>Ga0247721_100257_pt1 | contig 19920 bp, 19 predicted proteins | sample MSEWel2017_08_16_FD_189089 | JGI IMG/M metagenome (GOLD analysis project Ga0247721, IMG submission 189089) | Subsurface sediment microbial communities from gas well in West Virginia, United States - MSEEL Well Study Marcellus 3H_2017_08_16 | ecosystem: Environmental > Terrestrial > Deep...
ATGCTTTATATTGGCTTTTACCATGGTGGAATCCATACGTTGAATATCAGTATCGAGATCTGCAGCTTCAATAAAATCAGCCAAAAGTTCATCAAAAATTTCATCTAGAGGATTTTCACCTGTTTCAGTCATGTAATCAACTAGATTTTCTCTAAAATCATAGAGAGTCCTTAGACCAAGTGTTAATTGTCCAGCTCTTTTTAATCCAAACGCTTTCATAAAACGGATATCACAGTGAAATGATTCTAATAGTTCTTTATCACTGATATCAAAAAGATGTTTTAGTATTTCCAGTGAGACGATAATTTTAACAGGGAAGTTTGGTCTACCATTATCTTCAGAATACATGTCAGCAAATTTATATTCATCAATATTATCAAAAATATGTGTTTTGAATTTGCCAGCCCAGCCCTGTTCAAGTTCTTCGACCAGACTCTGGGGTAAATTGAAGTCAAAATCACCAAAAGCAACATTTTCATCTTCTTCAAAGGGTTTAAACACGATTATCACTCCATAGCTTTATGATACTTTAATTATATCATATTTAAGCATGGATGCCCAGATTTAAAGGCTTTGTTTTAGTAATATTTTCGTAAATTAGGTTCGTTTTGAATTATTTTAGACTTTTCGCAGTGCAATCATCTATTTTACTTAAATATTTTTGATTATAATTTAAATTCACCCAGAAACTAATTAAATATCCAATCTATTAATATAGATCATTATAGTCTGAGCCAAAATATAATCATGATTATTCTTTATTTCACAATTATTATAGCACAAATCATTTTATATATAAAGCATTTTTATAATATTTATAATTTTTTATTATATTTCTTGATTAATCATTTAATTAAGTCTATAATGAAATCAATAAATTTCGTATCACAATTTAAATTTGAAGCTAATATAACAAAAGGAGGGAACATATTTATGGGAAAAATATATCTTGATAATGCAGCTACAAGCAGAAATAAACCGGAGACAGTTAAAAAAGCAATACTAAACTATTATGAAAATATTGGCTGCAGCCCTGGGCGCGGTGGTTATGAGGACTCTCTTCAAGCAGGACGGTTGATTATTGAAGCACGAAAGACAATAGCTGACCTTTTTAATATTGATGATTTAAAACAAATTATCTTTACACACAATATAACCTATGCCTTAAATATTGGAATTAAAGGTATTTTAAAAAAAGGAGATCATGTCATAACTTCAACTATGGAACATAATTCTGTTTTAAGACCTTTAAATAGCCTTGAAAAAAAAGGAATTATTAATGTTGATTACATAAAATGTGATGAAAAAGGAAGGTTAGATCCAGAAAAAGTTGAAGCAGCTATTAATAAAAATACTAAACTAATCATCTTAACACATGCTTCAAATGTAAGCGGTACCCTTATGCCTGTTAAGGAAGTCGGAGAAGTTGCAAGTAAAAATAATATTTATTTTATGATCGACACTGCCCAGACTGCCGGAATTTATGATATTAACTTTAAAAGATTAAAAGTAGATTTTCTAGCATTTACGGGTCATAAGGCTCTAATGGGACCTACCGGCACTGGTGGTTTTGCAGTGAGTAAAAAAATGGCTGCAGAGATGGAACCCTTAATTGAAGGGGGAACTGGCAGCAAGTCTGATCAAGAAGAACAGCCAGACTTTCTACCAGATAAATTTGAAAGTGGAACAATGAATACTATGGGAATTAGCGGTCTAAAAGCAGGCATAGAGTTTATTAAAAAAATAGGTATTAAAAAAATAAGAGAACATGAACATCAGTTAGGGAAAGTCTTTTTAGAAGGTCTAAATAAAATAGCTGAAATAAAAATAATTGGCCCTGGTAACCTTAGAAAACAAATACCAACATTTTCTATAACAGCCGGCGCAAAAGATTTAGGTCAATTAAGTTTTGAATTAGATGATAAATATAATATTATGACAAGATCTGGGCTACACTGTGCACCTTTTGCTCATAAAACATTAGGTACCTATCCAGAAGGAAGTCTGCGCTTCAGCATTGGCTATTTTAATACTCTTCCGGAAATAGAATTTACTTTAGATGCTCTAAAAAATATTTTATAAAATATTTTTAGCAGCTTCAATAAAAGAATTTATTAAAAAATCATCATGACGGTTTTTATTATAGGATAAATAAAATTTACGCTCATATGCAGCGTCTGCAACTTTTATTTCAGTAACTCCTCTACAAATAGCAGCTTTTTTAGCTGCTATTTCTGAAATAAAAGAAATTCCCAGTCCAGATTCAACACCAGAAATTATTGCCTCGGTACTTCCCAGCTGACTTATAACATTAAAATCATCTAATTTTAAATCAGCTTCTTTAAATGCTGAAATGGTAGCCTTTCTAGTTCCAGATCCTTCCTCTCTTAGCAAAAAGTTTTGATTTTGAAGATCAGCTAAAAATATTTTTTCTTTATTATTTAAAGAATGATTTAATGGTGCTATCAAACTCAAATTGTCACTACAAAGCTCAACTGATTTAAATTTATTATTTTGAGGTTTATATCCAACTACTATCAAATCAACCTCACTATTTTCCAATAAATTAATCATCGATCTGCTGTCACCAACTGAAACTTCTGTTTTTAAAGCTTCAATATTATTATTTAAGGCTGAAATTATATCTGGTAATAAATATACAGAAGGAATAGTGCTGGAAGCTATTTTTAGATTCTTTGTCTGTATATTTTTTTTGCCTTCAACCCTCTGTTTTAAATACTCCCATCTTTTAACAATCTTTTTGCCTTCCTGATATACAATTTTCCCAGCAGGACTAAGTTTTATCTGACTATTTTCCTTATAAAATAATTCTGTGTCAAAAAATTCTTCAAGGGACTTAATCTGCATACTTACTGCTGGTTGGCTTAATTCAAACTTTTCGGCTGTTAGTGAGTAACTTTCCAAATCAACTAAAGTTATAAAAATTTTAATTCTCTCTATTTTCATTTTATCATTCCTTTTTTTGTTTTTAGGTACCTGGTACCTGTAAATTTATTCCAAAAATTCAGGCTCAAAAACTAGAACTAAAGCTGGAAGTATCAGCAAAGCCCCAATTAAACAGGTAGCAATAGATACTGTTACTAGAAAAGCAAAGAATTTAACCGGTAAAAATCCAGAAACAAAAAGTACCGAAAATCCAACTATTACCGAAAGAGCGTTAAAAGTGATTCCCCGGCCTGAAGTTGTAAGAGTTTCGAGAAGTGCTTCTTCTTGATCTAGATTTCTTCTTTCCTCCCGGTAGCGCCAGAGAAAGTGAATTGTATAATCAACTCCGACCCCGATCATTATCGAAGAAAGCATAGTGGTAATCATATCGAGTTTAATATTTAAAAAGCCCATCAGCGAAAACAATGAAACTAAAGCTGTTACCAGCGGAACTGCAGCATAAAAACCAGCTGTAAAAGATTTAAATAACAGCATAACTACAGCTGCAACCAGAATTATTGAAAGAAAAAGACTGACCACCTGACCCCGGACAACAGCATTCACCAGTTCAGACAGCAGATCCCCAAATCCACCTATCAGAGGAAAGGTATTCTTTTCGTAATTTTGGGCTTCATTTTCAATTTTATCTAACACTCCCCTGATTTGATCAGTGCTGTTAGTTTTTATGCGGACTGTTATCAGAGCGTTTTCTTCCCTAAAATCAATTATTTTATCAAGGTCACCTGACATCGAAAAAAGAAGTAAATACTGAGATAAAGCAGAGTCGGCTTCTGGAATTCTTTCAAATTCTTGCTGGCCGTTATGGAGTTCTCTATTCATAGTCCTGATAATTGTGGAAACTGCATTTACTTCTCCTACATTCTCAAATTCTTCAATTGCCAGCTCAAAATCACTGATTTTCTGCATCATTTTAGACTGAGTAATATTACCTCTGGCAACTACAGAAATAGTATTTGCTCCACCAAAATTCTGATTAACTATCTCTGTTGCCCGCACAATCTCAGATTCTTCTTCATAAAAGTTAATTGGATTAGTGTCAACCTGCAGCCTCAGCATTCCAGCAGCAAGTGCCAGAATAATTAAACCACTAAAAATCAGAATCGTTTTAGCTTTTCTACCAACTAGATCTGCGATTTTAAACAATATCCGGTCTATAATTCCTTTTCTGCTAATTCCTTGATTATTTTCAGCACCGGACTTATATTTTTTCAGGGGAGTCTTAACTTTCAGCAGAGATAAAATCGCGGGAATAAATAAAAGACTGGCTAAAAGCGCAAAAGTAATTCCGGCACCTGCCAGCACTCCCAGTTCTCGAGCCGGGACAATAATATGACTGGAAAGGGAGAGCAGACCAACAACAGTTGTAATTCCTGCAGCAATTACAGGAGCTCCCAGCTTTAAAACTGAATTTCTGCTCAGCTGAACTGGATTTTTTTGCTCAACTGCCAGTTCTTGATAGGCAGCAATAATGTGGATCCCATAATCATTGGTTACTGCTATTAGAATAACAGGTAAGATGACCGTCAAAAGCTGAAACTTCCAGCCTAAAATTGGCAGCAGCGAAAGGGAAAATATAATCGACATCACTACAACAACAAAAGGCAAAAATACTCCCCGCAGCTGTTTAAAACAGAGAAAGAGAAAGATCAGCATGATTACTAATCCCAGGGGCATTAAAAGCCTCATATCGTGCTGCATAATCTCTGCATTTAAGGCCCTCATAATCGGCAGCCCAGTCTTTAAAACTTTTTCATCAGCCGTAAATTTATTTTCTGCTTCTGTTAAAATATTTTCCACTTTAGCCAGAAGCTCTGCATCATCAAAATCATCAGAGAGAATAGCAGCAATACTAACTGCCTTAAAGTTTCTAGCAAAAACTGAGCCCATTACTAATTCACTATTTTCAAGCCGCTTTCTTAAACTCTCTTTTGCAATCTCATCTGTAGGAATGGTATTAACTGCACTTTCTATCAGAAGTTCATCATTTCTGTTCCACCGAAAATATTTTCAATTTCTTCCAGTCTGATCCGAGAAGGCATGTCCTTCGGAATCTGACTTTTAATTGCTGTATCAATCTCTACCGCCTGTAAACTATAGAGTGAAAATAAGGTTATTAAAATAAAAATTATAATTATTGGAATAGGATGCTCTACAGACAGTGATGAGATTTTTTCTATTATTTTCTGCAGCATTCAGATCAGCTCCTGTACTAAAAATATTTGCTTAAAGAAAAATAAATAAGTTCTCGATTTAACCTGTCTAAGCTGCTTTCTCTTTTTTGATTAAACTTGACAACTGCTCCAGCTTCTAAATCAAGACCTTCAGTTAAAGAAAATATGAGCTTGGGTCGGATTAAAAACATAGCTTCTTTCAAGTCAGTTATTAGGTTAATTTCCCAGTTGTGAAAATAAGCAAAAGGTTTTTCAGCTCTTAAGATAAGCATCTGATTTGCTTCAGTCTGGGCTGGGGGGAGTTCCTGATAATAATACTGCCCTAATAGATAAAGATTGTTTTCAAATTTATAATCCATCCCAATAATTAGTTCATTAGTATCTTTCAACTTTAAACCCTGATAGTCACTGTAGACATATTCAGAAAAAATACCTACATTTTTACTGCTGAAATCTCCTTTGAAATCAAATCCGATTTTATTTAGCTCTGGATAAAAAATATTCTGTCCAGGGTTGGAAATCCCAGTCAAGCTGTTGCCGCTGAAAACAGAAAAAGCGAGATCATAACCCCGCCAACGCCTGCGGATCAGCTGAACTGCAGCCTGTGTTTCGTCTACTTCTGCATGTCTAGTCAGAACTCCTGTCAGCTGCCACTCAAAACTGGGATAATAAGCTGCTTTAATTCCATCAACTGCCTTCCTATTTTGAAATGGATCTAAAGAATTTTGGTCAACTGGGTTAAAATAGTTAAGTGGATTAAGATTATAAGAACTTCCCCAGCTGAAATTCTGCCTTCCAAGCCGCCAGTCAATCTTATCAGTATAATAATTTAAATAAGCTTCTTTAACTTCGAAGTTCAGCTCCCGCTCCTTCTCATCCTGCCAGTAATAGCTTTCAAAAGTTAATGATCCTTTTAAATAATAGTTTAAATCATAACTTAAATACTGCTGGTAATCTAATTCCAAGCTGTTTTGATCCCGCCAGCGCTCAGTTTCCTGCTCATAAATTACTGAGCTTCCTAATTCACCACTAAAAGAGGCTGCAGCCAGCTCAAATGAAAGTAAAAAACTTAAAATCAAAGTCAAAGATAGAATAGAAGCTGCATAAATCATTTTATTCTTCTGTTTGGAATTGAACATTATTTGCTTCCTCCTCTATATCTCACTAGATTCTTAAACTCACTGCCGCTGCAGATAACGAGTTGTAAAAATGTTTGGATTAAGATCTGGGTCAAATTCTACTTCCAAAATTTTTAAAATTGTTTTACTCTCTTTTTGAACATTTTCAACTTCAATCTTCCTGGCCAGTCGATTACCCTCAATCTCATCAAAATCACTTAAATTTATAACCTTTATTAATTCTTCATACTGATCATAATACTCTATCTTTTTTGCCAGCCAAAGATCTTTTCGAACCCACATTTTGCCGTAACTGTAGTCAATATCTGGATCAATAATTTCTAAGTGCAGTTCAACTATTTCTTCGTCTTCTGCTGTGATCTCTGCCCTATAATTTTCGATAAAATTAGCACCGCTAAAAATACTAATATCACTGTAGGTTAAATCTGAACCAACAAAACTGCCATTTTTCTGACTGCCTGATATTTTTCTGACTGCTCCTAAAGCAGGTAAATAGAGATACATATCTTCCTGATTGTTGGACTGGTCATTTAAAAGCAAAAATGCAGTACCACGGATGTCTGCCGGCTCGGTAAACTGCATCAAGGATCGCTCAACATCTCCTTCCAACTGATAATTGTTCATAGTTCTACTTCTCATGTCACCAGAACTGCTGTATAATTCCATTTTCATTTTCATCTGATGGGTTTCTGCCTGTCTGGATTCTTCTAAGTTTTTCAAAACCTGTCCACCATCTAACTCCTGGGCCAGCCCAGGCTGAGAAATAAGAAATAACAACAAAAATAAGAAGAGTGAAATTTTTTTAAGCATCTTTTTCCTCCTTTTTAATCTGTACTGATATTACCCCAGAAAAAACTGATATGTTGTTTAGTTGCTGTTTTTAATTCTTCAAAACTATCAAGTTCAAAAATCAGATAGCGCATTCTGTAATAAATAAGGGCACTGACAAATTCGTTGGCAATAAATTTCGTATTAAGCTTTGCTTTTATTTTTTCATCCTGCTGCAGTTTTTTAAAAAATTCAGTAATCATTTCTATATTATTTTCCATCCATTTCTGAAGTCGTTTTTTAACTACCAGGTTGTTATTTTCTTTGAGCATTATTTTTAAAAGTTTTACCTTTTTTGGATCCTTCATTTCTTCAATCACAATACTGCTTATGTAATTCAAAGTCTTGACCGGCTCTACTTCTGCTGTTATAAATTTAGATTTAAATTTTTCAGCTTTCAAATTCAAAGGTGCTAGGTAGTTAAAAAGTTCTGAAAAAATCTCTTCTTTACCGCTGAAATGGTTATAAATCGAACTACCCTTAATCCCTACCGCTTTTGCTATTTCACGCATTGAACTACCATGATAGCCTTTTTCAGCAAATAAATCTAAAGCTTCATTTAAAATTTCTTCTCGAGTTGAAGCCATTATCTCACCTCCAAAAAAATTATATTTATAAATAACTCACAGATTGTCATTTCAATTAAAATAGCTTAATTTCTATTATAATTCAATTATAACTAACGAGTGTTAGTTTGTCAAAATAGTGGAACACATAGCTATATTATTTTTAGAAATGTTAACTACTTTTTAGATAAAAAGGCAGAAAAGTATTACAATTTAAATGTGGAATGATTTTATTTTTATAATAAATAATCTGGAGGTAATATCAATGAAAAACAAAATTATTTGGCTGACTTTGTTTTTAATTTTAAGCTTATCACTTTCAGTTCAGGCTCAAATTAGAGTTGGTGAATTTCCTCAGGCTGTAGATGACGAATTTGTTTTGGAACCAGCTCAAATTGACGTTGAAGTCTGGCAGCAAGAACTGAATGTACCTTGGGAACTAGTTTTTCTGCCAGAAAGTAATCGAGCTTTAATTACAGAAAGAGATGGCAGAGTTCTTCAGATAAAAAGCGGAAAGCTGCAAAATGATAGTTATCTAGAACTGGATATTGATTCTCGGGGAGAAGGAGGATTAATGGGAATGGCTCCTCATCCTAGCTTTCCTGAAGAATCTTATATCTATCTAATGTACACCTACACCAACAGTAACGGCAATTTATATAACAGGGTTTCTAAGTTTAAAGATCTAGGTGATCAGGCTGTTGAAGAAGAAATTATTATTGATCAGATACCTGCTGGAAACAACCATAATGGAGGCAGGATTGCCTTTGGGCCTGATGGAATGTTATATATTACAACAGGTGATACTTTCAATAGAGAAATTGCCCAGGATTTAGATAATCTAGGTGGAAAGATTCTGCGCCTGACTCCTGAGGGAAGTATTCCGGAGGACAACCCATTTGGAAATTCTCCAGTTTATAGTCTGGGACACCGCAACCCACAAGGACTGGCCTGGAACCCAAAAAATGGAAAACTTTTCATTTCTGATCACGGACCTTCTGGTGAAGATGGTTTAAGAGCAAAAGACAGAATTAAACTAGTTGAAGTTGGCAGTAACTTTGGCTGGCCGGATAAAATTGGTTATTTTAAAAATAGCGAATATGCAAATCCGCTTATTATGTGGGAAAATGCTGTTCCGCCTTCTGGGATGACATTTTATCAAGGAGATCTTTATGTGGGAACTTTGCGCAGTCAATCATTAGTCAAAATTGTTCTGGCTCAAAATAATGAAGAATATAATATAGAAAGCATTGAACATCTCTTTAATGATGGCAGTGGAGAGGCTGTTTATGGTAGAATTAGAACAGCTGTAAAAGGGCCAGATGGTTATCTTTACTTCTTAACCAATAATCGTGATGGCAGAGGACGTCCCCGTGAAAATGATGATAAAATTTTGAGGTTTAAAATAGAGGAATAACGTTCTTTAATATTTAAAAAGCCTTCTCGGTTATAAAAAAATTGAGAAGGCTTTAAACTTTATTTAGTTTTCATCTAGTTCCTTATTTTCTCTTTTTGCTTTATACATTGCAGTATCCGCATTCTTAATTAAAGTTTCTAATTCATTACTATCCTCAGGATAAAAACTAATTCCAGCACTGATGCTGACCTGAATTTCTTCTCCATTTATGATCAAAGGTTTTTTTAGATCTCCAATTAACCTTTTTGCTACTTGAATTATTTTATCTTTAGAACTCAAATCAGCCAGAGCAATCACAAACTCATCTCCACCCATTCTAGCTTTTAAGTCCTTTTCTTTCAAACTGTTTTTCATTCTTGAAGCAATATTTTTTAAAACCTGATCTCCGGTATCATGGCCATAATTATCATTAATTAATTTAAACTTATCAATATCAATAAAAAGAATACCAATATTGTCCCTTGAAAAATCAGTTTTTTCCTTTAATTTTTTAAAATCCTCTATAAAATACTTTCTATTAGCCAAACCTGTTAACTTATCATGATTAGCCTGGTACTCGAACTGTTTTAATAAATATATTACAACTGCTATAAAAGCAGAAAATAATAAGGCCAATAAAACTATATTTATCAAAAATAAATATTTATGTCTCTCTATTTCTTGCTGCATTATTTGATAATTATAAACAATTCCTACTACATAAGAATTCCATCCCTGCTGATTTTCTTCACTGCTTATTAAAGCGGGAAAAAACCGATAACTGTGCTGGATACCTTCTATGGTCTCTGAACTTTCCTGCAGTGAATTATTAATCACTGCTTTCCTAGCCAATTCTTCTTCAAATTCTGGTACATCTGGATTTAAGTATGGTCTTTTACTATTTCTTAATTTAGCAACTCCATAATGTAATGGTTCTACACTATAAAAAGCAATATCTTCTACCATCTCATATTCCTTCGTTAAAGCAGCCGCATCTTTAAATAAATTTAAACTTTCAAAAAAAGGGTACTGATCTTCTATGCTGACGCTGAGCTCAAATAGATACTGATTATCTGGACTCGGCATATAGCTGTATTTTTTTATTTCTCCAGCCTGGGTAGAAAGATCAATTCTATCAACTTTAAACTCACTACCTGCCATTCTTTCTCTTAGGACAGTTGCAAAACTGCCAAACTTTGAAAAATCAAGGCCAAGATCTTCCTGATAAGTAGTCTTTATAATTTTTAAATCCTTATTTACTATATAGATATCATAGCCGGGAAAAAGCTGCTGCAGTTCTTTTAAATCCCAGCTCATTACATCAGGGTGTTTTTGATATTTCTCTACCATAACTTCAGAATAATCCCTCATCTCCTGATTTAACTGCTGTTCGGCAATTTTATAAGCATCATCAATGTAGTTTACAGTTTGCAGAATGTTTTTCTCAACCAGCTGCTGCTGGCTTTGATATTTATCTTCTACCACCTCTTTAATATTACCATACTGGTTTGAAAATATATAGATTATAATTAGGGCTAACAGCACAATTATTATGTACTTAAATTTGCTCAATAATTTTTCCAATCTAGTCCCTCCTAAAACCTATACTGATCAAGATTTTCTCCTTTAGCATCAACAAGTTCTGACTGCTCTATTTCAACTTCATCCATAAAGCTTTCAGCTTTGATTTTAAATCTCCATTCTGTTCCATAATCAAAAATATATAAAAATTCCTGTCCTATTTCCAGTCCCAACTCGAATAGCTTTTTTTCTGCTGCATTAAAACTTTTTCCTTCTTCAATTCTGCCATATCCTGGTCCATCCCAGGGCTTATTTGACATAAAAAATGAATAAAGATGATCATCATCAAAATCAAATACCTCTTGAATTTCCAGATGCAGGTCAGCAAGAGTGGCTGAAGCAGCAATTTTTATCTTACGCCATATTTTTCCCAGCTTGATTTTGAAAATATAATTACCTGAAATATTTTCACCTACCACTCGGGGAATAGTTCCGTTGATTTTTGGAAAAAGATCAGCAAAGTTAATCCAAAACGGCTCTTGATAGGCCATTCTGGCACCATAAATGCCAAATTCATAACCCATCTTTCTCAAAAGAGGTATATTGTAATCCTCTAATGACCAGTTATTTATTAGAACTGGAATTATTGATTCTCCTGCTTTAGTTAACTTAAGTTTTAGAAAATCTTCCTGCCAAAAACCCAAATAGGCCAGATATTTAAGAAAAGATCCCAGATAATATTTTAACTGATCATTGACTATTAGAGCCTGATTATTCAATAATCTGCTTAAATATCTTTCCAAATTGGTTTCAATATTATTATCCTTTTTGGGTGCCTGCATTTTTTCCAGATCACAGTCAAGCCAGAAGGCTTCCAATAGAAACAAATATTTTTCTGTCTCTGATAATTTTTTATAAGCCTCAAAATTTTGACCCTGAATTAAATGTTTTGTGCTTCGGCTGTAATCAATTTTCAAAATCTTACCAGCAAGCGCAATATAATAAAAGAAATTTAAAAGTAAATATTTATACTGTGGAGTCCTGTTATGACAGTCAGCAAGCTGATCTGTTTCCATCAATTCATTTAAATCCAACAATGTGTTCCCATTAATAAACTCCTGAGTTTTCGTGATCCTAACTTTTTCTTCACTGATTTTCGCCACAAATTTATCAAAGTCGCCTATTATTTTGGTCTGATATTTAATTTTATTTATAATACTTTTTTCCTTCCTTTCTAATTTAATCTGCAAAAATTAATCCAACTATTTTACTATATTATAGCATAAAATCTTTAAAAAGGCACTTATAAAAAAATAAGGTACCAAAACTTGATCATTACAAGTCTGATACCTTTTTGTGAATATATTCTTTTTAGCTAGTCCCAATTAATTTTACTTATGCCTCTTTTTTAGCTCGGCTCTAATCTGATCTGGAGTTATACCCCTTTCAGCCAGCAAGACCAACATATGGTAAAGTAAATCTGCAGATTCATAAATTAGCTCATTATCCGGTTCATTTTTGGAGGCAATTATTACCTCAGCTGATTCTTCACCAACTTTTTTTAAAATTTTATCAATACCCTCTTCAAAAAGATAAGTAGTATAAGAACCTTCTGGCATTTCTTCTTTTCGACTTAAAATTAGCTCATAGAGAAAATCTACTGTTTTTTCTGCTTCAAATTCTGACTTAATTTTCTGAGCCTCCTGCTGCATTTCCATCATTTCTTCAGCTTTGGCCTCAGTTTCTTCTGCAAGCTTACGGTAAAAGCAGGAATTCTTACCTGTATGACAGGCTGGGCCAGCTGGATCAACCAAAAATAGAATTGTATCCTGATCACAGTCATAGTAAATTTCTTTAATTTCCTGAGTATTACCTGAAGTTTCACCCTTATGCCACAATTCTTGGCGGGAGCGGCTGTAAAATACTGTCTCCCCTTTTTCTAGACTTAAATTGAGTGACTCCTCATTTACATAAGCCACCATCAGTACCTCTTTGCTCTGATAATCCTGAACAACAGCAGGCATTAATCCCTGCTGATTAAATTTAAATTCTATCTCTTCTAATTTATCTATAATTTCGAGCACTAAACCACCTTGTCCTTTCCATTCTATAACTTTAAAAATTTATTTTTCTTCAATTCGAACTGGAATATCTACTTTTTGGAGCTCAGTTTTTACATCTTTAATAGCAATCTCACCAAAATGAAAAATAGAGGCTGCCAGAGCTGCATCTGCTCCTGTTTCTTTAAATACATCTATAAAATGCTGAATGCTGCCTGCTCCTCCAGAAGCAATTACAGGAATATTTACTGCCTCTGTTACAGCTTTCAGCATCTCCAGATCAAAACCTTCTTTGGTCCCATCAGCATTAATGCTTGTTAATAAAATTTCACCAGCACCTAATTTTTCTAATTCCTTGACCCATTCAATTAAATCTATACCTGTTTCTTTGCTGCCGCCGCGGATAAAAATCTCCCAGCCTTCTCCTGAATCTTTTTTGGCTGCATCAACTGCTCCAACAATACACTGCGAACCAAATATTCTGGCCCCTTCCCGGACCAACTCAGGGTTTTTTACTGCAGCTGAATTAACCGAAACCTTGTCTGCTCCAGCCCGAAGAATAAACTGCATATCCTCTACAGTTCTAATTCCTCCCCCAACGGTCAGCGGAATGAAAACTTGAGCTGCTACCTTTTCTACCAGTTTAGCCAGAGTTTTACGCTTTTCTTTAGTTGCAGTGATATCTAAAAAAACAAGTTCATCTGCTCCCAAGTCATTGTATTCTTTAGCTGATTCAACTGGATCTCCAGCATCTCTTAAACCAACAAAATTTACACCTTTAACTACCCTGCCGTCCTTAATATCCAAACAGGGAATAATTCTTTTTTTAAGCATTATTTTCACCCAACTTTTTTAAAACTTCTTCTAAATCTACTTTTTCCTGATAAATAGCTTGACCTGTAATTGCTCCGTAAAAATCTTCTGCTGCTAAATCATATAAATCTTGATTAGAACTAATTCCACCTGAAGCAATAATCTTCAGCCCAGTTTCTGCCTTCAGCTTTCTTAAACCAGCAAAATCTGGCCCGTTAAGCATTCCATCCCGACCAATATCTGTATATAAAATATATTTAACCCCGAGGGCTTCCATCTCTCTGGCAAAGTCCAGCATATTTTTTTCGCTCGCTTCCAGCCAACCTGAAGTTGCTACCTTACCATCACGGGCATCGATGCTGACTAAAATACTTTCTGCTCCAAATTCTCTAATAATATCTGCCAGCAGTTCTGGATTTTTAACCGCTAGAGTGCCTATTATAGCCCTCTTCACTCCTATATCTAAAAGTCTCTTAACATCTTCCTTTGTTCTGATTCCACCACCGGTCTGAATTTTGAGATCAGCTGCTGCTGCAATTTTTTTAATCACAGCATAATTCTGGCTTTCTCCTGCAGCTGCTCCATCTAAATCAACTAAATGCAGCCACTCAGCACCTTTTGCCGCAAAATCTTCTGCCACAGCCAGCGGATCCTGACTGTAGACTGTTTTTCGCTCAAAATCTCCCTGCTTGAGCCTTACTACTTCACCTGATTTTAAATCTATTGCAGGCAGTACTATCATCTATAACAACTCCCTAAAATTCTTTAAAAGTTTAATCCCATTATCTCCACTTTTTTCAGGATGAAACTGCAGCCCAATAACATTATCTTTTCTAACAACTGCTGGTACAGTTGTTCCATAAGCTGCTGTGGCCAGTACATCATCTGTCAACTGATCCAGCTGATAAGAATGGACAAAATAAAAATGAGGATTTTCTGGTAATCCATCAAAGAGAGGATCATTCTTTATTATTTCGAGTTGATTCCAACCCATATGGGGAATTTTCAAATGACTGTCCATCTTATGAACCTCACCTTTGAGCAGCCCTAAACCCGAAGTTTTTTCTTCCTCATAACCTTTTTCAAAAAGAAGCTGCATTCCCAGACAAATCCCCAAAAAGGGTCTACCGCTGGCTGCAAATTTTTCTATAAAATCAATGAAATTATTATTTTTAAGACGCTGCATTGCTCCTGGAAAAGCACCAACACCGGGCAGTACAAGTCCTGAATATTTATTAACTTCCTCTATCTTTCCTTTTTCTAAAATTACCGTTTCTTCTCCTACAAATTCCAGCGCCTTTTGAATGCTGTTTAAATTACCAGCACCATAATCAATAATTGCAATCACTTAAAGCACTCCTTTTGTTGATGGAATTTTATCTGACTCAATTTTAACTGCATCTTTTAAAGCTCTGGCCAGTGACTTAAAAACTGCTTCAATCTGGTGATGGCAGTTGTCACCGTGTAAAATTTCTAAATGCAGAGTGATCCCAGCATTAAAAGCAAAAGCCCGCATAAATTCCACAACCATTTCTGAAGGGAAGTCACCTACCATTTCTCTGCTGAAGGGAAGATCTGTATACAAATAAGGACGACCACTGATGTCAACAACTGCTCTAACTAAAGTTTCATCTAAAGGTACTAGAGCACTGCTGAAACGGACTATACCTTTTTTGTTTCCTATAGCTTTAGCAAAAGCCTTTCCCAGCGCAATACCTGTATCTTCAATAGTATGATGAGAATCAATATGAAGATCACCCTTAACAGAAAGCTCTAAATCAATATTTCCGTGTCTAGCAATTTGTTCCAGCATATGATCAAAAAAGCCAACACCAGTTTTAATCTCGCTTCTACCTTCTCCATCCAAATTTACACTGGCAATAATTTCAGTTTCCTTAGTTTTTCGCTGCTCAACTGCTACCCGATCTCTACTCATAATAATATCACTCCTAATTTTTCTGCTTAAATTCTGAAAATGCTTTTAATACAGCTTCATTCTCTTCCCTGCTGCCAATAGTAATTCTAATAGCTGGAAATTCTTTACTGTAAGATCTAATTTTAATTCCCTTTCGATTTAAAATTCTTTTGAAATCCATAGTTTTTGGGCCTTCTATGTAAAGAAAATTGGCCATTGAAGGATAAAGCTGCCATTTTTGATATTGATTAAGCTCCTGGTAAAGCTTCTGTCTTTCTTCCTTAATATAATTAATTCTTTCTTTTATAATATCATCATTTTCAAGTATTAAACAAGCTAATATGTCAGTTAGAGAGTTTAAATTATATGGTTTTAAAACTTTTTTTAATTCTTCAACCAGGATTTTATCTCCATAAAGATAACCAAAACGAATTCCTGCCAGACCAAAAGCTTTAGAAAAAGTTCTGCTCACAGCTAAGTTAGGATATTTTTTTACGTCCGCCATAAAGTCGAGCTCACTAAAGTCCGCATATGCCTCATCAACAATTACCGGGCCAGCAAAATATTCTGCTATTTTTAAAACCATTTCTTTGTCCACAAGCTCACCAGTTGGGTTATTCGGAGAGCAAAAAATAATTAGTTTGGGATTTAATTCATCAATTTTTTCTTTAAGATTTTGATAATTAAAATTTTCAGCTAAGGGCAGAGATTCATAGCGCCCACCACTTAATTGGCTAAAATATTTGTACATTGAAAAAGTTGGTGTTTGTGAAAGCACAACATCACCTGGCTCAACAAAAGCTCTAATCAATATATCTAAAATTTCATCTGAACCATTCCCAATTAATATTTCGTCAGTAGTGACTTTTTCACTAAGTTCTCGGCTCAAATAAGCAGCTAAGGTTTGCTGTAGGCGTTCAGAATATATTTCAGGATAGCGGTTAATGTCATGCTGATCAAATTTTTCTTTGAATTTTTCTTTGATTTCTTGAGGTAGATCAAAGGGAGACTCATTCCCTGATAAATTTATTTTAACCTCAAAATTATCTTTTTCCCCTCTGTAAGGTGACATTGCTTTAACTTCATCTTTAAGCAGTGCTTTTAGTGCTTTTTCTTTTTTATTTAAATTATTACTGCTCATTTTTTTCTCCTCCAGTTTTCGCATAATAATACATAACTTTTATTAATAAATTTTTCTAAACTTCGTTTCTGATTCGAACTGAGTTGGCGTGTGCATCAAGACCTTCACCTTCTGCAAGACAAATCACATCATCACTTGCTTCTTTAAGTGCTTCCTGGCTGTAATGAATAAAGCCTGAATATTTAACAAAATCTCTAACAGATAGCGGAGAAAAGAATCTAGCAGTTGAATTTGTTGGCAGCACATGGTTTGGACCTGCATAATAATCTCCAACTGGCTCCGGTGCGTATTCTCCTAAAAAGATGGACCCTGCATTTTCTACAGCAGGCAGCAGTTCAAATGGATTTTTAACTGCTAATTCCAAGTGTTCTGGTGCAACTAAATTTATCATCTCTATAGCAGCCTGCTGATCTTCAACTTCAATCATCAGTCCAAAATTTTCAAGTGATTCTTTAATAATTTCTTTTTTGCTCAATTCAGTAATTTGTTTTTCTAATTCTTTTTCAACTTCTTCGATTAGTTCTGGTGCATCTGTAACTAAAATTGAAGAGGCTAAAGGATCATGTTCAGCCTGACTCATCAAGTCAGCAGCTATGAAAGCAGGATTAGAATCCTTTTCGGCCATTATCATAATTTCACTGGGACCGGCAATCATATCTATTTTAACCTGACCAAAGACCAGTTCTTTTGCCATAGATACATAAATATTACCAGGACCAACAATAATATCCACACCAGGAATTGTCTCTGTCCCATAAGCTGCAGCAGCAATTGCTTGAGCTCCTCCAACCTTAAAAATGCGATCAACACCAGCAATATCTGCGGCGGCTAAAATAACAGGACTTACTTTTCCTTCTTGATCTGGAGGAGTCAGCATTATTATTTCTTCTACTCCTGCTACTTTTGCCGGAATAACAGTCATTAAAACTGAAGATGGATAGGCTGCCCTACCTCCGGGAACATAAACCCCTGCTTTTTTGAGGGGTTGACAAATCTGACCAGTTATAATACCCGGTTTTTTCTGCTTCTGCCATGAGCGATCCTTCTGCTCTGCATGAAATTCTTCAATATTTGCTGCTGCATTTTTTAATGCCTTAATAAAATCTTGATCAACTTTTTTTACAGCGGCCTTGATTTCTGCTTCTGTCACCTCAAGTTCTGAAGCTTTGAACTTAATTCCATCAAAACGAGAAGTATATTCTAAAACTGCCTGGTCACCATTAGCTTTAACATTTTTTAAAATATCTGCTGCAATATCTCTATATTGACTAAGATTATCACCAGAACGACTATCCAGCAGCTCTTTTACCTGGGCAACATTTTTTCTACCGTTTTTAATTCTTTTAATTTTAAGCATTTTCATCATCTCCATTAACTACTTGATCCAAAGCTTCTATAATAGTTTCAATTTCCTGCTGTCTTGTTTTCATACTCACCTTATTTACAACTAACCGGGCTGATAAATCTCTAATGCTTTCGTAAACAACCAATCCATTTTCCTTTAAAGTTCTTCCTGTTTCAACAATGTCTAGAATCGTATCTGCCAGACCGGTTAAGGGAGCCAGTTCAATTGATCCATTAAGCTTAATTATTTCAACTGGTTCACCTCTGCTCCTAAAATAACGGCGGGTAAAATCTGGATATTTAGTTGCTACTTTTCTCTCCAGCAGTGTATCTTTACGATCAGGTAAGCCAGCTAAAGCAAATTCACAAACACCATATTTTAAATCTAAAACTTCATACAAGTTGCGGTTTTCTTCTAATAAAGTATCTTTGCCGACAATTCCTAAATCAGCTGTTCCATACTCAACATAAATTGGAACATCTGCTGGTTTTACAAGTATAATTTCTAGTTTTTCACTTTCTATTTCAAAAATTAATTTACGTGATTTAAGCATATTTTCAGGTAAATCATAACCTGCCTGTCGAAAAAGTTTAACTGCTTCTTTGGCCAATCTCCCTTTAGCCATAGCAATACAGAGATTATCCATTATTCCCACTCCTCTATTTTATTTAAGATAAGATATTCGAGTGCTTCTTTTTGGTTTCTTTCAATTTCAGTAATTTCTCCACCATATTGTTTTAATTCCAGCATATCACTTTTTAAATAAATCTCAAAATCAACCTGTTGAAAATCTAAGTATTCCTTATCTGCATTATTATATACCTCTGTTACAAAGCCTGCATTTCTTAGATCTTCTGCAAGTTCATAGGCAAGTTTAAGATCACTTTGATCCTGATAAGCTATTAAAAAGCGTTTTTGTAAATTTTCACTAAAATTTTCTGTTCGATTTAAATAATCAAGCAGGTTTTCAATTTCTAAAGCGAAACCAACCGCTGCTTCTTCGAGTCCAAATTTTTCAGTCAAATTATCATAGCGGCCACCACTAGCAAGTAGGTTACTATAACCCTTAGCATAACCCTTAAAAATTAACCCTGTGTAATATCCATGCCGGGAAATTAGCATTGGATCAAAGGTAATATGCTTTAGAGCTTCAAAAACTTCTAATTTATTGAATAATTCCTCCAGATTTTTTAAAGCCTTTTTAGTTTCAGCTGATAGAGGCATATTTTCTAATTCTTTAACGACTTTCTTTGGATCACCAAATAATGATGGTAAGCGCAATAGAACTTTTTCAGCATCCTCTGTTAGTTCTATGTCTTTAATGTAATTCTTAATTCCTATTTTATTTTTTGCAGCTAAAAGTCTGCGCAGCTCATTTTTTTCACCCTCAGCTATTTTTAAATCCGCAAAAATCTCATTGATTAAATCAGCATGACCGATATCAATTAGTGGTTCTGCTACTCCAACTTTTTTCATTGTTTTAAGCAGCAGTAAAATCATTTCTAAATCAGATTCTAAACTGGCTGAACCTATAAGTTCAACACCTGCTTGAGTTTTTTCCTTTAAACTCAGACTTTGAGAATTTTTTGATTGAAAAGCTGAACTTAAATAAGAAAATTTAAGTGGACGAGGACTATCCTGAAAACGACTTGCTGCCAACCTTGCAATTGGCATTGTTAAATCAGGTCTTAAAACCAAAATTTGACCTTTGTCATCAACCACTTTAAACATCTCACTTTTATCGACCAAACCCTCAACCCCTGCATATAACTCTAATGATTCCAGTGTTGGAGTGATAACTTCCCGATAGGCGTTAGCTTCAAATACTTCTCTAATTGTCTGATAAATAGTTCTCCTTTTTCTGAGCTCTGCTGGTAAAATGTCGCGAACCCCTTCTACAAATGCATTCATCTATTTTCCCTCCCTTTATATTTTACGTTACGTCAAATCTAATAGTTTTTTTAAAAATATTAATAGTTATCATAATTGTCAGGTTAGGAATCTGTATAAAATGCAGGAATCCCTCCCCCTGAGCTCGTAAATAGTAATTAAGAGAAC
>Ga0247721_100258_pt1 | contig 19860 bp, 19 predicted proteins | sample MSEWel2017_08_16_FD_189089 | JGI IMG/M metagenome (GOLD analysis project Ga0247721, IMG submission 189089) | Subsurface sediment microbial communities from gas well in West Virginia, United States - MSEEL Well Study Marcellus 3H_2017_08_16 | ecosystem: Environmental > Terrestrial > Deep...
TATACACTAAAATCATCTCCTGTTATAGTATAGGTAAAGTATACCATAATTGGATATGAAAATGAATTAATTCAGCTATATTAAATAAAAGAACAATAAAAACCCACACTAAATAGCGAAGAGGCATTAATATTATTCATTACATTATCAGCCTGCTCATCCATCTCATCAGAATTCTTCTTAACATCCTGAATCTGTAAGATTAATTCTTCAATATTACTGGTGGTTTCCTCAACCTGAGCTGACTGTTCTTCTGCCCCGGAGGCTACCTGCTGAATCGATTCTCCTACCTGCTCAGCAGCTGCTGCAACTTCCTCTCCTGAAGCTGACAGTTCCTGACTGAAGGCAGATAAATTTTCAGCCTTCTCCAGGATATCCTCAATTATATCACCAATAGAAACTCGAATATTATCTAAGGCTCTAATTAAAGTTCCAATTTCATCCTGGCGCTCAAGCCACTTAGTCTTTAAGTTATTACTAAAATCTTTATTAGACATCTTTTCACACTGGGCAACTGCCCCTTCTAAAGGAACTATGATATTCCTGGCATTGCGGTAAAGGATCAGTGCCAGCACTACAAAGATTGCCAGACCAATTAAAGCAATTATTTTCCAGCTGTCAAAAATCAACTGGTTAATTGACTGCATTGAATAGCCAACATTGATTGCTCCAATCTGCTGACCATTGATAATCAATGGTAAAAGCACATCATAGACATTAATTCCTTCGGCTTCATAATAATATTCAGAAGCATAAAATTCCTGATCCTCTATTGCAGCTTTACTGCCTGAATCATCGAGCTGGATTCCAATCCGAGAGGGATCACTGTGAGCTTCTGCCTCTAAATCCATATTAATAAAAAGTGCATATGTAACTTCCTGATCAGCAGCTAATTCTTCTACCAACTCCTGAAGGCCAAAAGCTTCAGTCAGCTGATTGATTTCATCAGCATTGATCCCAACCTGAACGAAGTCTCCACTGTCTGATTTAACAGCTCCATATTTCCTGTAATCACCGGAAACTTCATCCTTTCTAATATCTTCCATTACCTGCTCCTGATTGCTCTCACCAAATCCAGATAATACATGATCTGAACCAGGGGACCAGCCAACATAGTCACTGATACTGGAATAAATAATTTCGCCATCCTGGCTGAACCAGTTTATCTCAACAACATTTAGCTGTTCAGCAATTTCCCGAAGCAGCTGATTGCTTATTTCTCCCTCGTTTGCAATTACCAGCTGAGAGACATTGTAAATTCTGTCTTCAATAATTGATTCCACTGTAGAAACTGCAGCCGAGTTATCAGAAATCTGCCTTTCCACCTGTTCTGTCAAACGTCGACCTTCTTCTCTTTTCTGCTCTAATAAGTTATTTTGCAAAAAATTAGAGGCAGTACCTCCAATGATAATTACCCCCAATAAAAGCAGAGTAATTGGAATGATTAGTATTTTTACTTTAATTGAATGATAGTTAAAGTTCATTTGTTTCCCCCTTGTTTTGATTAACTTCAGTTTTTATTACTTTCTAAACAGAGAATTTCCCCATTCTCACAGTAATTACACTGAAAAAATGGGGTTATCATTGTCTATCAAATATTATAAAACTTTATAATTAGTCTATCTTAAAACTTCACATTTCTTTACCTCAGTTTTAAGATAGTTAAAATACTCCTGCAGTTCTTTTTCCTCTTCAGCTGTTAGTTCTTCATTTCTTATTTTTACTGCTGTAGCTCTCATATTTCTCAGTTTCCACTCTATTTCAGTGAGTTTCCTTTTTCTTCTCTTCACTTCAGATCTTTTATTTTCAGCAATTTTTAGTTTAGACTTTACTTCTTCTTTTAATTTCTTTATTATTTTCAACAGCTCAATTGCTTTTAGTTGCATTTTAATCATTCCTAATTATTCATACTTTAACTTCTAATCTATCTAATGAAAAATTTTCCTGAATAGAATGGAATTATCTTTGTCTATCATAAATATTCAAATTTATTTTAGTCTTCATCATACTCTATTACATTGGAGATTATAAACTTATCATCCCTGATGTATTTACGAATTAGCTTTTCTTCAACACCAGTCTCTTTATGAATTTTTCTAACTGTGGAATTAGGATGATCCCAGAGAAAATCTTTTATTTTACGCAGTTGTTCCTGATTTTCCTCCTGGCACTCATCACAGAGCCCAGAACTGTTTTTAGTTAATGATCCACAGATATAGCAGTTTGTAACCATCTTTATGTCCTCCATCATTCAATCTATTATTATTGTCATCTATATTATTCCATCTAAGTTGAAAAAAGTCTTTCAGAACTAACCCTGCTCATCCAAAACATGCTCTTCTTTCTTATCTTCAGCATAAATAAAGCGATCTGAACCGGAGGCAGTCATCTTGACACTAACCTTACCGATTCCAAATTCTTCGTTAACCTGGTGCTGAATGGCAGCTTGAATCTCTGTTAAATTATATTCTCCAGGATCTATTTTTACAGCTTTATTGCGGTTATTGTGGTTAATAAAAAAGATATTATTGCTGTTGTTAATTTTAATCGGTCTTTTAATCGAATCGGAAGCTGCAAAGTCTTCCAAATCATAGGTGACTTTTTCTGGCTGCTGTGATTTAGTAAATCTGTCACCTTTTTCCGGTTGAACTTCAGTTTTCTCAGGCTGATTGAGTTTCTGGACAAGGAGATTTTTGATTTGGGTTAGGACAGAGTTAGTTTTTTCTACAGCAGACATTTTGGTCACCTCTTTAGATTAAATTTTTTATTGATTCAATTATATATAACATTTCCTCCTGCTTTAAATTAACACTACTTGGTAAGCAAATACCTTTTTCCCATAATTTTTGAGTGTTTTCTCCATTAAAGTTATTATCACTATACATAGGCATTTCACTAATAGATTTAAAAAATGGTCTAACCATTATTCCTTCACTTCTGAGCTTTTTATATAATTTTTTAGAATCCATTCCAAATTCATTTTCATCCACTAAGATAGTAGATAACCAATAATTACTATAGGAGCTTTCTAATTCTCTTGTAACAGTAATTCCATCAATTGATTTTAAGTTATCATAATAAAAATTATTTATTTCTCTTTTCTTTTCAATAAATTTATCAATTTGCTCTAACTGTGCTACTCCCATAGCAGCCTGAATATTGGTTAAACGGTAGTTATAACCAACTTCATTATGAATAAACTGTACTGCGTCATCTTTAGCCTGAGTAGTTAGGTATCTTGCTTTTTCAACCCACTGATCATTATCAGTTACAAGCATACCTCCACCACCAGTAGTAATGAGTTTATTACCATTAAAAGAAAAGCAGCCAATATCTCCAAAAGTACCAGTCATTTGCTGATCATATTTTGAGCCGAGTGATTCAGTAGCATCTTCAATCAAATAAATATCATATTTATCACATACTTCCGCTATTTCTCTTATTTTAGCCGGCTGTCCATAAAGATGGACTACAATTACAGCTTTTGGTTTTTGATCCTTCTCGATCAATTCTTTAATTTTTGCTTCAAGTTTTGCTGAATCCATATTATAAGTATCCAATTCAGAATCAACAAATACGGGAGTTGCTCCACAATAAGCAACAGGATTAACTGTAGCAATAAAAGTTAAGGCTGGTACCAACACTGTATCTCCAGCTTCTACACCTAATATTTTTAAGGCTGTATGAATAGCAGCGGTTCCATTAACTGTAGCTACAGCATTTTTACTGCCAGTATATCCCGCCAAATCATTCTCAAATTTATCAACATATTTACCGGCTGATGAAACCCAGTTGGTATCAAGGCATTCTTTGACATATTCCCATTCATTCCCATTTAAATGAGGTACTGATAAAGGTATCTCTTTCATAAAATCATCCTTAAATATTCATTAATTATTTAAAACAAATTTTTCTCGATATTCATCATTTGCTTTTTTAAAATCCTCATGCTGACCTATATCTGCCCAGTATTCTCTGATTGGGAAAGCTCCAACAGATTTATTTTCATCTATTAACTCATTTATTAAGTCAGTCATATCATAAAATTCATTATGTGGAATTCTATTTAATAGTTCTGGCTCTAAAATATAAACACCAGCATTTACAAAAACACTGTGACTCGGCTTTTCTACTAAATTATGAACTTCCTGATTATCTATTTTAACTACTCCATAAGGAATTTGATAATTATATTCTCTGGAACCAATTGTCATTAGATAATCATCTTCATTATGATATTTAATCATACTGTCAAAGTTCAATCGGGTTAATAAATCACCATTCATTACAAAAAATGGTTCATCTAATTTTTTGCTGATTAAACTTAAAGCCCCAGCTGTTCCCAATCTTTTTTCTTCACTAACATAATCTATATTAACATCTAATCTAGAGCCGTCACCAAAGTAACTTTTGATCTGCATTTCTTTATAATTTGTACATAAGATGAAGTTAACAAAACCATATGATTTAAATTGTTCTATTATTGTTTCTAAAATGGGCTTATCCCCTATTTCTAATAGAGGTTTTGGTGTCTTATCAGTCAAAGGACGCAACCTAGTTCCAAGTCCACCAACCATTAAAACTACGATATTTTCTTTTTTATTTTCTTTTATTATTTCATTTAGTAAAGCCAGATCTTTAACTCTTCCATCATCATCTAAAAGAGGTATTTGATGAAAATCTTTTTGTTTAAACTTAGCTAAGATTTCTTCTTTAGGAGTATTAAAATGCAAATAATAAAAGTCTTCATTCATTATTTCTGCCACTGATTTTTCCAAGTCAAGCCCTTTAATAATCCCTCTTCTAATATCACCATCTGTAATTGTTCCCAAAAGCTTTTTATCTTCATCTACTACTAGAACTATCTGTTTTGCAGTTTTATCTATTACTCTAAGTGCCTCTCTAATATTTGTCTCTGGTGAAATTAATAGCTCATTTATATTTTCATTCATTTAATTCACCTCTTTTGCTTATAATACGGCCAGGATTGCCAACAACTACAGAGTTATCAGGAACATCTTTAATTATTACTGCTCCAGCTCCAATAAGGCAATTATTACCTATTTTTATCCCCTCTATGACTCTAGCTCCCAGGCCAATATGAGATAAATCACCGATCTCAACATTACCTGCCAGTACACTTCCAGGGGCTATATGAGTATGATTTCCAATTCGTGATCCATGTTCAATAATTGCACCAGTATTGATTATATTATTTTCTCCGATAGTAACTTCAGAATTTATTGTTACTCCTGGCGAAATTAAATTGCCAGTTTTTAAATTTACATCTTCTGCAATTACACTACTTTTATCTCTTATGTTTAAACTCTGATAACCTAAATTAATGACTTTTTTAAACAATTTTTTTCGTAGAGAATTATTTCCTGTACTACCCACTGAAATAAAAGCATGCGTTGCTTTAGTATCTTTTATTAATTCAACGAGAACCTCATCAGTTCCCAATATAGGAAAGTCTTTATATAGTTGATCATTTGAATTATCTGCATCAGTAAATCCTACTATTTCAATATCTTGATATTGCTTTAAAATTTCTAATACAACTGATGCATGGCCGCCTGGACCTAACAATACTAGTTTTTTCAATTTTCATCACCTAAAAAGTCAATATCATAAAAAGCTTTTTTAAAAATTTTTTGATTCAAATTCAAACTCTTTAATTCTTCTTTTATTCTAAAACTAACTTTACCGTCTTCATATTTATCATAAAGATTTGAACTATTTTTTATTTTCTCTGTAAACTTAGACGATACAGCTTTTTCTATTGATTGTTTTATTTCTTTAAAATTATAACCACAGTCAATAACATTATCAGCTTTAACTCTACCCTTTTGCCTATCACCGATATTAACTACTGGCAATTTAAAGCTAGGAGCTTCTGTTAAACCACTTGAGGAATTACCAATCATTAAATCTGCATGTTTTAAAACAGATAAATACTTTAATTGTCCTAAATTATCAACAAAAATATGGTTTTTATTATTCTTAACAAATCCTTTTATTTTCCTATTTATAATTCTTCCCTGAGTATCTGCATTAGATTTAGTGAAGATAGCTTTTATATTACTTTCAGCAATTGCTTTTAATAAATTATCAACTTGGTCTTCAGCAGTATCGTTTTCTAAAGTAACAGGATGATATGTTACAATTGCAACCTTTTGATCAAAAACAAATTTTAAATTTTCTTCAAGCTCTTCTAAAGATAGTAAATCTAGCTTATAAATATTATCAAGTCCAGCCATACCATAATTAAAAACTCGATTTGGGCTTTCTCCCATTTGTATAATCCGGTTTTTATAAACTTCAGTTGCTGGAAAATGATAAGTAGCCATCTTGGTAATTGAATGTCTTATTGATTCATCAATTACTCCCTGAGTTGATTCTCCACCATGCAGATGAATAATTGGGATTTTCGAAACCATTGCCGCTGTTGCTGCAGAAAATATTTCAAATCTATCACCCAATACTAACATCATATCTGGTTTGAGTCTGTTCAGTGATTCAGAAAAACTTATACACCCCAATCCAATAGCTTTGCTTATAGCAACTTCACTATCAGACGACATAAGTATCTCTATTTTGTCTTTAATTTTAAAGCCATCAGCTTCTATGGTTTTATATGTATGTCCAAATTCAGGAGACAAATGCATTCCCGTTACAATAAGCTGTAATTCTAACTCATCATCCTCTTGAATTTCTTTTAATAACCAGTATAAAAGACCGTAATCAGCTCGCGTACCTGTTACAACAGCTATTTTTCTTTTATTCAACTTGAAAAGCCTCCCAGGTTAATATTTGATCATCTTTAACTGTTTTTACTAACTTCATCCCAATAATAATATCTTTATGCTTAGGCAATATACCAGTGCCTGGTCTTTTAATATCAATATCTTCGCTTAATATTTGGTCCCCAATTTCTTTATTCTTATTAATCACAAGACTTTTTCTTACAGTTTTCAAGTTTTCTTTCTCATTAGGTGTTGGTTTTTTTATTGAACTGCCAAGAGCAACTTCAACATTTCTAATCGCCTTAACCATTTTTTTTAATTCCTCTGGATTCAAGGAAGCTTTATGATCAGGTCCTTCCATAGCTTTATCTAATGTAAAATGTTTTTCAATTACCTTTGCCCCCCTTGCCACAGCTGCAATTGGAACTTCTATGCCAGGGGTATGATCTGAATAACCAACTTCTAAATCAAAAGCAGTTTCCATAGTATTCATTGCATTCAAATTTACATTTTTATACTGAGCGGGATAGTTACTAACACAATGCAATAACGATAAATCATTATTGCCGGTACTACAAATTGTATTTACAGCTTCACTAACCTCTGTCAAAGTTGACATTCCTGTAGACAATATAATTGGTTTTTGTTTTTCAGCAATATATTTTAATAATGGGAGATTGTTTGTATCACTTGATCCTACTTTATATATTTCTACTCCTAATTTCTCTAATAAATCTACACTTTCAAAATCAAAAGGAGTAGACATAAACATCATATCATTTTCTTGACAATAATTTTTTAAAATTTTATGTTCTTCATATGTTAATTCTAATTTTTTCAACATATTATACTGGCTTTCATTTTTATCAGTTGTTTTATTCTGATAATTGGCTTTTGGAGCATTTTTTGTAACTAATCTATCTGCACTAAAAGTTTGAAACTTAACCGCATCAACACCTGCTTCAACTGCTGCATCAATTAAATTTTTAGCTATCTCAAGGTCTCCATTATGATTAACTCCAGCTTCTGCTATTATAAAAGTTTTATTTTTAGCTATATCTTCTACAGAATTTATCATTACATTTCCTCCAATAAAATCTCAGCCAATTTCCAATCTAATTCATTATCAATATCAATAGATTTTTCTTGCTCCATAATAAATGGATAAATTTTATCAGTGTAAAAACTATTATATTCTAAGAATTTATGATAGGTACTTAAATAAATTGCCCCATTTAATTGATAAACTTCTGGTAATTCCTGACGGCGATTAAAATTATTAAAACTTTCCATTAAAAGTTTTAATTTATCATCTTCTATTTTCTGCATCCAAAAAGGATTTTCAAATGCTTTGCAAACACTAATTAAAGATTCATAACTTCTTTCTGATTTCAAAAAAGTTTTGATTGCTTTATCAACTTCTTTATAATCTCGCAGAGGTGAAGTGGTCTGTAAATTCAATAAATAATCAGGTGAATAATTTTCTTGATTTTTTAAAAACTCTAAAGCGTGAAGAATTGCATCGTTGCTAGAAGCTTCATCAGTTGCTAGTTCTTCTGGTCTAATAAAAGGAACTTCTGCACCATAGTCAAGAGCAACCTCGGCAATCTCCTGGTTATCAGTTGATACAACAATCCTATTTGTATATTTCGACTTTTGGGCAGCTTCAATTGTATATCCAATTAAAGGTTTGTCGTTTAAAGGTTTAATGTTTTTTCTAGGTATACCTTTAGAACCACCTCTGGCTAAAATTAAAGCTAAAATTTCTTTTTCAGGCATCTCATCACAACCTAAACATTATATATTTCTGGTTTATAAAACTCCAGATTATCTTTAAACCAAGATATAGTTTCTTTCAATCCTGCTTCTAAATTATATTGAGAGTCCCAGTTAGTAATTCTTTTTAATTTTGAATTATCTCCGTAAAGTCTATCAACTTCACTTTTATCTGGTCGAACTCTTTCATTATCTATTACAATTTTTACTTCTTTGCCAATTAATCTGACAATAGTATCAACAGTCTCCTGCATTGAAATTTCTGTATTAGAACAAATATTAGTTATTTCTCCAATTGTTTTTTCACTTTCTGCTAGAGCAATAAATCCATTAACAGTATCTTTAACATAATTAAAATCTCTAGTTGGTGATAAGTTACCCAGCTTTATTTCTTTTTGACCATTTAAAATCTGAGTAATTATTGTTGGTATAATTGCACGAGCGGATTGTCTTGGACCATAAGTATTAAAAGGCCTTGCAATTGCTACTGGAAGATCAAAGCTTCTATGATAACTAATAGCCATTTGATCTGCAGAAATTTTTGAAGCTGAATATGGAGATTGACCAACCATTGGATGTTTTTCATCAATAGGAACATATTGGGCAGAACCATAAGTTTCACTTGTAGAAGTAACAATCACTTTCTCAATTTCATGCTGTCTGGCGGACTGTAAAATATTATATGTTCCCTCTACATTAGTTTTAATATAAGCTAAGGGTGATACATAGGAATATGGAATACCAATCAATGCAGCAAGATGAAATATAATATCAACATCTTTTACAGTATCATAAACAGCATCATAATCTCTTATATCGCCTGTATAAACATTAATTTCATTTTTGATTTTAGAATGTTCTAACCATCCCCAGTCATTCTGAGAATTATATTTAACAAAAGCTTTTACTTCTGCTCCTAATTCTAATAATTTTTCTGTTAAATGAGAACCTATAAAACCAGAGGCTCCTGTAACTAAAATCTTCTTATTCTTTATCATTTTTAGACACCTCTTATCACTTTATTTCTTCTAAAATTCTATTATTAAATTCAATAAAATTATCAATCATATCTATAATTTCATACTCTAAAATATCCGCAATTAAAATATTATCGTTATTTGACTGAGCATTTTGTAATTCTTCTAAGTGTTTATTCAAATAAACTAAATTATCATTAATTATTTTTTCGAATTTAATTTTATCTAGAATTTTTATTATTTTAAAAATTGATTCTGAATACCAACTTAAACCATTTATTACAAGTTCATATTTTTGATATGCTTTCTCTAATTCTGATTTTCGATAATAATCTGCTGTCTCAATACAACCTTTTTTTAAACGGGGTAGATACGATTCAATTTCTAATAATGTTTCGATAATCAAATCATCTACATTTTGAGTTGTAAATCTTAATTCTTTAATAACATCTTTTTCTATTACAGATTCTTTTAAATAAAGTTCATTAATTTCAATATTATTTAAAATAATTTTTTTTATTATTTTATTATCTAAATTAGACTTTATATCTTCTAGTATTTTATAAGGTACACTACTTTTATATTTATTACTAATCTCTTTATTGTCTAAAAATATTTTCATATTAATCTCTCACTTTCGTTTTATTTAAGTCAATTTCACCATTCTTTTTCAAATAAAGGTCTTTGATTAGATTCAAGCTGTATTCAAGTTCTGACAAGAATTTTTTTCTAAATTTATAATAAACATCTAAACGTTTTTCTATTGACTTTCTTTTAGATAAATAGTACTTAGATGTTATTTCGTCTAACTTCATAAATTCAGCAATTAAAATCCTCTCAATAAAAAATCTAATATAATTTGTATTATTTAATTCATCTTCATACTTAGAAAATGAAATTTCTAGGCTATCTAATTTTTTATCAGATAAAGATTTATTCTTAGATAACTTTGATTTTACCGAATCCATTGCCTCAATTTGTTCTTTGGTTATTTTAATAGAGGTTTCTAATTCTGAAATAGTCTTTTTTAATTCATCCTTGACTTTTTTAATTAAAAAATTTTCATTTTTAACAGATTCAAACTTTTTATCTAATTTTTCTTTTATATTCAAATTACTTAAACAATATTTATTTATTACATTCTGAAGTGTCATTATTTCGGTATTATCAATTTTAGCTCCACCTTCAGTAGCATCAATAAACATTCTACCTTCTCTTTTATTAAAATAATTATTGAAAAAACTAAGCATTGATTTAAAAGATTTATCAGTAAAAACCTTATCTTCGTTAACACCATCAACTTTAAATAGTTGCTTTTTATTAACAATATCATTTTCATAAGTGGTACCACTAGCATGAGTCTTTTTATCTTTATAAGCTAAATCCTGTCCAACTAGAACTATAGGAGATCCACCTAATTTATAAGCAAAATCAACCATACTATGAGCAACTGTACCCCCTGTTTTAATAACTTCATAGTTACCCTTTATTTTTTCAACCCAACCACTAAAATTTCTTTTCATTGAAAAAAATATTTGTCTATCATCCCACTTTTCATTAATTAAATAATGATTCCCTAATTCAGTTAACAGATAAGAATCTGGAATTTCTATTTGTTTAAAATGTTCATAATTCTTAATCGTACCATCCATAGTAACAACAATATCTGGTTGGATATTATTTTTCATTAATGCTTTTAAAGCAGTTCCCACACATAAAATTAAGGCTTTCCCTTTAGCTTGCTTAATAATACTAATATTTTTATCTAAAGATGGACCAGCAGAAATGCAAATAATTGGAACATTAACAAATTCATTAAAAAACTCATCTGCTTTTGGACTGTTTATTATATGTGGTAAATTATGAATAATATTATCTCTCCAAAATCTAGCTTGTTGAATATTAGAGGCTAAACCAATTTTTTTATAGCTCATACTTGATTTTATTTTTATATATAATTTTTTATATTGTTTTGAAAAAATATTAAATGAAGGTTTGTGTTCTAAAAAATCTATGTTGTTTTCTAAATTTATTTTTATATACATTTGAATTATATCGAAAATTTGATCAAAATCATCTATAACTAAAACAATATTTTGTTGAGTTAAAAACTCACTTAAGTCATTATAATGTAGAGAAGCATAAAAAATAGATAAAAATGGTTCAATTATTATGATCTTATTATATTTTTTCTTGTTATTAAACTGATTTAAATAGAGCCCAAGACCTAATCCTAAAATAAAAATTTGTTTTTTAGAACTAAAACCAAAATCCTTAACTATTTTTTCTGCTTCTCTTTCAGGATCATATTTACTATGAAAATATATTTCTTTTTCATTATTTTTCACTTTCATTGTATACCCATTTTTTCTGGCTTTTTCTATATAAATAGTGAATCCGTTTTTTTTATCCACTATCTCTGCTAAAATATTATCGCTTAAATTTTTATTAACTTTAAATACTTCATTTTTTTCAGCTTGTTTAATTCTACTATAAAGTTTTTTAAATCTTCTTGATAAAATTTTCATATTTTTTTTATAATATTGCATTAAAATTCCCCTTATCATATTTATAGCTTTTAAAAAGGAGATAGTATTGACAAATAAACTATCTCCTAAATATTAATATTATTGTAACATGCTAGATAAATTTTGGCTACCTAAACTAGCTAATTGACTTTGCATCCAACTTGACTGTTGCTGCATTTCTGAAAGAGCAGTTTCCATGGCAGTAAATTGTTGAGTATATCTTTCCCGAGACATTTCAACCCTATCCTCAACATCTTCTATACTATCATTTAAAGAATTAATTTCTTTATCAAAAGATTCAATTCTACTAGGTATTAAACCCGTATTAGATTTAATTAATTGATCTACATATCCATCTAGCTTGTTAGCTACACCATCAAAACCATCTTCTGAAGTTTCTGCATTAAAAAAATTTGTAACCGCAGTAGAATCATTATTTAAAGCTTCAGTTAATTTATCATTATCTAAAGTCATAACTCCATCCTGGTCAATACTAATACCTAGTTGAGAAATATGAGTTAGATTTCCTCCAGTCTCAACACTGTCCATTAAATCTTTTCTCAACCTTGATTGTAAACGCATTAAAGTACTGTCTCCCTGCAAAATAGCAGCTGTATCTGTACCAGAACTATAGTTACTCTTCTCATCAATGAATCCCACCAGACTGTTGTACTGATCTACAAAAGCTTGGACAGCCTCTTCAGCTTTCGCAGTATCCTTACTCACTTCTATGGTAGAAGTACCTGTACTATTCAACTCAAATTTCATTCCTACTATTGCTTGATCAACATTATTAGATTGACTCTCTATATTAATTCCATTTATAGATAGCTGAGCATTTTCAGCTGCCTGAATTTCATTACTGATAGTAATTCCATCCCCATCAAGGATCCCTAAATCTTGCAAAACTGTACCAGTTGTATCAGAAATCGAAAGAGAATTATCTGTTCCAGTTTCAGTAGATTCAAGCACAAGAGTATTATCAATAATACTGGCCTTAGCTCCTAAACTTTCCGTATTATTAATAACATCTTTAAAATCATTTAGTGAATCAGCCGCCGCAATATCTATATCATTACCATTAATATTAATAGTCCCACTATAACCTAAATCAGAAGTTGAATCTGACTGCTTAGAAGAACTAATACGATGAGTCTTAGCCAAATTTGTTATATTTAAATCATACACAGACTCTGCTGTATTATTACTTGCTGTAGCGTTAGCAACTTCTTCATCACTACTTTCTGCCACTCTTGAATTATAAGTGGAAGAAAATTTAAGGTCAGACAGCTTATCACTTAAACTAGAAAGTCGACTATTAACATCCCTCCAAGCATCCTTTTGCTTGTTTATTTGAGATATTTCAGCTTCATAACGATAAATTGGCTGTTTCTCTAAAGCAACTAACTGTTCAATAATAGACTGAGTGTCCATACCACTGGCCAGACCACCTAAACTAATAGCCATCTTAAATCACCTACTTTCTTCTTAGACCTTCTCATCAATCAATAAGCCCACCATCTTATGAATTCTAGCTGATAAGTCAAGCATTTCTTCTGGTGGTAATTCTTTAATTATTTCTTTAGTTTTAATATCAATAACCTTCACCATCATTCTCTCTGTCTCATCATGAATTTCGAAGGATAGATCCTCTTTTACATTTTTTACTATGTCATTTATATCTTTTACTGATTCCTTTACATCCTCTTCAAGTTTTTGCTGAGTATATTCATTTTGTTCTTGAAGAGAGTCAGGTTGGCCTTTTATGTCATTAATTGTATTTGTTTTATTTCTGCTATTATTTTCACTTCTAAAATTCTGCCTATTAGTACCGGAGACAGATTCAAAACTATCCACCTTCATAATAGCCCCACCCTTTCTTAATCGAATAGGAGGGAAATAATTAATTTATTTCCCGTCCTCTCACACCAGCACAGCATACCGTTCGGTACTGGGCGGTTCATCAAGAATTAATTACTTGTGCATATCTTTCTGTAAAACTAAAGTATCCAAATTTCTTTAATAACTGATTGGTAAAGGTTCTTGTAAGTATTGGGCTATTGGATATTCTCCAGTAGCCTTTTCTTGTGTTAGCATATTCCCACGCTTTGGATTCTTTAATCCCCAGTTTCCTGAGCATCCTAAAGCGGGTTTTGATCTTCTTCCACCGTTTCCAGTAGCACATCCTTATTCGTCGTCTTGTCCACTGGTCAAGTTCTCGCATCTTACTTTTCATATCAGCAATTTTATAATAGCTGAGCCAGCCCGTGATTGTCTGTTTCAATTTCTTAAAACGATATTTCATCGACCATGGCTTGCTTCTTGATGTGAGTTCTTTTATTTTTGTTTTAATTTTCTTGATTGATTTCGGGTGGACTCTAACCCTTACTTCACCTTTCATTCGATAAAATGAAAACCCCAGGAATTTTCTTCTCCAGGGTCTGCCGACTGCACTTTTTGTTGTATTTACTTTAAGTTTCAGTTTCTTTTCAATAAATACAGTTATGCTTTTCATAACTCTTTCAGCCGCTTTCCTACTTCTGACATAGATCTGGTTATCATCAGCATAGCAGCAGAATTTGTGATTGCGTTTCTCCAGTTCTTTATCAAGTTCATCCAGCATAATATTACTAAGCAGTGGACTTAAAGGTCCGCCCTGCGGTCAGCCTTCATCTGTTTTCTTAACTAAACCATCAATCATTACACCTGAGTTAAGATAAGCTCTTATTAATTTCAACACCCTTTTATCCTGCACTCTCCTGGCTACTAAAGACATCAGTTTATCATGTTGAACAGTATCAAAATACTTTTCAAGGTCAATGTCGACCACCCATGTATAACCATCATTAATATATTCTTTAGCTTTATTTACTGCCTGATGTGTATTCCTTCCAGGTCTGAATCCATAGCTGTATTCTGAAAATCCTGGGTCAAATATTGGTGTCAGCTGTTGTGTAATTGCCTGCTGTATCATTCTATCTGTTACTGTTGGGATACCAAGTAGTCTTACTCCACCACCAGGCTTAGGTATTTCTACTCTTCTTACTGCCTGTGGTTTGTAGTTACCTTCCAGTACATCTTTCAAAAGTTGGTTACCATTTCTTTTAAGGTGGGGTAGAAGTTCATCTACACTCATACCGTCAATTCCATGGCTACCTTTGTTCTTTACGACTCTTTTATGTGCTCTATTCAGGTTTGGAGCCGCTAGAATTTTCTCCATTAGATTATTGAATTCTGCATCTTCACCGTTTCTTACATTCGGCAACGCCACAGAAACACTCTGCACTCTCTCATTACTTCCAGCTTCCAGCCTTCTCTCTTGAGAGCAGCCTTCATATGAAGTTGTCTGCTTTCTATGTGTTTCCATCGAGTTGTTCAAATCTAAGAAAACCTCCTAATGTTTCATCCTTCAATTGATGTATATATCACCAATCTACTATGACTTCTGCTGCATTCTGACACTTCAGCTCTTACATTACTGCAGAGTTTATTGCTTAGAAATTCATCACCACAATATGCTATCAGAACCTTCCCTGGTTAAGAATATTTACTTTCACTTCATCTATCTGCTGTATTTACACTTCCTGTCTTGAATAGTTTTGGGCTTTGCTTTGTTTGGCAAACTCACCCACAGGAATATGCCTTTTATACAGTTCGTATTCCTCAGACCGAAGTTTTGCCTCCAACTTCCTTCAGATTCCACCTCGCGATGGACACTCTTGTCTTCAGCTAGCGGTTGGCACTATTAGCCCCCGCATCAGACTTGCACTGATTAGCAAATATTCATGCCAGGCAAACCAATAAATAAACCAGCCGGTAAACCGGCCGGCTTATTATAAAAACAATATTTATCTCTCTTCAATTATTATCCTAAGAGTTGTAATACTCCCTGCGGCATCTGGTTAGCCTGTGCTAACATTGCTGTACCTGCCTGAGAAAGTATCTGCTGCTTACTCATATTCATCATTTCTTTAGCCATATCTACATCTCTAATTCGACTATTAGCAGCTGTTAAGTTTTCTTCAGTTGCACTTAAGTTGTTAATTGTGTGCTCTAAACGGTTTTGAACAGCACCAAGTTTTGATCTCTCAGCTGATACTTTAGCAATTCCACTATCAATTGTAGTAATTGCAGACGCTGCACCTGACTGTCCACTTACACTAATACCATTAACTCCAATGCCAGAAGCTGCCATACTATTAATTGTCACACTCATATTTTCACCAGAATTTGCACCAACTTGGAAAGTTATTCCTGATGCACCAGAACCTCCGTCTAACAATTTCTTTGTATTAAACTGTGTCTGAGCAGATATATCATTAATTTGACTCTCCAGTTGAGTTACCTCTTTCTGAATTTCAGCTCGATCAGCATCAGTATTACTATCGTTTGCAGATTGAACAGCCAGCTCTCTCATTCTCTGAAGCATTGAATGAGTTTCTTTGAGAGCACCCTCAGCTGTCTGAATCATTGAAATACCATCCTGAGCATTTCTCTGTGCCTGAGCAAGACCACTCATCTGAGACTTCATCTTCTCACTAATAGCCAATCCTGCAGCATCATCAGCAGCTCTATTAATTCTTGAACCTGAAGATAATCTCTCTAAAGACTTCTGCATATTTTTGTTAGTATTACTTAGCTGATTGTATGAATTTAAAGCAGCTACATTTGTGTTAATAATCATTTTATTCCTCCTTGAATTTAATTGTTGGTTTTATATATTAATTAGCTTCCTTGCTAATTAACTTATTGTTAATCAAATCATACTTAACCTAATAACTGTAATACTCCCTGTGGCATCTGGTTAGCTTGTGCTAACATTGCTGTACCTGCCTGGGAAAGTATCTGCTGTTTACTCATATTCATCATTTCTTTAGCCATATCTACATCTCTAATTCGACTATTAGCAGCTGTTAAGTTTTCTTCAGTTGCACTTAAGTTGTTAATCGTGTGCTCTAAACGGTTTTGAACAGCACCAAGCTTAGACCTTTCTGCAGATACATTAGAGATCCCACTATCTAGAGCAGTAATTGCAGCTTCTGCCCCACTTTGAGTTGCAACACTAATACTACCAATTCCACCACTACTTAAGGCACTAGCACTCATGTCAGATATCTGAACTGTTAAATTTTCACCAGAATTTGCTCCAACCTGAAAATTCAAAGCCTTTGCAGAACCGCTAAGATCACCATTAAGCAATTCTTTTGTGTTAAACTGAGTTTGAGAAGCAATATCATCAATCTGATTTGCTAACTGAGTTACCTCTTTCTGAATTTCAGCTCGATCAGCATCAGTATTACTATCGTTTGCAGATTGAACAGCCAGCTCTCTCATTCTCTGAAGCATTGAATGAGTTTCTTTGAGAGCACCCTCAGCTGTCTGAATCATTGAAATACCATCCTGAGCATTTCTCTGTGCCTGAGCAAGACCACTCATCTGAGACTTCATCTTCTCACTAATAGCCAATCCTGCAGCATCATCAGCAGCTCTATTAATTCTTGAGCCTGAAGATAATCTCTCTAAAGACTTCTGCATGTTTTTGTTAGTATTACTTAGCTGATTGTATGAATTTAAAGCAGCTACATTTGTGTTAATAATCATTTTTTTATTCCTCCTTGAAATTTTGTATTAGTTTTAGATACCAACCTGCATCCTTGCAGGTTAAATATTGACCACAGAATTGTTTTTACGATCGGCCGTTTCGTGAAAACAACATTAGTGATCACCATAGCTCTAAATTAGTTTTAGAGCTATAATTGTCACTAATTATCTTATAAAATCTACTAGAGACTGCTGCATAATTCTAGCTCCAGATGCAAGTGAAGCTCGATAAACGTTTTCTTCCATCTTAAGATTTGTTATAGTTTCTGCTAAATCTGCGTCTTCATTTTTTGATTTAAGTTGTTTTAAGTGAATCTCATTTGCTTCTAAACGACTCTTTAAGTTATCTGTTCTTTTCAACTTTCCACCAATTTCAGATCTAAGTTCAGTGAATTTTTTAACAGCATCATCCATTGCACTTAAATTATTGCTGGAAATAGTCGCTCCTGTTGCAGTTCCAGAATTCAAATCACCATAAAGAGCATCTAAGGCTTCAATTTCATCTTGAAAAATTTCATCCCCTGTAAAATTAATATTCATTTTAACATTCTCATTGAGTCTCCTTCTGACAGGAGAATTATCTCCATTATATGTTAAAGTATTAATTGTTCCATCTGCATTTTTAGTAATTGAAAAAGGTTCTTGATCTGTTTCTTGTCCAGAAAAAATATAACTATCTCCTAATTCAGCCCTGGAAATATCAATTAACTCGTCTCTTAGTTCTTTAACTTCACTTGCTATTGCCTCTCTGTCTTCTGAAGTAACAGAATCAGTTGCAGCATAAATAGTTAACTCTCTCGCTCTCTGAATAACTTCAGTTCCACTTTTAAGAGAACTCTCTGTAGTGTTTAACCAGTTTTCAGCCTGGTTGAGATTTCGCTGAAACTGAGAATTTCTATTTAACTGTGATTTATAATTCATACTGTCAGAAACCTTAATTGGAGCATCAGAAGGTCTCTGGAATAACTTACCTGAACTCAACTGCTCATTTAAGTCATTTAAATCTCCCCTATTATTTTTAAGATGATCCAACATATTTCTAACCATCATTGAGTTTGTAACTCGCATTGCTGTCAACTCCTATAATTTAAACTATTGTCATTAGTGAATCGAGTAGTTCTTCAGTTTTTGTAATATATTTAGCTGCTGCGTTGTATGACTGCTGGTATTTAATTAATTTAGCCATCTCTTCATCAAGTGAAACCCCGGATACACTTCTATCCAAAGTATCAAGCTGTTTTAAAACAGCATCCTGGTTGTTTTTCATCTTCTGGGCTCTTGATGATTCAGCTCCCACAGAAGTTACAATTGTTCTAAAATAACCTTCCAGAGAGGTTCCTTCGATTACCGAATCACTGTTGAAGATGTTTCCAAGAGCATTTGCATTCTCTCCATTACCGATACTCTTATTTAAACTGATATTTTTCTTACCTGTGTCAGTAAATGTTAAAGTGAAATCATCAGTGCTAGCAGCAGTATTGTCTCCTTGAGTATAAATATTACCATCAGCATCAACTTCTAAATTAACTGGATCTCCAGCATTAACTGTTACTGAATCACCAGCTGTTGCAGGATAAACCTGATTACCATCTGAATCACTAATCTTTAATTCAAACTCATCAGCTGTTGCCCCTTCTGTAACTTCCACCTGATAATTTCCACTCAAATCATTACCGAGAGTGTCAATCTCTACAAAAGAATCAATATTTTTATTTCCGGCTGCTATCTTATCCAGACCGGTGTCCAGATCTTTGATAGCCGCTGTCAGATCAAGCTGAGAAATAACACTTTCTGTACTATTTTCAGAAACCGGCTGAAAGAAGTTTTCTCCATCAACACCGTTGGCATCATAGCCTTTTTTATGCTGAGTATTAAACTCTTCCACCATTGTCGCTGCCAGTTTGTTTAGCCTGCCTGAGTAAAAATCAAGTTTCTCATCTCTCATCTCCTGCCAGGCTGCAACTTTACCATTTGTCGGTTTAATTTCTGTTCCGGTTCGGCTGTGAATAATCTGGTCATTAAATTTGCCGGGCTCTCCAGGCTCAATTTCTAGATTGTAAGCATCTGAGCCGTTAACCAGCTGCATACCATTTGTTGAAACAATTAAATTACCCTGAGCATCTTCTCTTGCCTGAACATTTAACATCTGATTCATTTCCTTAAAAAGAGCATCTCTCTGATCTAAAAGATCATTTGGATTCTGGCCACTACCCTTAACTGAAACAATCTGTT
>Ga0247721_100259_pt1 | contig 19833 bp, 22 predicted proteins | sample MSEWel2017_08_16_FD_189089 | JGI IMG/M metagenome (GOLD analysis project Ga0247721, IMG submission 189089) | Subsurface sediment microbial communities from gas well in West Virginia, United States - MSEEL Well Study Marcellus 3H_2017_08_16 | ecosystem: Environmental > Terrestrial > Deep...
TTAGCTTAATTTTTTATAAAAATAGTTAGTTTCAGTATGGAGTTTTCAAAGTTCAATATTTTAGCTATTTTTTACTATTATTCCTGTTTTAGACTGTTGTTTTCTGGCTTTAGCCGAGAATCCTCTTATTCTAATAAAATGTGTATATTATTTAATTATGGAAAAGACTTGATATACCTTTAATATTATCAAAAAAGTACAAAATATTCTTTGATATTCATCTTTGTCTAATAGATTAGTCTAATAGTTAACAATACGTGTCTAATTTAATTGTAGGCCCTCAGATATCTGGAAATTGGAATGAATTAATAATACTTTGTTTATTTTCAACAATATTAATTTATATTCGCTTAATGGCAATACTGTGGAGTTTAATCAGTACTCAATATCACATAATGACCATTTTACTAAGATATTAATCAAGTTAAAGATAAGACCATATCAAACAATAATTTAGACCAAATTATTTATTTTCAAGCAAAAAACACCTGCAGGATTAATAATTAAAAACTGCAGGCTGTTTATTGTATTATATATTTGATTTCAAATTGAACTAGTTACTAACTCTTTTGTAATACAGTTATATTGCTCAAATACTTTTGTCCTGTTAGCAAAGCCTTTTTAGATTTTTGAGTAACTTTACCTTCTTCATCTAAAAGAGGTGAATCTAAGATAATTTTTAGAGTTTGAGCTAATTGAGTAGTCACATATATAACTTCTTTAGCATTTTTAGAATAATCATTCCAATCTACCCCATAATCATCGATTATAAAACTCATTTTAGTAACTCCTGTTTTAAAATAGTCATTGAGCTCATTCAAAACATTCCTGATTTTGTCTGCTCTGCTCATTACACCATTTAAAGCTGCTACTGCATTTTCTGCTTGATTTTCAAATATTCTTGCCTTATCAAGATTATTATGGGCACTATTAAGCTTTTTCTTAGCTGTGCTTGCCATAACAACACCACCCACAGCAAGAGCAGGACCGGCGACAAGCCCTCCTAAGACTGCCATTCCACCTGCTATCCCATAACCACCTGCTGAAAGCGCTCCACCTCCAAGCCAAGCTAGAGTAGCATTTGTAGCTGCTGCTCCACTTAAACCAGCAATACCTGTACCCGTAGATGCAGTTGCTAATGCTCCAACAGCTCCATAGGTACCATATGCTGCTAATGCTCCAGATCCTAATGAAGAAAGTCCACCTTTCAAGATATCAAAAGCTTCAAAAGAAGCTTGTCTTAGTTCTTTTAGACTATTATCAGAAAAATTTAGATTTCTTAATTCTTCTAAACCAACGCTATCATGAAAATCAATATTTTTAATTTTACTATACTCCTCAACAAATTCTTTCATATTATTAGATAATACTTCAAGTTTAGTTTTACCTAATTCATCAAGTGAAGATTTAGTTTGTTTCCGTCTGGTATTTAATTTTTTTTCAGCTCTTTTAGAAATCCTTTGTGCCTTATTATTAACTTTTTTTGCTTTTTTTATGTCTTTTGTTGCATCATATGTTTTCTTAGCACCTACAGCTGTTGAAGCTGCAATAGCTCCTGCAACAATGAATGGAATTGGCATTTTTGTTCCCCCTTAATTATAATTCTAAAACTGTATCTTTATCTTTCATAAATTCATCAAATTCATCAAAACCTTCAAATTGAAGAGACTCTCCAAATGCTAATGCAATTTTAGTTAATCCTTCTGTAAATATATCAACATTTTTAATTCGAGAAGCTTCTTCAATTATTTTAAACCCTTCATTAAATAATCTATCATATTTATAATTTCTCATTTTAATAGATTGTATTAATTGTTCTCTTTCTTTTTTCATTTCTTCGATGGCTTTTTCACTTATTTCTTTTATAATTTTTCTTTTCTCATTGGATATTCTTTCTTCTTTTAAAATTTGCATTGTTGATTGGTAAATTTGAGAACTAATCATATAACCCACCATACCACCAATAAAAGAACCAGTAATTGTTCCCACTCCGGGTAAAATCATCGTTCCTAGACTTCCTCCAATAGCTGCTCCCATACTTGCAGATAGCATACCTGTACCTTTTTCGCCCAGCTCTTCAATTAACTCTAATTCTGTTATTTCACCTTTTGCATAGCGTGATATTGACTTTCCTACCTGTAAGGTGGTAGTCGCTATCATCGCAGGCATATTACTTTTTGATACATTTTGGGCTAAACTTGATTTACTATTCTGCAAAACAGATTTGATTGCTGCACCACCGGCACCAATGCTATAACTAAAGGCAGAACCTTTCACCACATCTTTAGCTATATCTTCACTGGCTATTTTTACACCTTTTTCCCCTTTAGCTACCGCAAGTATATTTCTAGAACTAGAAATAACTACTGAAAATATCGCCCCTGCTTTAGCTTGTTCAATTCCAGCTTGATGGGATACCTTGGCAACTGATTTAATCGTTGCAAGTTTAGGATGCTTACGTAAGAACATTGCTTCTTCAGAGCTTATGCCGCTATCTTGTATGTCTTTAGCTACTTGTTTATAGTTTTCAGACTTCTTTTTTAATAAATCACCTTTTTCTTTATTACCCTGCTCATAAAACTTTCGAGCTTGTTTTTCTAAGGCTAAAGATTCTTCATGGGCATATTCTTTAGCATACTCATATTGTTCAGAAGGTATATTAACAGGCTTACCTCGATATTTTTTCCATTCAGTATCATTACTGAGTTTATCAACAACTCTTTTAGCGCTTTCGTTTACTTCTTGTGGAGTAGAATATTTCCCATAAAATTTCATTTGTGATCCACCAACAAAATTACCTTCTTGATCTAATATAGGGTTACCGTTTTGATCGGTCAGTATGTGATCAAAACGTTGATGATTACCCATTCCAGGAATTTCATCTGTTCTAGTAATTCTAAAGTTTTTTTCTTGTATTATTCTTTCAGCATTTTCTTTGCTTTGAAAATAAACTTCAGCAGAAAAGCCAGCTTGTTGTTTATAATTTTGTTCAGCATAATCAGGATGAATATTGTAATTTCCTATATCTTTTAATCCTTTATCAGCATTATAACCTTTTATGAATTCAGAAGCTGCATAGCCATATTTGCTGATATTATAAGAGGCGGCAGCAGCTAAACCAGCACCTAATGAATCATTATTTTTTTTCTTTTTATTTTCTTTATCAACCATTTAAATCAACCTTCTTTTTATTTTGAAATTGTTGACAGTGCTTTTTATTTAATAAATAGTATTCTTCTAATGACATTTTTTCTTTAAAAAACTTTTCATATGCTAAATCAATGTTGCATATTAGAGGCCTGTTTTCATAAATTTTACAGAGCATTGTCTCACAATTTAAAAACCGGCATGTTCCATCACCTCTATCTAATTCTTTATATAAATCATTGTTAGATAATTTGGTGCAGCATAAGCCGCATTGATCGCAATTAAATTTCTCCATAAACTAAATCATCGACTCTGTTATAAAGATCAAACATATCTTTAACCCAGGTAAATGCTTTATCATAAAAACTCTGAGATAAATTAAATTCATTTTTTATATACTCTGCAATTTCTTTTTCTTTCTTATCAAATTTATTGTCTGATAACAATAATGAAATTGTTTCTATATATATCATTTTTTTCTTATCTTCTTCATATTTTGAAAAGTCTTTTATAATATTTTTTTCTTCCTTACCCTTTATTTGATATTCATCTTCAGTTAATAACATTTCTTTTCTATACTCATTTATTAATTGCTTTTGCTCTTCAGCAAAATCATCATTATAATTTGCAACAAAGTATGCCAACTCTAAGAATTTTTCTTGTTCTTTAGTTTCTAAAAGATCTAAAAACATATTATTACCTCCATTTTATTTTATTAAACTGCAAAACTACCTAAAATAATTATTATCTAATATAATTATTCCTCTCCATGATCATAAATATCCTGCAAATTAAATATTAACTTTTTAATTTCTTTTCTAAATTTTATAGGCTCCAGTACTTCTACATTATCACCTTGGCTTAAAATCCACATTTTTATTCCTTTTCCAAACACCTCCGCTTCTATCAAGTATTCATCACCATTTTTTTTAATGATTTCAGCAGTTGGTATTTTATCGAGAACTGCCTCTATTGATGAACCCCAGAATTTAAATTTTAATTTCATCAGTTTTCCAGGGTACATAAACTGTATTCTTTTTCTAAATTCACCTTCCTGAAAACGATTTGTATAACATACTTTGAAATGCTTTTTTGTGATTTCTAAATTATCAATTCTATCTAATCTATAAACAATTTTATAATCATCTTTTTGACCATAATGATGGGCAATTAAATAAAAGTAATACTCAGAAAACATCAGCCCTAAAGGTTCTATTTCTCTCTCAAATGGTCTTTCTTTATTTAAACTGCAATAGTTTATATTGACAACTTTATTTTTTCTAATAGCATGACTCAATTCCCAAATAGTATCTAGTAAAGGTTTTTGGTGACTAACAGGTCTATAATGATAAAGCTCATTACTTACAATCTCATTGATGTGTGTCTTTATATTTCCAGGGAGGTAAGAAAGCAACTTATCTATTATTGGCGTTATTTCTTCTTGACATAATGACCTACTTTCCAACAAAATTTTAATCAATGCCATAATTTCTTTTTTAGTTAAAGTTAGAGTACTGTCATTTCTTAAAAAATAGGTGCTGCTATTATGCTCATATTCTATGTAGTCAAGATAGTTATTATCTATTTCTTGAAAAAAATAATTTATTTCTTTGATATCCCTTTGAATTGTTTTTTTGCTAACATTGAACTTATTTGCCATTTCTTTTTTTCTTACTTTATCACCTGCATTAAAATGTTCAAAAAGCTTTAATATTCTGTAGGTTTTACTTTCATTAAAATCACCCATATAGCTTAGCCCATTCCTTTCTTTCTACCTTTAGAGCGGTACATCTCTGAATCAGCTCTATTAATTGCTTCATCTAAATTATTGTTCTTGTTGTTTATAATTGTGAATCCGTTTGAACAGGAAAATTTAAATTCAGATTGGTTGTTAACTTTACAACATAGACTTTCAATTCTACTACAAAAATATTCAGCTTCATTCGCATTGGTATTAGACAAAAAAACAATAAATTCATCTCCACCTATGCGGGCAACAATATCTTCTTTTCTAGTAAGATTATTAAGAACTTCAGCAGTTTTGATGATTGCCTGATCACCTATTAGGTGTCCATAATCATCATTGATTTGTTTTAGATTATCAATATCAACAAATACTAGTGCAGCAGGATAATTTTCAGCTCTGAATCTGTTGATTTCCTCTAATAAGAATCTGCGATTATATAATCCTGTTAATCTATCATGATATGAAATATTTTGTAAGTAATTAAAGCGATTTATTATTTCAATTTTTTTATTTCTAATGAATAATAATAGAAATGATGTGCCAGTAGTAAAAAATAATCCTGATGATACAAAACCAAAAGCCGGGCTTACTTTTTCTATTACACCTAATAAGTTAGTTAATAAACCTATTAAAATAAAAGCAAAACCAGTTAAAAAAAAGAAGTTAGGTTTATGAAAAGCTAAGGAAAAAAGATAGAAAAGAATTATAATACACAAAATTAATATTATTATATTTGTATTCAATCTGCCCACCACCTGATATATTTGATAATTATATGATAGCAAATAGCACTGGACAGAATATGTCTATCTAATGAACTATAATAAATTTATCTAAAATAATTTTGTCGAGACTTGTTGTATTTTGTAGAATAATATAGAAAAAAAGTTTTATTTTTCTAATTATATATTTCTTGGTTAATATTCTATTTCCTTTATTTAATTAACCAAAAAGTTTGAATTCATTAATGTTTTCTATTAAAGTAATGTATAATAGAAAATTTAAAAGCATGTAAACTAAGATATATTAAATTAGGAGGAGTTTAGTGAAAAGAATTATGATTATATTATTATTGGTTTTTGTTGCCTTTTCAGCTAATGCAGTAGATTTTAGAGATGTTGAATGAGGAATGTCTAAGATTGAGGTGGCTGGAAGAGAAGGGGGACAACCAGTTTATGAAGATGATTATATGATGGCTTATATTGTAGTGTAATAGGAGCAGAATTTGCTTTAGGCTATATTTTCTATAAAGACAAACTGACAAATACTAGGTATATGTTAATGGATGAATCTGTCCAGGGTCAATAATATTTTAATTTAATAGAATCATTGAATCAAGGATTAATTAATAGTTATGGGGAACCATCAGGATATGGGATTCTATGGCTTGACAGTAGATATAAAAATGATACAAGCAACTTTAGACTGGCAGTTAAAAACGGAAGTGTCGTAGTGGATAGGGAATATGAAAAAAAATATTAATGTTTATTTTGGAGTACAGGGAGAAGATAATGAAGATCTGTTGTTCATTCTTTATACTCCTAAAGATTCTTATTTAGCAAAGTTAAGAAAGCAAAGAGAGAATGAATAGTGATATTCCCTTAAGGTGAGTTTTGCGAAGTTATTTATATAGTTGATTTTTTTATCAGATAACTTTTATTTTGTTGTATAGAGACTTTAGAAATTATGAAGTCAAGCTTAACACATAATGGAAAAATTTAAATAATATCTTGATTAAAAAAGGAATTGTCACACATATATTGAAATATAATATATAGGTTGTATAATATAAAAAAGGATGATTTTGATGGTCTATGAAATTTCTTTTCCAAGAGAATTTAATAAATATACTTTAAATGATACATTTAGTCAGTATAATAGGGTAGTTAATGGAAACTTTGAAGAAATTGTTTTCGATTTAAGTAAATCTAGATTTATTAGACCTACTGGGATTGTTACAATTATAGCTATGATACAATATTTAAAATGCATTAAAAGCCACCCTCAAATAAGTCTAATTCATCCTAGAAGAAATAAATTGAGACATTATTTAAATAGAATAAATTTTTATAATTTAGTAGGTATTGATACAGAAGAAATAGTTCGCAGAAGTTCTAGAGGGAGATTTTTTGAAGTGACTAATGTTAAATCACATACAGAAGTTAGAGGGGTATCAGAAGAGTTAGCTGATATATTTATGAAACAAACAAGATCTTCTGAAGATTTATCAGGAAATATTAATTCTAGTTTATCAGAAATACTGGATAACATTTTTCATCATAGTTATTCCCCTATTAGTGGAGTTGTCTGTGCACAAACTTTTTCTCAAAAAAGAGAAGCAGAATTTGCAATATGTGACGCTGGAATTGGAATAAAAGAAAGCTTGAAAAATAACCCTGAATACTCTGATCTAACAAGTGATATGAAGGCTATTAAAAAGGCTTTAGAAAAAGAAGTTACTGGAACAATTGGAGAAAATGCAGTTGGATTAAATAACACTGGAGAAGGATTATACTATATAAAAGAAGCTATAATTTCAAATTCAGGTGACTTTCATATTTATAGCAGAAAAGGGAAAATGTCTATTGAGCAGGGGAATATAGAATATAGTCGATGTCCTCTGTGGCCAGGAACTCTTATAAGTATCACTATTAATTTAGATAATGATTTTCCTTTATATGATAATTTAGATAGTGAAATAGAAGGTGCCGAAGGATTTGGAATGTTTGATTTTTAGAAAGGGAGTGATTTTAATGATCAAAATAGCGGAAGTTTGTGGCGAGTCATTAAATACAAGGTTTTATGGAGCCTCTCTAAAAGATTATATAATGAAGAGATATAGTAGTAGAAATAAAATTATACTAGATTTTAGTAATGTTAAGTCTATGTCTCAATCTTTTGCCGATCAGTGTTTTGGTATGATTGTAGCAGAGATAGGTTTAAACTCATTTCAGAAAAATTTCAAAATAATAAATATAAAAGCTGATGTAGGTAAAATGATAAAGTATGTTGCTTTAAAGAGAGCTAAAAAAATAAATAATAAAAGTAAAAATCAAAAAAGTCATGCGGCAATGGCTTAAACTTTTGATAATTAACCAGCCTAAAGGATTATTGAACCAATATTCCCTTAGGCTGGTTTTTTAATTATCTGTATTAAAGTAGACCTTTTTCTTCAGCATCCAGCGTTAAATCTTCTAATTCTTGTTCGCCTTTCATCTTGCTCTGATACTGATCTATTAACTGCAGGTTCTTATTAATATATTCGACCTCTTCCTCAGCATAATCACTTATCTCATCAATTTCAATTAACTCAGCGTTGTATTTTGATACAGATATTATATCGTTTGCAAGAAAATCATCTAAATCATTCTTTTCTAAATCCAAAATCTTAGCTAATTTTTTTGATAATATCTTTTTAACCCTCTTAAAAAGCATTTTGTTTTGCTCCAGGTCTTTTTGATTCTGCATCCAATTTAAATCATTTTGGATTTTATACTTTTCTTCCTTATAATCTTTTAATTCATTAACCATTACATCGAGGTTAAAGTTATCTAACCATAACTTTCCTGTATTGATTACATTTCTATTATTTCTCTTTTGAATGTCAGAGAAATAACTCTTTAAAAACTTGTAACCCACATAAATTAATAAAGCTGCTCCAAAAGTAAATACTGACACAATTAAGACCATGATTATTATATCAAATCGTGTATTTCTTTTCTTTTCAGTTTCTAAAGATGTTTTATGTTTTTTATTTTCAAGGTATTTGATGATCTGATAGAGGTTATCGATAATTAATCACTCCCGGTTTAAATTTTAATTAGCTTAGTTCAGCAATTGGCTCTTCATCATCAAATGTTAGTTGTTTTTCTTGCCAATTTTTAAAACTTTCAATTTCACCGCTAAGTTGATCAAAAACAAGTTTAAAAGCATATAAATCATCTGCAAAACCAACAGCTATAATCATATCGGGTATCAAATCGGTTGGTAATACTAAATATGCTAACGAAGAAATAATTAGTCCTAAACTGCCATCGTCTATTTCATATTTACCTTCTGAATGTGCTTCTAACATTTCTAATAAAATAATAACTTTTTCAAGAAATTTAATTTTATTTTTCTTTTTATCAAGAAATTTTTTAGTTTTGCTTAAAATTTTTGAAACACTATCATGTCCTGTACCCCATTTATTTCCTAATTTACCCAAAAATCGTATCACTTCATTTTCTGTAAAAGTCTTGTTCACTGATTATTCCCCCCACTTTAAATTGAATTAAATTATTGATATTAAATTCTATCACTAATCTTATATAAAATTATAAAACAAATATTATTGTCGAAATATATAATTTTTTGTTGAATAATATAGAAATAATGTTTTATTTTTCTAATTTATATATTCGATATCAACAAAGAAATTCCTTTATTTTAAAAGAAATAGAGATATAAATAATGTTTTTCTTAAAATAGAAAATCACAAAACACTATTACAAAATAATTTTATGAATGTTATAATTATATCAATCTAAAAAGGGGGAGTCATTATAATGTTGAATGAATTAACTAAAGCTGTAAAAGAATTTGATACTTTACCTGATGAAGAATTAGGCTTTTATGAAGGAGAGTTATTGGGGTTTGCTTTTCATGCCAATGGTGAAATAAAGGTTGAAACTAATTATTATTTAGAACCACCATATGTTAGAGTTGGAAACCAACATTATAATTCTGATCCAAGAACTAATGCTAACTTCAGGTCTGGCTTAGCTAAAGCAATCAAAAAAGGTTTCATAGACCAGTGGTGTGGAAATATTTTTCTTTTAACCAAAAAAGGCTGGGATAAAGCTGAATCGATAGTAGAGGATATTAAGAAAGATCATTGAAAACTATAAAGTTAATATAATTATTTATAAGAAAATAAAGGAAATTATATCTATGTCTTGAAGTATAGCAGTAATCAATTAGTCAAGGAGATGATAATTTATGAAATCAACAGGTATTGTTCGGAAAATTGATGACTTAGGTAGAATGGTGATTCCGATTGAATTAAGGAAAACTATGAATATTAATAAGAAAGATCCAATGGAGATTTTTGTTGATGGGAATAAGATTATTCTCAGGAAGTATGAGCCTGCTTGTATTTTCTGCGGCAGTGCTGATGATATTATTGAATTTGAAGGAAGAACTATTTGTGGAAGCTGCAAAGAAAAAATAGCTAAAAAATAAGATGAATATACCCCAATAGTCTTGATTAATAAATCCAATCAAGTGGTATTGGGGTATTTAAACAATGGAGACTTTAATTATTATAAGTAGCTTCTCTTATTAAAAGTTAATATCACTGATCACTAGTATTCTTTTGCTAAAAATCATCATAATAAGCATATAATTTACTTGAAATCCATTTACCATAGAATCTTGTCTTTGCCTGAAAAAGGGCTATTCCTTTAATTGTGCATTATATCCTTTCCTAGGGTTCACCTTCAATTTAATGATTAATGACTTTTCTATTCCAATTTTAATTCTAAAAGATTTTCGATTGGTATTTTTATATCATTAATCCAAATAACTCTGTTGTTAATATCAATCTTATCTATTTTACCGGCAGTGGTTTTAAATCTTTTGTCCTCATAATATCTGATTACTACATTAAGATTGCTTTGAAGTGCCTGGCTCAGCCTAGAATTTATAACGGCTTTCTCCTGATCATCTAAGATAGTTTTTTCTCGGTCATCCTCGTGGTCTTTCAATTCTTTTAATCTTTTCCGGTGCTCAATCAGCATCATAGCAGTCCACTTCTTGTTACCCCTGTCTTTATAGTTCATATAAAACAGCCCCTTTCTTTATTAAATATTATAACATACATATGTTTGTATAGCTATTTTTTAAAGGAGGCTTTTGCTTAAAAGAAATTGTTTAAGATAAACTAGGATTTCTTTTCGGATGTCACTAATACTGACATCCGAAATTAATTTAAGCAATTGCCTTATAAAAAATAGGGCAAAAAAATAACCTGCAGGGTATGCTCCTGCAGGTTTCAGATTACGAATTCATATAGCTTTTGTATTTTTTAACTGACTCTTCCTGCAGTGTGGGGATAACATGTGAATAAGTATTTAGAGTGGTGGTAATAGTTGCATGGCCTAATCTTTCCTGAACTACCTTAGGATGAACTCCTGCCTGAAGCATTAGAGTTGCATGCGAGTGGCGAAGATCATGCAGTCTTACATTTTCAAAATTTAATTTTTTTACTAAAGCACTGAATCGTTTGGTAGCAGTATTTGGATACAGCATTTCTCCATTTTTCTTAGCAAAGACCAAGTTATGTTTATTCTTATATTCAGGTCCAAAGAGCAGTTTGTTTTCATTTTGAATTTTCTTCAATTTTATTAAAACTTTTACATCATCACTTTCAATTTTAATAATTCTTCTGCTGGAACGATTTTTTGGGCTTTTAAAGATTAAACCCTCTTCTTTAGATCTAATTAAATTTTGTTTAACTTGAATAGTCTTTTTTTCGAAGTCCACATGCTCCCAAGCTAAACCTAACAACTCACCTCTCCTCATTCCTGTATTCACTGCAAGATAAATAAAGTAATAACTCCATTGATCATCCTTTTTTGCGAGTTCCAACAGTGCATCAATTTCTTGTTTTGTTAAGAAATTTATATCGGGTTGTTTTGGTGTAGGAGCTGAAACAGCATCCATTGGGTTATGAGATAACAGCTGCCACATTACAGCCTGCTTTAGTGCTTTGTTAAGAACTCGATGATGCTGTAGTACAGTCTTTTTAGACAGCCCACCTGCCTTACCATCTTTACGGCCCGTTCTTAATTTTTTGTTTTGGTATTGGACTATATGCAGTGGCTTTAATTCATCCAGCTTTAAAGCACCTAATGATGGAATAAGGTGTTTATTAACAATCATCTTATAACCATCAAATGTGGTTGGGGATAAATTTGGTTTTCCGTATTCCCGCAGCCACTTTTTTAAATATTTTTTTAGATTTAGTTTGTTAAAATTAATTCCAAAGCCGGTCTCTCGCTCCTGAGTTTTTTTAGATATCCATGTTTTAGCTTCTTTTTTTGTTGAAAATGTTTTAGTTGTTCTCTGTCTCTTCCCGGTTCCAGGATCTTTTCCCATATCGATAAATGCTTCATAATTACCACTGTCAGTTTTTCTTATATATGCCATGAATAATACCTCCCTATAAGTTTTATCTATCACTATCCTTATACGAGAAAACGAAGGTATTATTTAAAAATTATCATTATCTAGATCACCGTAGAACCAGGCCAAAAATTTATCTCTGGGAATAATCCATCTGCCTTCAAATTTTTTGCTGGGGATTAAACCTGCATTAAGAAGTTCATAAATTCTAGTAAGCCCATACGGGAGTAGTTTTTCTAAATCATCTACAGAAAGATTAAAGGGGAGTTCCTTTTGGGTTTTTAGAGCTAACTGTTTTAGCAGGTATTCATTTTCATTTATTTTTAATTTGTAGTCTTTCAAAGTAAACCCTCCAAAAATGTTTGTTTTTTATCATTAAATATAATTTTACACTTTTAGATTATTAATTATAATAGAAAACTTAAAAAAGTTAGTTTTCTAGCAAAGGGATATTCAAATTTAATTAGAAGTTATATTATTAGGAGGTTTAATTATGTATAGAAAACTAGGGTACTGCATAAATTTATTAAGTGGTAAAGATAGTAAAAGTAAAGAGTTTAGAGAAGATGTTAAGGCTTTTAGAAAAGCCTGGGTTGAATATTTTAATGAATCTCATGAAAATATTAAAGATATTCAATTGCCTTTAAACTTTGATTCAAATAATGATTATGTTTATTTAACTGAAGATATTTTAGGTTATAATATTGATAAATTAGCACAAGAAAAAATTTTAAACTGGAAAAAACAAGTTAGAAAAGAATATAAATTTGATTTAATTTTGCAAGATATCAATAATAAAGATCTAAATAATTTTGATGATTACAAAAAAGTTATTTTATATGAATATACAATTAATAAGAAAAAAGATATCACAAAAATCAAAAGCTTATTTGATTACGTGGAAGGATTAAATAATAATTCAAGTTATTTATTGAAATATTTTTTTAATATAAACTATGACAATTATAAAAGTGTGAAGATTAATGAATCTGACGTGAAACTATGGCTGGAACAAATAATAAAAAATAAGAATTTAGAAGTAAACTATAATAGTCTAAAAAAAGATGAAAAATATAAAATATATAAAGAATTATTAGATGCTCAATCATTAGAATCTTATATGAAACTTATAAAAGATTTATTGATTAAAAAAAGTTTATATAAAATTGACGATTGGAAAATCAATAAAAGCAGACTTGAAATATTTGATATGTTTTTTGGGAACCATAAATTTATTATAAGTGGAGTAAAACATAATTGTGAGATTATAAAAAATGACAATAAATTTGATACCAGGATATATTTATATATGGACAGCAGTAATATGAATGATAAATTATGGAATAAGTTCAAAAATTTAATCTTTAAATGGTCTTATGAAAAGAATAAAGAGTTAGAACCTTTATATGATTTTATGAAAATATATCAACACCCTTTTTATTCATTTATCAGTAGTTGTATTATATTTAAATTAGATACAATATATGATCCTACTTTACTTTTATCAAAAACAAAAGACCAAGTTCTTTATATGAATTATTTTGTTAGTAATTATAGTGAGATGAAAAAAGATCAAAAAAAATTAGAAGAAATTAAAAAATTGATTAACAAAGAAGGAAAAACAATTCAGGACATCAAAAAAGTATTAAGTAGTAACAAAAAAAATGATGTTATTTCTTACGAAAAAGTTGATAATACACCAATTTTTATATACCCTGGCAAATTACCTTCAAAAAAAGTTTGGAATCAAATTTATGATAAGCAAAAAGACCTTGGTAATATTTCACCTGGAAAGAAAAGTAGTCAGACAAATAAAAGATTAAAAAGTTATAAAAATTATCTTTATAGCCTTAGAGGAACTAATGATAAAGAATTAATGATTAAATTTTATCTTAATAATGATGAAATTTTTGAAGAACTGGACCCAGACCAAAGAAAGAAAAAATATGATAAAATAGAAACAAATAGAAATAATTTAATTGAAAAATTTAATCTTCTCGATAAGAAAACTTAATTATTTTAGTTTTCTATTATAAAAATCTGAAAAATAGAATAAACTTTTAAGTAATCATAAAAGTCTACTAATTAATTTTAGTAGGCTTTTTCTTGTTTTAAAAGTAATTTTCTAATTAAGGAGGTGAATGTTATGCCAAACGCAAAAAAAGGTCAAAAAGTTTTTAATGAAATAATGGAATCCATTGATATGCTGAAATTTGTTAAAGAGCAGATGAAAGAAAATCCAATGAATGAAGTTTGCTGTTTTGAAGAAACAGTAACAACAGACGGAGTAGAAATAGGTAAAGAAAGATTCTTAAGAGAAAGATACATTTTGATTAATTCTGCAGAAAAAATGTACAAATGTGAGATGTGCTCGAACACAGGAACAATCATAGATTTCTATTCCAATTTTCATGATGTTAGCTTCTATCAGGCAGTAAGATCATTGGATAAAATTTATGAATTGAATTTGTTTGATGGTTTGACTAATAAGAAGACTCGAAGGATTATCAAGTCTGTGAAAGCTTTTAACGATGACTTATTAGGGAAAACTGATACATTAATATTTGATTTAAAATAAATAATTTGAATATTTAAGAGGAGGAAATAAATTGGATTATGAAGATGAAGCTGCAGTATTAGTTGAGACTATTATAGAGAATACAGAAGATATATATGAATATATAACGAACCAGATTGGAGGATTTTATAAAAAAACTTTTTATACAAAAAAAGAAGAGCATAACGGAAAAGAAATTACAACAAAGCATTTTATCTCAGTAAGTTCTTTTGTAGGCCTTTATAAATGTGAAGTTTGCAGAGAAAAGAATTCAATTATCGGCTGGCATATGAAGTATTTCGAAACTTCTTTTAGCTGTGCTGTCCAAAGTATAAATCAATATTTTGATTTGGGTTTATTACGGGGATTATCTAAAAAAGAAGTAAAAAAAATCATGAAGTATGCTGAAAAATATCATACTAGTACTTTCGTAGAGTATGAGTAAGTTATTTCCTTAGTTAATCTATATCTTTAAATTGAGAAAGGGGGTGATACCGGCTAAAAAAATTAAAGTAGAGTTTTAATTAATACGGTAAAAATTATTATAAACCCAAGGAGGATCAACAAATGAGCAAAAAATTTATTCCAAAAGAAAAAATTCAAGAAGTAGATCAAGCATCAGATATTCCAGAACTTATTGAAGAAGATATTAGTCAAAAATTAATACACGAATCAGGTGATGAATATCATGGCTATCACAGCAACAAACATGGATCAGAAAGCGAAACTTCATTAAAAGTGAACGTAGAAAAAGGCCGTTACCACTGCTTTAACTGCGGTGAAGGGGGGAACTCAATCAACTGGGTTATGTTAAACAGGGGGATGGAATTCATGGAAGCAGTTCGATATTTAGCTGCTCGTTATAATGTTGAAATTGAGAATTTATCCGATGAAGAAAAAGCAGAACTCCAGAAACACTTCAAAATCAAAAAGAAATTAAGTGCAGTTTATGAAGAAACTGCAGATTATTATAACTCAAAATTAACAGATGAATTATATAAGATTATAGAAGAAATGTGGGGAATAGACAGAGAAACTGCTGATAAATTTAAAATCGGCTTTGCTCCTACTGATAAAACAGCCCTTAAAACCCATTTAATAAAGAAGGGATTTAAGTGGAAATTTCTTAAGAAAACAGGTCTCTTTGTCGTACGACAGGATTTCTTCAACGGAAGAATAGTAATACCTTACATTAAAAATCATAAGCCGGTATTTTTTATCGCTAGAAAGACTGTTTTTACTCCAGAAAATAAATATGAACATGGCAAGTATAAAAAGCTTCTTACACACAGCAAAAAGAATTCTCACATATTTGAGGAGGTTAAAAACAATACATTCTATGGTGAAGATACTGTAGGAAAATCAAACAAGCTAATTATCACTGAAGGTATTACTGATGCTATAACCACCATATCAAAAGGATTATCGTGTATTTCCCCGGTCACTGTACAGTTTAGAGAGAAAGATTACCCAAAGTTGAATAGCCTTGCTGAAAAAGCTGATGTGATTTTCCTTGTTAATGATAATGAAGAAAGCGGTGCTGGTAAGAAGGGAGCGGAGAAAACAGCTAGGTTTTTGCATGAAAATGGTCACAATGTAAGACTGGTTAATTTACCCAGACCAGATGGTGTACCTAAAGTAGACTTGGCTGATTATTGGAAAAAACATGACGAAAATGACTTTATAGAACTGCTTTCGGAATCCAAAACTCCTTTAGATATAGCGATTGAAAAAGTTGCCACAGCTGAAGATAGAGATAAAAAAATAAAGTTGGCTAAAGAAGTGTATCCTTTATTTTTGAATCTTGATTCCATTAAGAGAGAATTATATGAAAAAAGATTACAGGATGCTTTTGGTGAGTCAAGTAAAATTAGAATATCAACTATTCGAGAAATTATAGATAATAATTTGAGTAAACTGAGAAAAGAGAAAAAACAGAAAAAGACAAGAGAAAAAAATGAAAGTGAAAGGTCAATGATAGCGCCATTGTTAGAATCAAAAATGGGGTATTATTATGAGAAAGTCAAAAATGTTAATGGTGCAGAGGTAATAGATGATATTTATATTTCAAATTTCCTTTTAAATATTTTAGAGATATCTAAAAGAACTTCTGACGGAACTGAAATACTATCTGGAAAAATAATTTTTCATGATGGAAAGAAAGCGAAGATTGAATTAGATTATAAGGCCTTTTCTTCTATTCGAAACTTTATTGAGGCTCTTCCTGTAAAGGCCGTCTGGAAGGGAAGTAATCACCATCTGCAGGAATTAAAAGTTAATATTGATAAAAATGATCCTGTAAAAAAGAAACTCTATAGTATAGCTGGAAGGCATAATAAAGAAGTTTTAATGCCGGGGATTACAATTAATGAAGAAGGTCCAGTTGAAAATGCTGAGAATGTAGTAAAAAATTTAAATAATAATCAATTTTTATCTAGCATGCCTTCTGAATGGCCTTCAAAAGAGGAGCATATTAAGGCAGCTAAAGCAATATTCAATCACCTACCTAAGATTAATGAACCAGCTATCGCTGGATCACTAATAGGGTGGAATTTTGCTCTTCCCTGGTGTGATTTAATTCGTTCACAAAAAACATGGGGTGGTTTCCCGCACCTTATAGCTTATGGTGAAGCAGGTAGTGGTAAAACACAGACAGCTAAAATCGCTTGGGCATTAAACGGAGTAAATTCAAATCATGAGCCCTTTTCACTGCCAAATACTAGATTTACTAGATTAAATAATTATTCTTCAACAAATCTTATCCCAATGGTTATGGATGAATATAGACCCGAGGCATGGTCTGGATATCATTCGCGTCAGATTCACGAAGAGCTTCGTAATGTTTATAATAAAAACTCTTCCGAAAGGGGGAGAGCTAATTTGACAACTAAAGTATATTCACTATCCGCTCCTATAGTACTTTGCGGAGAAGATCGCCCCCGTGACACGACTGGTCTTGAAGAAAGAATGATTATTTTAAACACCAATAAGGACATAGTTGATGGAAATAGTGAGTACGGTGATACCTGCAAACTCAACTTTTTAGAACTGCAGAAAGCTCCTCTGGAAAGTTTTGCTCTGCCCTACTATTCATGGTGTTTAAAGAAGAATAACTGGTTAGCTGAGTTAAACGAATCAAGAGAGTATATTAAGAAATTTGGTAATGATGAACAGCTTAATTTTCCGGAAAGAATTATTAACAACTTGGCTATCCTTCAATTTGGGTGGACTAAGTATCATCAGTATGCTGAAGCACTAGGAATTGAAATTGAATCTACATTATTAAATGATACTGATTTTGATGAAGTCATAAAAACAGTATTTTACAATGTAATGCCTGGTGGGAAACATTTCAATGAATTTGACCAGCTGATGTTTTTTGTCAGCGTTATGTCTAATAACTTTATTATACGTAATCGTGTGCAGTATTCTATCAAAAACGGTGATGCATTAATTTTACGACTTCCAGATGTATTGGCTAAAGCAGGAGAGTATGCTAATAAAACAAAAAGAAACAAAGAACTGTTAGGTGAAGATGCCTATCGGTCGATAATTCGCCGACTGGAAAAAGATGATGATTCTTATGTCATTTCAAGCAGCAGCCGAGGGACATTTGGTCATGGTGATAACAGACGTGAATTAAGAGGTGTAGAAATTGATCTAGTTAAACTGGAAGAAAAACTAGGAATAGAAAAAGATCTCTGGATATAAATAATGCTGACGGCTGGATCCTCTCTGGTGAAAGCCGTTATTTATATTTGAATTAATACTATGTCGTTGATACCGGTAATCGACACAGTTTTCGACATCTCATAATAGCTGTTATATCAACTGTTACAGCACTTATTTTATAATATCGACATTATTTTAAAGGTAGGTATATAAGAAAAATAATCAATATCTGTAATATAAAACACTACCTATCTGTAATATTATTTATATATACTGCTCTCCCTTATTTACAGGTGTCGATACAGATATTTAAGGTAGAAGGTCCAAACGGGTTCTTAAATCAAAATTTAGTGGTGTCGCTTTCGACACTACTAAAGAAATTATCTTCAACTTTTGTTATATAAGTACAGTGAAAGGAGACTTTTAACTATATTTTCTTGAAAGGGAGTGGTTCATTGAAGCAGAAATTGGAATCTATAATTAAGAATTTAGCTGATAAAATAAACTGTTCTGATATGAAATCAGCTAAAGATGGTGCTGATATTTGGAGAGACAAAAATAAGGGCAAAAACATAATATCAGCTCTTTTCTTCTATTTTGAGTTCTTTTATGATATTTTAGCTGACTTTCTAAAGAAAAAAGAGTATGTTAATTGGAAAGCAGCAGCCATTAGTGCTGCTGTTTTAATTTACATTATTAATCCAATGGATGTGATTCCAGATTACGTTGCAATTATAGGTTTTAGTGATGATATGGCCGTGGTCTTAATCTTCTATCCTTTCCTTAAAAATGAAGGAACCTAATACTTATTAAAAGGAGTTGAAATAATTTGTGTCGAGTAACAGAAACAGCCCGAAATTTCGGATTTTACCTATTTGGTGGTGACCTGGATTTCCCAGAAAAATATACTTTATCGATACCTAATAAAATAAAAGGTTATTTTGATAGCTTAGATATTGATGAGGAAGACATTGAAAGTCTTTTATGGAAGATGGGTGCAGATGCTATTTCAGCAAAAAATAAGTTTGCTGTTTACAGTCAAAAAACGAAAGATCTTCTACTCTTTAATATTGATTTAAATGATTTATATGATGGCTTCTATATTAGACTGAAGAGCTGTCTGAAGGTCGAGAAAATATACTTCAAAAGAAATGACTTTCCAGTACTATTAATAAATAAAATTTAGGAGTGATACTAATGATTGACGGTAAAGAAATAGCAAAGCTTATTAGAACCAGAAATAATGTAATAATTGAGCGTTTTGAGGAAGGCACCTATCACGTTACTGATACCTATATCATGGTAAAGCTTAACGAGGCTGAATTTGGTAAGTTTTTTGCTAAATTTAATAGCTACAAGTCAACTGCAGATATACCCTTTAACTTCGAAGGAACCATATCTTCTGCTGGTGGTAATGTATTTGCAGAAAATAAGCTGAACACTAAAACAGTTACCAGTCAAATTGGAAATGCTAAGTATGAGGCAGTAATTACTGATTTCTACAAGAAAAATGATTCAGGTGACGAGGTTCGACTCTTTAAGG
>Ga0247721_100260_pt1 | contig 19745 bp, 17 predicted proteins | sample MSEWel2017_08_16_FD_189089 | JGI IMG/M metagenome (GOLD analysis project Ga0247721, IMG submission 189089) | Subsurface sediment microbial communities from gas well in West Virginia, United States - MSEEL Well Study Marcellus 3H_2017_08_16 | ecosystem: Environmental > Terrestrial > Deep...
CCTGATACCTCCATAAATGTTTTCTTTGGTTAGTTAACATTATATATGAGGTATTGGTATGTGTCACCTTTTTATTTATCCTGTGCATTTAATTATACAATGTTCCTTTATAATGGGTTAATTCTAAAATTAGATAATTTATCTTTTGTCTATATATTAGTTATTTCATAATTTTACATTGAAATTTAATATATTTTTTGATATATTGTTTATAATGATAAAAATATCTTTCTATCTCTTTTCATAAGAATTGAATAAAATTAGCTCGACGTGCATCATTAAAAAGATAGTTAACGCTCTCCGATTTAATTTTATTCTCTCCAAATCTAACTTTATAGCTATAACTCACCTCTGTTAGGTCTGCTTTATAGAACTTTACAATTTAATTATTGATTCTATCTATTTGCTGATAATTATTAAAATACTCTAATCTCCGAGTACTCTTTCCTAAGGATATCTTTCTAAGGAAAAGTACCATTGGGTTTCTGGATAAATCCGGAGGCCTCCCGTGCTTGGAAAGGAGCAGTAATAAACAAAAGGAGGTTCGGTAGTATGGAGAAGGATAAATTGCTCGAAACCTGGAGGTCATATATTTTTCAGGGGGAATTAGAGGATAATTTAGATGAAAGGATTAAGAAGTCATGGCAGCGATGTACAGAGTATAAGATTAATCCCCTTGGCAGAACAGAAATTAATGTCTTATCTAAAAATGATCTGCAGAATAGACTAGATAAGTACGCAGAAGTAGTCAGAGTAGCCACTCCAATTATGAAGGAATTATACCAAACCATCAAGGGTTCAAACTTCATGGTGCTCTTAACCGATGCGGAGGGATATATTTTAAAGAGCATTGGTGATGATAGCTTCATGCCTAAGGCTCAACAGGTCCACTTGATTGAAGGTGCCAATTGGCACGAAAGGCTGAAGGGAACAAATGCCATCGGAACTGCTATTGAAGAAGAAACTGCCTTAAATGTTTATGCTAATGAACATTACTTTGAAGAAAATCATTTCTTAACCTGTTCAGCCGCTCCCATCTTTGATGCCCAAGATAACTTAATAGGAGTTATCGATGTATCAGGTAATTATCATAGCGCTCACCAACATACATTAGGTATGGTAGTAGCTGCAGCCAATGCCATCAAACAGCAATTAGTACTTGAGAATATGAAAAAAGAATTAACAATCCCTAATAAAACAGACCACTTCATCTTAAATTCAGACCTAGATGGATACTTTACAATTACTAATGACGGAGTAATTACCCAAATAAATCAAAGAGCTAGCCAACTACTGGGCTATCCACAGAAAGATTGTATCAATAAAAACTTAAACATCTTCTTTTCTGGTTCTTCCTTCTCCTCTTTAATGAAGTTAATAACCAGTCAACAGAAGATTCATGAAGATGTTGTCTGGAATCTAAACCAGGAGAAATTACAGGTTATCTCCCAGGTAAGGAAGATCTTCAATCAATCAGGAGAGGCTACAGGATTAGTCATTAAGATCGATGACTTTGCCTCTTACACAGATGATAAACGGACAGAAGATCTATTGAAGCGAATCCAACAGATCTTCAGTGATTTAATCATTAATGCCGAAGACAGTCAACAGATTATTAATGCCCTAAATAAATTTATCAATATAGATATTGCATGTTATAATATCTACTTTGATAACTTCTGTGTTGAAGCATCATCAGCTGAATTTGCAGATGATTTAAATAAATTGGAATTAGAAGATATATTAACCAAGTATCAATATGATGAAATTAAGATCGATAATGAGGTCTATAGTTACCTTATCTATTGTAATCAACAGAGATTAACAGATATGAATGATGAAGATAAAATAGCATTGGAATATGCTAAACATTCTCTAAAGCTTAATATCCAGAAAAAAATATCTGAACACCAAATTAGGATTAGATATAGAGAGCAGTTACTCCAAGACTTAATCTTTGATAATATATTATCACTAGAAGATGCTCAAAGTAAAATTGATCATCTATATGGCTGGACCATTGAAGATAAGCTTGTTACCATTATCTTTGGTATCGACAATTTAGAAGAAGAATATCTAAATCTCCAGTATGACTTTAAACAGTCACTAGAAGATATAAAACATAGAATCTATCTATTAATTGAAAAGAAATTCAAAGACTCTTTTCCCCATATCATGTATACCATCTTCAGTGATAACATCCTCTTAGTTGTTGAATCTTCTTTTTCAAGAAGAGAATTCGAAAAAGAGATTAAGAAGATTATTAAGGAAGTTAAAGAAGATATTCAGAAAAATTATCAGTTAGACCTAACAATAGGAATTAGCAACTACAGATCTTCTTTAATGAAGCTAAATGAATGTTACCGCGAGGCTAAGACAGCAGTACGGTTTAGTCGGAAGTGGTATGATAAGGATAGAACCATGTTCTATAATCAATTAGGAGTCTATAAAGCACTGGATTATATAGCCCAAACAGATATTGGTGAAGAGTTATATCAGTTCTATCTAGGCAGCTTAATTGATTATGATAAAGAACATAATACAGAATTGCTCCATACACTACGACATTTAATAATTAATAATTGGAATATGAAGGAGACTGCCCAGAAATTATTTATTCATTATAATACTATGAAATATAGGGTCAAGAAGATTGAAGAGATATTGGATATTGATTTAAATGATTCAGACCAAAAGTTCAATCTAAATCTTGCTCTGAAATTATTACAGCTATTACAGACCGACGAATAATAGCTTCCACTGCAAAGATAAAGGAAAAACCTGACTTAGCAAACAGCTAGATGCCGAATCTAACTTTACCAGACCATCTTTAGGCTCTAGCTGTCACCATTCTTCTTATCAGAAACCTCAACCATTCCTAGTATACCTCTGTAGGGCCCCGGAGTTCCCGGCGGTACAAAGGCCACCCTATCTCCAGGTTTAACCCATCCCTTAGCTATAGGGCTGGCCACACCATTGACAAAGACTGCCTCTATCTTCTCTAACGGTAGATCCATCATTTCTGCTAATTCAACTGCAGAACATTCCTTCTCCAACCTAATATAAGTAGGAGAAGACAAACCTCTTTTATCAAAGATCTTCTTAATAAAACTAAAGCCCCGCACCTCTACCTCTTTACCACTTTGAGCGTTATTGAATTCATTCATCATCTTTCCCCCTTAGATACCATTCTGCTATTCATAGTTCCATCTCTACATCTATAGAGATCTTAGCCCCCTATCTGTGACATAGTTCTATTAAAGTGCCCTTGGCCTAAATTATGCCGATTGGGCTTCTTACTAACTGCTAAGCTAAAGGCCTGCTTCAGTTCTGCCTCACTTCCCTCAGCCCGTAGTATCTTCTTTAAGTTTACCTCTTGGTCACTAGATAAACAGGGTCTCAAACCTCCAGTAGCCGTAAGCCGCAATCGATTACAATGATGACAGAAATGATTACTGATCGGACTAATAAATCCAATCGTCCCTAAAGCCCCATTAACCCGATAATAACTGGCGGGTCCATTCCCCTGCACTTCCGCAACTGGAACTAACTGCTCTTTGGTTTGAATTAATTCACGAAGCTTATCAGTTCCTAAGTAGAACCTCCTCTGTTCGGCCTCCTTACTACCCGAGGGCATAAACTCAATAAATCTAACATGGAGCGGATACTCCCTGGTTAACTCAATGAAATCAAATACTTCATCATCATTGATCCCCTTCATAATTACTGCATTAATTTTTACCGGATCCAATCCCAATTCTACTGCTTCTTTAATTCCAACCAAGACCTGCTGTAATTGATTGAACCTTGTAATCTCGTTAAACTTTTTTGGTTGTAGGGTATCTAGACTAATATTCAACCGATCTAATCCGGCGGTAGTCAGTTTTTCGCCAAATTGAGATAATAAAGTCCCATTCGTAGTTAAGGCCAAATCTTTAACTCCTGCTAACGCCTTAAGGCCTTTAATTAGGGTAATAACCCCCTTCCTTACCAATGGCTCGCCCCCCGTTATCCTAAACTTACTAATCCCTAATTCTACGGCTATCCGCACTAGCTTTACTATCTCTTCACAGCTTAAAATCTCACTGGACTCTATCAATTCCACACCTTCAGGCGGCATACAGTAATAACAACGAAGATTACATCGATCAGTAATCGAAATTCTTAAATAATCTATCCTACGATCATATTTATCAACTAATCTAGCCATTATTATCACAGCTTAACTCCAAATAAATCATGATTAAGCCTCCCTTCCTAAGCCGATTTATCACCAGTTCCAATAACATGTCCCGCCGTGGCCTTAAAAGTAAGATAGACCTCTTCTCCCTCTTTAAGTCTTAGCTCTTCTAAGGAACGATAAGTAATATAGACGATCAACTCCACCCCAATATCCACCTTAACCTCTACAACCGACAAACGCCTTTGCAGGCCGGCTATAGTCCCTAAATAACAATTCCGAGCACTAGAAGTAAAGGGCTGGCGTGAGATAATAATATCTTCAGGCCTGATAATTAGCTTAACCTCTCCACTTTCTTCACTTGTCACCTCTAAAGTCAATTCATTATTAACCCTAACCATCTTCTCTGAGTCCTCATTAATTATCTCTCCCTGCAGAATATTCTTACTTCCTACAAATTCAGCTATAAATTGGGATTTAGGCTGCTGGAAGACTTCTTCTAAAGTCCCCACCTGAACTATTCTACCCGAATCCATAATTGCAACTCGATCGGCTAAGGTCAGTGCTTCATTAAAATCATGGGTTACATGGATTGTTGTTGTTCCTAATCTAGTATGAATCCGATTTAAATCCTGCTGTAGTTTCTCTTTGGTATTGGGATCGAGAGCACTTAATGGCTCATCTAATAGTAGAATTTCAGGCGCAATAATTAAGGCCCGGGCTAGAGCTACCCGCTGCTGTTCGCCGCCACTTAATGTCTTAATCGAACGATTTAAAAGATGGTCGATCTCTAATAACGAAACAATCTCTGCTAACCTATTCTCCTGTTCAGCAGTCCTTAGCTTTCTAACTCTCAGCCCAAAGAGAATATTATCCTTTACATTTAGATGGGGAAATAACATATAGTCCTGATAAACCATACCGATCATTCTCTCCTCCGGCGCAAGCCCGGTTATCATCTGTTTTCCAAACCAGACCTCGCCCTTCTCAGGCAGCAATAGACCGGCAATTATCTCCAGTAGTACGGATTTACCAGTCCCCGTTGGCCCCAGAATGACAAAGTATTCTCCGGGCTTGATTTGAAGATTAATATCTTTAATCTGAAAGTTATCTAGCCTCTTATTGATACCATCTAATTTAATCATTCTCTCCCCTTCCTTCCTTACTATAGAGCAGCCTTAATCCAATGAAAATAACTAGTGTAACCATTATCATTATGATAGCTATCGGTTTGGAGTACTTAAGTCCATAGGAAGTAAATCGCTCGTAAACCAATATTGGTGCTGTCATTGGATGGTAGGCCAAAATAACCACTGCTCCAAACTCCGATAGTCCTCTCCCCCACATCATAACGGCACCAGAAATAATATGGTTTAGATTCAAGGGGAGAGCAACTTTAAAGAAGGTTTGGGCCGGTGTAGCACCCAAAGTTCGGGATACTTTCTCTAGCCTAACATCGATTGCTCTAAATCCTTCTTTGGCTTCATTAACTAAAAAGGGAAGACTTACAAACATCATCCCAATTACAATCCCAGCAAAGTGCCCCATGAACTCTAGTCCTAAATAACCAAATAATCTCCCTCCAAAGAAGCGGCTGCCAAAGACAGTAAGCAAGGCAATACCAGCGGCTGTATGCGGTATAATCACCGGTAAATTAATTATTCCTTCAATTATACTCTTGCCAAAAAAGGTACCCCTAGCCAAAAGATAGGCCAGAGGTATCCCTAAACATAAGGTGATTAGAGTTGCTACTAATGAAGCTTTGAAGGTAGTTAATAATGATTGATAAACCTCCTGCTCCTGTATGGTGGTTAGGATTAGATTAATATCTGAACCCACCAAGAGCTTCAATAATGGTGCTAGAATAAAGAACAGCAGTACAGCAGACAACAGGGTAAGAATTAGATCAAATAAGGATCTACCCATAATCCTATTCCCTAACTACAGACCGTAAATCAGCCGGCACCTTATCTATATCATTGACTATAGCTGGAGCAATAGGAGGCTGTCCATTTCCACGCATAATTGTCTGCCCTTCTTCACCTAATAAGAATTTCATAAAGGCAACCGCTCCGGCTCTATTAGGAGCATTCTTAGGAATTGTTACCCCATAAACCATCGGTCTACCGATCTTAGTAATCTTCTCACCCGGCTTCTTACCGTTGATATCATAGCTTACCGTCTTATATAACTCTGCATACTTATTTGTCTTTAAACTAATCTGTTCCGGCAGAGTCACAAAGGGCAGGTCATGCTGCTGAGCAACAGAGCGATAAATAAATAGATAATCCAGTTCGCCTGCTTCTAAAAGGGCGATTAAATCTGTCTCTTTAGGTCTAACATTTCGCTGCGGACAACCATTGGCTAATTCTTGGTAAAGGCTGGGTTTATCATAATACTTTTCGGCCAGCTTCCAGACCAATTGGCTGCGGTAGCCACAGGGATCAGCATTAGGGTTAGAGTGACCATACTCGACATCATCCCTCAACAGAATCTGATACCAATTCTGGCCATTAATCTCATCAGTATATTTAGAATGTGGGGTATACATAATTGCCATCTCATTGGTGGCAAAGTTAGCCCGCCACTTAGCAAATTCAGGTATCATTAGTTCATCGATTACCGTAAAGTCTGCCGAAGCAATAATATCAGCCTGGCGACCTAAATCAGTAACCTTCCGGACAGTAGTACGACTTCCGGCTGCCTCTCTAATTACATCTGCCTGGGGATACTTAGCTTCAAAGGCCTCCTCTACCTGCTTAAAAGGTATCGATAATGATCCCGCATGCAAAACAGTAATCTTACCTCTAATTTCATCCTTATCAACCGCCTGACCTATCTGGGGCTGAGCCATGATAACCACTGCTAACATAAGCATTAAGGCCACTACTGCTAAAACTTTACTTCTTTTGAACATAATTATTATCATCCCTTCTAGCTTGTAAATTTAATTAGTCCCTAAAATATAGTAGGAGTCAATATACCAGACAGAAAGGTAGCATATTGACTCCCGTTTTCTGTCTTCTTTCCAAGCATGGGCGGCTTAAGGATTTCCCCTTAAACCTTTCCGATTAACCAACCCTAGAACTTAATCCTTAGGTCTGTTAATTCGAAGACAAATATAGATATTTTTCTTTAAAAGCAAGTGATTATTTCTTAACCTACCTGCATCCAACTCTGTAGGAATAACTGGTAGACCCAGGCTCCTATGATTCCGCCAACTATCGGACCAAAGATCGGTACAAGTAGTCCATAGGACCAATCGGAATCTCCTTTATCAGGAATAGGTAGGATGGCATGTGCAATCCGCGGACCTAAGTCTCGGGCCGGATTAATGGCATAACCGGTTGCTCCACCTAAACTTAAACCTATCGACCATACTAAGATACCGATCAGTAATGCACCCAATGCTCCCACGCTATTATGACCATTGGTGATTCCTAAAACGCCGATCAGTAGCATAGCCGTACCGACGGCCTCTGTGGCAAAGTTCCAAGGAGTATTTTTAATTGCCGGTCCTGTAGAAAAGACACCCAGCACCGAGCCTTCATGCTCATCGAAGTGACATTTATAAGCAACATAGACCAGTACTGCACCTACAAATGCCCCTAATACCTGCGCAATTAAGTAACCGGGCACCTTAGCCCAGGGAAACTTACCTATTGCTGCCATTCCTACAGTTACCGCCGGATTGATATGAGCTCCACTGACCCAGCCTGTTACATAGACTGCCATGGCCACTGCAAAGCCCCAACCGGTGGTAATTACAATCCAGCCCGAACCTTCCCCCAAAGCCTTCTTTAAGCTAACATTTGCTACTACTCCACAACCTAGTAGGGTTAGAATCATAGTTCCAAAGAATTCAGCTAAATATACGCCCATTAACTTTTTCCTCCCTTTAGTATCTATATCTAGATATCCCCTTGTCTTTAACAATCAAATAAGAAACTATATTTACTATAACGGTGGCAGATTAGAGCTTTTCCATCTGCCAATGATTCCTCTAAACATCGAATGGCTTGATCCTGAATGCTATAGTCTAATCAATTCCTCCAATGGTACAGTAGATTCCAACATCCTCGATCAATCTCTTTAAGGACTCCATCTTCTCATCTGATGGCGATTCAATCCCCTTCATCCTATACTCTCTACCTAAGCCATAATACTTATCTTCTCCTAAACGATGATAGGGTAGAATATCTATCCGCTCTACTCCACCTCCCAACTCCAGAACAAATTTCGCAATCTCGATTATACTCTCCTCATCATCATTGAAGTCAGGAATAATCGGTATTCTAACAATCATCGTTCTGCCCTTCTTGGCAATTAACTCTGCATTCTCTAGAATCTGTTCATTAGGTTGACCGATGACCTGGCCATGGCGTTTAGAATCCATCATTTTTAGATCATAGAGAAATAGATCAGTCCAGGGCAGTATCTTCTCTACTACTTCTGGTTGACAAAAGCCCGTTGTCTCGATGGCAGTATGCCAGCCCTGGGCCTTGCAGCCCTTCAATAGTTCCACAGCAAAGTCGGATTGTAAGAGGGACTCACCGCCGGAGAGAGTAATTCCGCCGTTTGAACGCCGGTAATGGATCCGATCCTTATTCAATTCAACCAGTATATCCTGAACCGATCGTTCAACTCCCTCAACACTTAATGCAGAAGCATTACAGACATCTACACACTTCTGACATACATCACATTGATTACGGTCTATTCTTCCTAATAAATCAAAGTCAATTGCATTATTAGGACAGACCTCTAAGCATTTACCACAATTAATGCAGAAGGTAGAGTTAAACATAATCTCCGGTTCTCTATTCTGAGATTCTGGATTGCTACACCAAGGGCAGTCCAATAGACAGCCTTTAAGGAAGACAATCGTTCTAATCCCTGGTCCATCATGGACAGAGAAACGCTGAATATCAAAACAGATCCCGGTAGCCGCTGGATCATAATCTGTAGGTCTAATTGCTCCTCACCATCCTCATTTAAAAAATCATCTTTAAATTAATCCTAGGCGGCAATAGATTAATCTATCCTTATTGCCACCTAGGCATTTACTAACTAAATTCAGCTTAAATCTAAACTTAGATTAGAATGACTGCTCTGTTCGAGCAATGATGTCATCCTGTAAGGACTTATCTAGGGAAACGAAGTGGGCACTGTAGCCGGCCACTCGAACCACTAAGTCCTTATACTCATCCGGATTCTGCTGAGCATCACGTAGCAGATCTCCGCTGACAACATTATTCTGGATATGAAAGCCCTTCTGATCGAAGAAACTACCAATTAAAGCATTGAGGTTACGAGAACCGCCATCGCCCTCTAGCGCAGATGGATGGAACTTCTGATTTAATAATGTACCATTAGAAGCGATATGGTGATCTAACTTAGCCACAGAGTTAACGGCGGCTGTAGGTCCACTCGTATCGCGGCCACCAACAGGAGATACACCGTCGGCCAATGGATAACCGGTTCTTCGTCCTTCAGGTGTAGCCCCGGTAACTGCTCCCAAAGGCACATTGGCAGAAACGGGATATAGACCGGGCTGGAAGGTGCCTCCGCGGGGGTTCTTATACTTCTCTACCTCACGGCAGTAGGCCAAGGCTCCTTCTCGGGCCAATTCATCGACCTCATCGATATCATTACCGAACTTTGGAGCATCATTGATTAACATCTGTCGTAGATCCTCTGCTCCCTCAAAGTCATTGGCTAGAGCATCCTTTAGCTCCTCTAGAGTAACTTTCTCTTCATCAAAGACTAACTTTTTAACTGCTGCTAAGGAGTCACCGACATTGGCTACGCCAACGCCCTGTGGTCCGGTGAAGTTATAGTGGGCTCCGCCTTCCTGGACTGACTTTCCTTCGGCAATACAGTCATCAACCATAGAAGAGAGGAAGGGTAAGGGGGCTCGCTCAGCATGGGCTAAATCTACACAGTTATCGGAGTGAATTAAGAGCTCAACAAAGTACTCCATCTGCTTCTGATAGGCCTCCATTACATCATCAAAGGATTCAAAGGAGGTAAGATCTCCGGTCTTTGGTCCCAACTGCTTACCATCCTGGAGCGGATCCTTACCATCATTGAGTGCTAACTCCAATACCTTAGCCATGTTAAAGAATGCAGCATCATGCCATCCCTCAGTCATACCCATCTTCTGAGGCTCTACACAGCCAATAATACAGTAGTCACGGGCATCGGCCAGCGTTAGACCGCGATTAACCAAGGCCGGAATGGTTACCTCATCATTATAGTAGGCCGGCATACCTAAGCCCTGCTTAGTAGTCTCAGCAGCCTTAAGCAGGAATGCTTCCGGACTCTTATCCCAGAATCTAACGGAGATGGAAGGCTGGGGCATTCTAGTATGCTCTGTAGCCTCTAGACACATAAAGGAGAGGAGGTTAGTAGCGTCCTTACCCTCAGGTGTCTGACCGCCAACGATTAAGTTCTGGAACATTGGATAGCCGCCGAAGGCATCAGTGGAACCCTGGTCCCGCACCTTATTGATGTCGTTGAACTTAACCCAGAGAATATCCAATAACTCCTGGGCCTCTTCTAAGCTTATATTTCCACTATCTAAATCTCGCTGTAGATAGGGGTACATATACTGGTCAAAGCGTCCTGGAGAAATAGAGTGACCATTTGATTCTAACTGAAGCACTAACTGAACAAACCAGAATGACTGTAGGGCTTCATGGAAGGTCTTAGCCGGTTTGGCGGGAACATTTTCACAGTTTTTTGCCACCTGGAGTAGCTCTTCTTTACGAGCAGCATCATCTGTCTTTTTGGCCAGACGCTTAGCTTCATCGGCAAAGCGGTTCGCAAAATCGATTACTGCCTGGGCTGTAATGATGACTGCATCTAAGAAGTGGCCCTTCTTGACATCCTCCGGAGCTCCATGACGCAGCTCTTCCTTGGCTGCCTTAGCCTTGGCCATAATACCTTCAAAGCCATGTTCTAATACTTCATCATAGGCTACACAGACATGTCCTACTCCGTTGAAGTAGTAGTTACCTACGGTAAGGACTCCAGCATCCTGGGCCTCTAGCGCTTCATCGGCCATCAGCGATGTAGCAAGCTCATTGGTAGTCTTTTGGTCCCAATAATCGAAGACCTCTCTTAATGTATCCTTTGTCTCTTCCGAAATTTCGAACACATCGCCATCGCGCTTAGCCAAGGTATCGAACTCTTCTATCAGCCACTTATTTGAGAATTCAGGGAAGATGGGGCTACTGCGCGGCTTTGTAGTCTGGTTGCCAACGATTAGCTCTCCATCGCGAATAACGACCTTCATCTCATTCAAAATCTTCTCTAGAGCCTTAGCCCGCCGTATAATTGTCGGCATTGCCTCGGTCTCCTTATAGGATTCCGTAATTAAGACCGCTCGCTCAGGATCGATCTCCGGAGTTACAGACATTAAATCCTCCAGTAATTCATCGATCCGGACAGTTGCTTCCGGTAATTCGTTAGGAAATTCTAATTCTTTTTTAGCTATACTCATTTAAATTCCTCCTACTAATTATTTTTGGTGGTATTAACAATAAACGAGCAAAAATAGCTCCAATTATTTCCAGTAGTTGATTGCACTTATCCTAAGCTATATTTAACAACTCTAAAACAGTATCAATTGGAACTTCTGACTTAGCTTTTTCGTAAATCCATTTAACATAGTCTTTCTTATTTTGTTTTCGGGCTCTTCTTAGCCCTTCACCAAACTTCATAGGCTTATCTAAACCAATAGTACAGAATAAGTGGGTAAAAGATTGTAGTACCCAAATTCTTTCTATGCCTTTGATAGAGCGAATCTGATATTTATCCAGGCCTAAAACTGATTTTTCTTCTCTAAAGAAAATCTCAATAGGCCAACGCTTACTATAATATTCTAGAATTGTTACTGTATCTAATGAAACATCGGTACTTAGGAAAGCTTTTAGTGACTTAACTTTCTTAAAGGAATCTTTAGGCCAAGTTAGAATAACAGCTGCATTTTCTATATCATTAAGGGGGCCTTCATAACGATATACCCAATACTCTGAGTCGTTCACGGTCACAAGGTGAACATCACTCTTTTGGATATATTGATCAACAAAATTTGATATTCCAATCCTGATCCCTTGAGGATATATAATACGGTTCGTTTTAAGGCCGCCAATGCAGTGATATCCTTGTTTAGCATAGGTATTAATAATCTTTGGACAGTTATACCAGGAATCGAACAGAGCATATGCTTTATTTGGTGGTATAGGCATAGACTCTGCAATATCCATAACAGCATCTATTTTACTCTGTTTTTGCTTATTGTAACGCTGAAGATCATTGATTAAAGTATATCCACCACAACTGACCATTGTGGCTAATAACTGATGTCCCCACTTGCTAGAGCGATGAAAACTTGCTTCTTCAATAGATGACTTTGCCTGTGACGAAGGCTTGGTCTTTTGACAGATAGTATCATCATGAATAATAAAAAGAGGTTCATCAGTCTTTATTGAATGTTTTAAAACAAAATTTAGAGATTCTTCTCTGATAATTCTTTGTAAATATTTTTCATTCCAGGCACCATAAGATAAAAAGTGGCCAATAGTTGTTCTGTGATTTTCACTGTATTCAGCTATATCTGTTGTTTTAGCAGAAAAGCCTTTAGAAACTGCTGCTAGCATAAATTCTTTTATATGCTTTACGGCTGGCTTAGGACAATTAATATTCTAGATTATGTTTGTTAAAAAACTTGTCAATTAACTGATTATCAGGTAGAATAAAGTTATCAGGCATTCTCAACATCCTTTCTGAAGAGAATTTTGTTGTGGTAACTTTATTCTTCACCAAAATGTTGAGAATGTCCTGTTTTATTTTACAATTGTAATATTATGGATTTAAATTTGCTCGTTTATTGATTAATTATTAACTGAATAATCGACCTCACTTAGCTACTACCGCAGAACCTTGGCGCTACCACCTCCTCTAATAAGGACTCCTAATCCCTATATCTCAATCTCAGTCAATGAATAGTCAATTAAATCAACCATTAACAGTCTATTGGCCAATATATCATCTCTATTCAATGCCACTTTGATGGTCTCAATAACCTGTAGAGAAGCCAGAATTGAAACCACCGGTGAGAAGGCCGGTATAATCTCCTTACCTTCTTCCTTCCCACCCAACAGATCCCTTAAGCTAGAGGTCATGCCGGGAATTATGGTGGTTATTTGGCCATACCAGGAATGGACTCCACCATGAATTAATGGTAAGCCTGATACCCTGGCCCGTTCCTCCAATATATAACGGGACGCAAAGTTATCCAAGGCATCACAGACTAAGTCTACATCGACAGGAATCTCAAATTCTTCATCGATTCTATCGGGAATAGCCACCACCTCTGTGCCTAATCCAAAGCCATCGAGGACCTCCTTAGCCCGTATAGCCTTTATCCTCCCTAAGTCATCTCGTCCGTAAAGGATTTGCCGATTTAAATTGGTAGCTTCTATCTTATCAGGATCTACTAAGTAGATCTTCTCCACCCCAATGCGTTGTAGTTGGAGGGCCTGGTGAGTCCCCAGCCCCCCAACTCCAGCTATAAGGACAGTGAGATTAGCTATCTGCTCCATCTCCTCTGTCGTAAACATGGGCTGCTGTCGCAATAGAAAGTCCATCTTAACCCCCTCCAACCGGTGGAAAGATGCCGAGGCGATCATTATCCTTTAGTACTGTATCCAGTGCAACCTTCTTGCCATTGATCATGATTACTGCTATCTGATCCCTAGGAAGCTGCAGTTGATTAATCACATCATCTACAGTACTGTCTTCAGTTAACTCCAATCTCTCCACACCTCTGTTTTCCGGGGGCAGACTATCTCGTAGGGTAGCAAATAACCTCAATTCTACTCTCATTTTAGGATCACCTACTAGAAGTTATAGACTTCATCGAGAAGTTATAGACTTCATCGAGCTCCTCGGGAGTGATATCGAACTTAGTATTATGAGGAGGACACTCTTCCGTTTCAAAGAACTCCGGCAAGCGATCATCGGCACTACTGAATCCGGCCTTGATATTAAACTCTCTCTCGGCTTTAAGAATGGACATTCCCAGCTTAGGTACGTCCTCAACGGTCAATTCTAGGCCATATTGAGCATTCAACATCTCAACTACCTTCGGTAGCGCCTCTTCCTCATCTAAAACTGCAAAGGCCACAAAGAGACATAGTCCCGTACTATCTACTGCTGCCGTAGCAATCTGGAGATCGCGCGATAGATCGACCTGGCCCTCTTTGCCTAAAGGATTGACAGTACCGCCCACATCGAGGATATTGGCCGTTACGGCATAACCGGCCGTATGGTCGGCGCCCATTGTACTTGTAGCATAAGTAACTCCTACTCCCTTAACGGCCCGTGGATCATAGGCTGGGATGGTCTGGTTCTTAACTACAGGAACTCTGGTTACACCAAAGGTCTTCCCGGTAAAGCCGGCCCCGCTACCGATAATCCTACCAAGCGGCGTACCTTCTTTAACTTCCTTCAGTAGTCCAATGGCTCCCTCAGCATCGCCAAATTCAATAATACCTGCCTCCATTGCTACACCTATAGTACCACACATTTCGATGGTATCAATTCCGATATCATCACAGAGACGATCCATGGTGGCTATGGCATCTAAATCATCGATTTCGGCATTGGCTCCAAAGCCCCAGATGGTCTCATATTCGAAGCCTCCGGTTAAGTACTCCCCGTCCTTATCATGATAGATCTGGGAACATCTCATTACACAGCCTGGGTGGCAGGCATGGGTTGTCTTTCCGCCCCGTGCTTCAATTGTTTCAGCCATTGTCTCACCGCTGATCTTCTCTACTCCTTCGAAGCGTCCTCGACTGAAGTTCTTGGTCGGTAAGCCGCCTGCTTCATTCAAAATATTGACTAAGACTGCCGTTCCATAAGCGGGTAGTCCTTCACCACAGACCGGATGGCCTAAAAGAATCTTAGAAAAGTCGCGGGCTGCTGTTTTAAACCTATCTTTATCAGCTAAAGTAACTCCTGGAGCATCTGTATCGTCGATGACAACTGCCTTAACTCCTTTAGAGCCCATTACAGCCCCAGTACCGCCCCGGCCGCAATGTCTTGTAGGTCGGCCCTCAGGATCAGTTACTGCAATTGAGGCCGACTGGAGTCTATACTCTCCTGCCTGTCCAATCGACATTACACAGCTATCGTCCCCATATTCATCCTGCAGCTCTGCCATTACATCATAATTGCCCTTACCCACTAAATCATCGGCAGGCTCTAAGTCAACGCCATCCTTAGTTACCTTCAAAAAATAGAACTTATCATCTGGAGCCTGTCCTTCAAGGATAATTGCCTTAATCCCCAATTTAGCCAGCTTCTGTGAAACTGTACCACCGGAATTGGACTCTTTAATTCCTCCTGTCAGTGGGCTCTTTGTCCCAACCGACAGTCGTCCAGAACTTGGAGCCATAGTCCCGGATAATAAGCCCGGAGCAACTACCAGCTTATTATTGGGTCCTATCGGATTACAGGTTGGATTGACCTCATCGGCAATTATCTGTGATGTAAGCCCTCGACCACCTAAAGCAGCATACTTTTCAGGTACATCCTCAGTCTTAACCTCACCTTTTGTCAAATTAACTCTATAAATCTTCATTCTTATACCTCCTTGATCTGTAGTTGCTCCTTTCCAAAGCTGGGAGGCTCTGGGATTTCTCCAGAACCCATCGGTACTGCTCCCTAGACGATTTAATTTTATCCTTAGGAACTAGTACTCGGAGGCTATTATCTTCTCACTAGCGTTAACATTGACATAATTCAGAATATTAAAAAAGTATACTCCTCACACTCCTCCTTTTTGTGTTTAATTAGATTCTTTTGTCGTATAATGTTCTATAATACAATATTATCACATTCTAATCCATATATCTTTATCTTTGATGACTCAAAAATCAGGAAAATCTATTGTACGCTGCGTACAACAGGCTACTTCAACCCTATGATTAAAGATAATTTAACCCCCTATCCATTCTATCCCAGTCAATCAATCTTAAAATGCGGCATCAAAGATTCCGATTACCTCTTCCTTAGTGGCCTTTCTAGGATTGGTTAGGCTGCAGGCATCATTCATGGCATTCTCGGCCAATACCTCAAAGTCTTTCTTCTTAATCTCAGCACCTCCCAATTCACTTAACCTTTGCGGAATACCTATATCCTCCGATAGGGTTACGATGGCTTCAAGTGCCTTATCGGCCGCTTTTCGAACTGATAATCCATCAATATTTTCGCCCATTTCCTCTGCGATATCGGCTAAACGCTGCGGATCAGCAATTAAATTAAATCTCTCTACATGGGGCAGGAGAATGGCGTTACATACTCCATGGGGCAGATCATAAAAACCGCCCAATTGATGGGCCATGGCATGCACATAACCAAGAGACGCATTATTGAAGGCCATTCCTGCTAGAAACTCAGCGTAGGCCATATTATCTCTAGCCTCAAAGTTATCTCCATTGGCTACAGCATTTCTCAAGTTTTCAGATATTAATTTAATTGCCATCAGCGCTGCAGAATCAGTAACCGGATTTGCTGCGGTAGATACATAAGCCTCAACTGCATGGGTTAAAGCATCCATTCCTGTGGCTGCTGTTAAAGCCGGTGGTTTTTTCATCATTAAAAGCGGATCATTAATTGCCATATTGGGAGTTACCCGCCAATCAATAATTGCCATCTTAACATGGCGTTCCTCATCGGTAATAATACAGAAACGGGTCATCTCACTGGCAGTTCCCGCCGTAGTATTAACGGCTACTAAGGGCATCATTGGTTCCGTAGACTGATCAACACCTTCATAATCATTGATTATTCCACCATTGGTAGCAACTAAAGCAATTCCCTTTGCACAATCATGGGGGCTACCGCCTCCAACAGAGACTACTATATCACAATCTTCTTCTTCTAATAGATTCAGCCCTGCTTCGACATTACCAACTGTGGGATTTGGCTGTACACCATCGAATACTACTACATCTACGTCAGATGCCTTGATATGCTTTGTTACCTCTTCTACAATTCCAATCTCGACCAATACCTCATCAGTTACAATTAATGCTTTACTCCCATCCAACTCTTTAATCTTCTCTCCAATCTGCTCTACTGCTCCTGCTCCCAATAGATTAACTGTCGGCATAAAGTAAGGATATACTTGATTCATTAACTTATTCCCCTTTTTATTTTTATTTAGTTGCCTATCAACAACCTCTTTTTAAATTGTTGGACTGATTTCATCGTCAATTATCCGTGATGTAAGCCCCTGATCACCTAAAGCAGCAGGCTTTGCAGGTGCATTTTCAGCTTTAACCTCATTCTTTATTAAGCTAACCCTATAAATCTTCATTTTCCTTCCTTAATCTATAATTGCTCCTTTCCAGAGATGAAAGATTCTAATATTTCTCCAGAATCCATCGGTGCTGTGCCCTAGATGATTTAATATTGTCCTTAGGAGCTAATAGTTGGAGGCTATTGTCTGCTTACCAGCGTTAATATCGGCATAGCTTGAGAATATTAAAAAATATACTTCTCACCCCCGCATTTTTATGTTTGGTTAAATATTTTATCATATAATGTTCTATAATGAAATATTATCATATTTTAATGATTGTGTCAAGTTACTATAGGAAATAACTCAAATTATTTTTGACTCCCTCTATGATAAGACTGTTATTCCTGTGCTCTCATAATCAATTGATACCGCCTACAAATTCCGCGACGACTTCCATAAAGTTGAGCATGGGCTGTTTCAAACTCCCTTCGGTCAAACATGAAACAGCCTTATTCATGCTCAACTTCATTCCAGTCTGCTCCATTTTAAATGGCTAACATCAATTGATTATGAACGCAAACTATCTATAAAACTTATTTGTTCTCTAAATTTTAAGCAAGAGCTTTTAATGCATGAAATAATCCAGTTCTTTTACCACGCTTGATAGCTGGAACATTTTCTTTTGGTTCTCCAAATTTCTTTTTTAATTTGCTTGTTGTAATTTTTGCTTCTAATTTTGCTAAAACTTCTTCCTTTTTATTCTTTCGTTTATTATTTAAAATTAATTCTTGTAATTTATCCTTATTTCCTCCGTTATGTTTGAATGCCCTCAGCCTTGCCATCTGATCAACTCCTAAATCACACCAACCTCTTGGCCTAGAGCTTAGTCTATCTGCTAGCACATGACTTATATGTCCTTCGGCACTGCAGCCTAGTGCGTCTTCATCTCGATAATAATTTTTTATTCCTTCCCAGTTCCTATAAATATAACTTCTTGATCTACGTACTGATTTTTCTTTACTTTCTTTTTCTGTATTAGCTAATATTTCACTAAAAGTTTCACTTATTGCTTCTTTGTCTAAGTCATTTATTCCTGCCCATAACTCAAACCTCATTTCTTCTACATGTCCTGTAGCCTGTAAAACATATTTATTTAAATGATATCTGTCCAATATGTATTTAGACTTAGGCAGCCATCTTAACCCTTTCTTAATCCAAGATGCTCCATCTCCGGCTATAAATATCTTTTCTAGCTTATCTAGTTCATAATTAGCTTCTATATAATCTAATACTTCAAGCCAAAGTTCTTCGGATTCTTTGTAAACACCTGAAAAATAGTACTTATTCTTTAATTTATTTCTATCTCCCAACTCTTCTATACCTTCGTGAACATATACTAACTTAGGTACAGATTTATTTCCGTTTTGTAAGGAAACATGATCTTCATCTGCTTCTATATATAGACACTTTACTTCTCTCTTTTCTTCTACTTCATTTAAAATATCATTTTCTATTCTTTTCAGCTTTCTTATCTTATTCATTACTGTTTGATCGCTTATTTTCAAGTTATCAACTGCTTCTTTTCCGCTTTTAGCATATGAAGTTTTAGCTGCTAAATCTACTAGTTTAGCTTCTAAGGAAGAGTCCATCCTTTGATGAGGGCTTATCCCTAACTTATCATCTACAAGATGACTATAACCTTTATCTCCTTTAGATTTATAATATGTCCTTTCGTATTTAACTTCACCAAACTTAGTCATTAATGTTTTGGGATTATCATTTTGTTCAACTACCCATTCTTTTTTCCGTTTTGAACTCTCTTTTATTACTTCATCTGCTGTTTCTATGACCCATTTGCAAAGCTTAATGCCTAACTTATCAAGTTCCTCCTTTAGAATTTCTACCAACTCTGAAATATCCTTATCAGATCTTAATATAATTTCTTTTAAAAATTCTTCTAATTTACCACTGACATTTTCACTAAAATCCTGTATAATAGTATCCATAAGAGACTCCCCTTTCTTGATTTGTATTTGTTGTAGTTAACAATATTTTATCAAAAAGGGAGTCTCTTTTCTATTTTTATTTTAAAATTGTCCTATAGTAATTTTACACTATGCAGATAATTCTGATGTTCTCCTGCCTTACCACTGCTATCAACATAGTCCCATTTAGTAGTACCGCGATGTTTGATCCCGTCTCTTAAAACCTTACGAATAGCTTGATATAGTCTCTTTAACTCTT
>Ga0247721_100261_pt1 | contig 19683 bp, 14 predicted proteins | sample MSEWel2017_08_16_FD_189089 | JGI IMG/M metagenome (GOLD analysis project Ga0247721, IMG submission 189089) | Subsurface sediment microbial communities from gas well in West Virginia, United States - MSEEL Well Study Marcellus 3H_2017_08_16 | ecosystem: Environmental > Terrestrial > Deep...
GGTTCTTTTAAATTTGTTAATCAAGAAGAATTAGTAGAAAACCATAAGCGGATATGTATTAGTTGTGGCATTTATTTGTGGTTAAAATTAAAATATTTAGGGTCATATTATGAAAACAATGTATTTCCAGAAAAAAGAAATTTAGTTTTCTTCTATGGCCAGATTCCAGACGAACGAATTAATCAAATACAAGGAATCTTAAATTCACTCTATTATTGCACTCAAAATCCCAGTGTTTATACCTATAAAATGATAGATGAATCTATAGAAGAACTAGAAGAGGGTAATTTAGAGGCAGAAAGTTCTGAGGTAGATGATTTATTGCAAGAATTAATAGAAAGTGATGAAGAAAATAATAATCAACGACCTGCTAAAGTTCCTCCAACAATCTGGAGTTGGTATAAGAATGGTCAGCAAAGTGATAAAGTAAATACTCATATTTTTAGTGTAGGCCAGGGTGAAAATAAACTACATACATTTATCTTACCTTATGCTTTAGGTAGATCAGATGAAATACAAAGGAAGTTTTCTCAAAATAGAGTAGCAGTTTTTTCTATGCTTAGTTTTTTATCTAAATTAACTGGGGTAGAGGGAAGATTTTATTATTTATCGACTCCAAGGTTAACTGATAAATTTGATGACAAAAATATTTTTTATTATAAAGATAAAGCAAAAAGTGGTTCTTTAAAAGAGTATGAATTGTTGACCGAAGTTGCTTGGAAGTTAATCAATCCCCAAGGGGTAAGTGGAAGAACATACATGGATAGGCAAAAAAATTCTTTCAAAAAGAGGTTAAGGTTAGCAAATGATTTAGAAAGATTACCTTTGATTTGCATTTCAAAAATTTATAGAGAATTATTAAGTGATAAAAAAGGTTCAAATTATAACAATTTAAGTAATATATGGAATGAAAAAGTTTCTTTACCAAATTTGTTCCCGTTAATAAAAGTTTCTAATAAAATTAGAAAGGAAGTGAAATTTATGGGACAAAGGATTGACACAAAAGAGTTAAAGGCTTTTACAGAAAAGTTATTCTCTGAATTGGTAATGATTAGTGGGGTGTTTCCTAAGCGTTTTAGCAAGTCTCCGACTGAATTTGAGAAGTATCCGAGGTTATTAATTAAGAAGATATTAAAGTATGATACTGAAGGAGGTAAGGATGTATTAGCTGGTTATAGAGAGTGGTCTACTAAGCTACTTCATTCAGCAAAAGGATTTTATGATAAAGATAAGAAGAAGATGGCAGAAAGAATAGAAAGCATCCGACAGAGTGTGATAGAACACCAAGAGGTTTTATCTAGAAAAAGTAATCTACTTTACTTAAAACGCAGTCTATTTGGGTGGATTACGGAATTTTTGTATCCATTATATAATCTCGTTGAAGAGATTAATGGGGTAATTGATGAATGTAGCGAAGAAAAAATAGAAAAGGCTAAAGAAATCGATGAGGTTAAGAAAATAAGAAATAAATTTATTGATATGAAATATGATTTTGATAAGTTTTTTTCTTTAGCTAAAGAATTGCTAATTAATAATCAAAATTACTATAAACCAGATGAAAATAAGGAGGATGAATAAAAATGGGTTTAGAATTTAATAGTGTTAATGATTTACTAAAAGTAGGTGAAGGATCTAAGTTAGGTAATTCTCCTGTAGTTACAATAATGGGGATGAAGAGGACAACTAGTAGTTTTTTACCGGTTTCCCATGATGGAGAAGGAAATGAAACTTATGTAGATAAAATAGAAAATTTACTTGGCAAAGATGATGGGGTAAGGGCAGAATTTATTGCTCGTAAGCAAGAAGGCATTGAACGAAGAGGTCAAATGAATTTAATTAGAACTAAGATTAATGAGTTAGTTAAAAAAGATGAATATTCAGATAAGAAGAAGGTTAAGAATTTTATCAAAGAAGATGATTTTAATAAAAAATGGGAAAAATTATTTGGGCGACAATGTATTATTCCTCATGATTTATGTATTTCTTGTCCTAATTGTTCTTTGTTTGGTGGTTGGAATCCTGATGTAAATTCTACTAAAAGTAAAAGAAAAAATAATTCAAAATCACAAAAAACTTTTTCTAGAATTAGAAATTTTGATACATATTCGCTCCAAAAAGATGATAACTGTATTGTAAATGATGAATCGGTAGTCGGAATGAAGATTGGAAATCAAGTTAAAGAAGATGCAACTTCTGCTGACTCATCTAACTTTCATTATTATGAATCAGTTAAACCAGGAGTTTATTTTCCTTTTATAGTGATGATTGAAAGAGCTACTTTATTTGATGTAGTTTCTTATATAAAAGCAATTAGATGGGCAGATAATCATGGTTATGGCAAATATAGTGCTCGAAATGGAAAGTTTCAGACTGAGATTTGGGCTGTAGCTAATGGACATCCTAAGTTTTCTATTTTAGATATTTTAGAGAAAGCAGAAGATATTGATAATATCGAATTTGAAAACTTTAAAGACAAACTTGATTTTGAAGGAACTGCTTTATTAAAGGATAATGAAGAAAGTGTAAATATTGAAATTAGGGATGAAGAAGAGAATCATGATAATAAAATTAAAAGTATTGAAGACTTAGAAAATAAATTTGAGGAAGAGTTTAAAAAGTATTTTGAAGCATTAATTAAGTAGGGGGTGAGTCAATTGGACAAAGAGGTTTATGGCAGGGTTATTATAATTAAAAACTGTGGTAGGTTTCTTAATATAGCCTCTGATTTTGGTTCTGAATATAAAACTCATCCTTTTTTAACAGAGCAGATGGTCTATGCAGGATTGACTCGGGAGAATGAGTTGATTAGTGAACAGGAATTACAAGTAGAAAAGGGAGAAGTACCAGAGGATTATGATTTTAATAAAAGGTATGGTATTCCTAATGGCAGATATTTCACTTGTGGTTATATAATCGATAAAAGTGACTATGAAGAAGGTGATGAGATTGAGCTATGGAATAAAAATAGAGAGAACTCTGATATTAATGATTTTAATTCAATACAAGAGGATACAGGCAAAACGGATCAAAGCAATCTGCCTACTTATGGTAATATAGAATGGATATTGCCCAATAATTACTTTTTAACCTTTGCCTTTTCAACAGATAAAGAATATCTTAATAATTATTATAAAGACCAAACTTTTTACATGGGAAAAAAGAGAACGATGTTTCAGATAGAACAAATGTCTAAAGTAGTTGTGAGCGAATGTGAGAAAAGAGAAGCTGAATTGTTCTTACCGATCCAAGTGTCTAATGAAGAAATAGAAAAGTTTAACTATTATAATATCCTTACATTAACTCAAAGATATATTCTTGTTAAAGGAAAAACTAAGGAAACTAATGTTTATAACTGGAAAATAGATTTTAAAGGACTAAATGAGATTCAATTACCAGAGTTTTTTGTTAAAAAACTACATGATTTAGGAGGTCAATCATGCAACTACCAATAACCCAATTATCATTCACCTTAATCCCAACTCAAACTATAAAACTGCCAAAACATCCCGGTTCAACATTTCGGGGTGCTTTTGGTCATGCTTTAAAAAACTTAACTTGCAATATAAAGAATACTAAGTGTCAAAATTGTAATCTTAACCAAATGTGTGCCTATGCTTGGTTATTCAATCCTCATTTAACAGATAAAGAAAAGAAAGAGACTTCTAAACGCTTTCATAATAAACCACGTCCATTTGTTTTTGAGCCTAAGACAAATGGAAAAGAAATTTTTCATCCAGGTCAAGAGATTAACTTCAATCTTAATCTCTTCGGTTCAACCTACAAATTTTTACCCTATATCATCGAAAGTTGGCGTTGTTTAGAAGATGAAGGATTAGGAAAAGGTAGGGGCAGCTTTATATTATCTGAAATTTGGAATGTCAATGATTTAATTGGTAAAGCAGAACGGATTTATTCGGAATATGCTAATCGAGTTCATAATTCAGAATTAAAAATTAATAATGAGGATATTAATCAGCTAGAGCAAAATTTATCTAATAATCATTTGCGATTAAAACTACTTACACCAATGCTTTTAAAATACAAAGGAAGCTATGTTAATAAGATAGAGTTTCATATTTTGATGAGAAATTTTTTTAGAAGATTGTCTAGTTTAAGTCATTTTTATGGGACTGAAGGATTGGATATTGATTTTAGTACTTGTTTAGAGCAAGCTGGAGAAATTGAACTAGTTAAGGACCATACTAATTGGAGAGAGTGGAAGCGTTATTCTAGTCGTCAAAAGCAGAAAATTAAAATGTATGGAGTAACAGGAGAGCTTGAATATCAAGGGGATTTAAATAAGTTTTTATCCCACTTAATTCTTGGGCAATATATTCATGCAGGGAAGAATACTGTCTTTGGATTAGGTAACTTTAAGATATTAAAGAATACAATGTAAATAGCATCATTGATTCTTTGAATGTGCAGGAATTAAAAGAGGGAATATAGAAATATAGTATTAGTAGCAAATTGATTAATTTCGCAATCTTAAGAAGATTAAGGTATTTAGGATGTGCTTTTAAATCAAGTATAGTTTTCTATAATAAATATAAAGTCTATTATATCAGTAGCTAAGGCTAATTTCGAAAACCCCTCGGGGTTTTATGCAGGATTTAGTTTTCGAAGAAATGGAGGTGAATTCAAAAAAGCAAAGTGCTATAAACGTTGATATCATAGGGTTTGTAATTTGAAATTTTCGCGGCTACAAAGATTACTCCGTAAGGTAGGAGACTGAAAGTTCAATAGGGACCAATTTTACATCAAGACATGGAAATGCTACAAAGATTACTCCGTAAGGTAGGAGACTGAAAGTTCCTAAACTATCTCCAGTTCGTAAAGCTTCACGAACGCTACAAAGATTACTCCGTAAGGTAGGAGACTGAAAGATGAATATATCTGATATGAGGGAAATTGAAAAGAGGGGCTACAAAGATTACTCCGTAAGGTAGGAGACTGAAAGGTATAATCAGAAGTCTATTAGAATAGTGGCATTTGGGCTACAAAGATTACTCCGTAAGGTAGGAGACTGAAAGTATTACACTATCCCATTAGATAATCAGTATAATGCAGGCTACAAAGATTACTCCGTAAGGTAGGAGACTGAAAGTTCTTCTAGTTCAACCAATACCTTATCCAGGATATCGCTACAAAGATTACTCCGTAAGGTAGGAGACTGAAAGTCTTTTATTTTAAATATTAAGTCAGCCATATATTGTGCGCTACAAAGATTACTCCGTAAGGTAGGAGACTGAAAGTAATCTAATTTTCTAGACTTAACTTTAATATTTTTAGGCTACAAAGATTACTCCGTAAGGTAGGAGACTGAAAGGCTTTATTCTTAAACTTAAGTTTCTTCTCATTATTCGCTACAAAGATTACTCCGTAAGGTAGGAGACTGAAAGTATAGCTGAGAAAAGTCATGAAGTCGAAGAGCTTAAGCTACAAAGATTACTCCGTAAGGTAGGAGACTGAAAGCCTTTCTTTTCTTGGAACCATTCAGCAAATAAAGGTGGCTACAAAGATTACTCCGTAAGGTAGGAGACTGAAAGATCATTTCGGCATTCTCTTCTTTAGCACTCTCAAAAGCTACAAAGATTACTCCGTAAGGTAGGAGACTGAAAGTCATTATTATTAACTACATAACCATTTTCAGGGCTAAGCTACAAAGATTACTCCGTAAGGTAGGAGACTGAAAGATATATTCATGCGAAGGTCTAACTTTTTTATCTTGGGAGCTACAAAGATTACTCCGTAAGGTAGGAGACTGAAAGTCACAATAGTTTCTTTCATGAGTTACCACTCCTCTTAGCTACAAAGATTACTCCGTAAGGTAGGAGACTGAAAGCTTAATCCAGGACAAGCAACATGGAAATTTAAAACTGGCTACAAAGATTACTCCGTAAGGTAGGAGACTGAAAGTTCTTCACTGGTACTGCTGGAACTACTCCTAATACATGCTACAAAGATTACTCCGTAAGGTAGGAGACTGAAAGTCATAAACATTCTCACCCTATAATGATTACTTTATAAAAGCTACAAAGATTACTCCGTAAGGTAGGAGACTGAAAGTCTTCATTTTTGCATAAGCCATGTGATGTGCTTTAGATGCTACAAAGATTACTCCGTAAGGTAGGAGACTGAAAGCTCGCAAAGGTGAGTGGTTTCTTAATTTGAATTTTGGCTACAAAGATTACTCCGTAAGGTAGGAGACTGAAAGTGCTTTACCTAATGCTTCTATTACATTTTGCAATTGTGGCTACAAAGATTACTCCGTAAGGTAGGAGACTGAAAGTCTTTTATTTTAAATATTAAGTCAGCCATATATTGTGCTACAAAGATTACTCCGTAAGGTAGGAGACTGAAAGACTAATAGAGGTTCTTCATCAAAGAAACATAAGTAATGCTACAAAGATTACTCCGTAAGGTAGGAGACTGAAAGTTTTTAAGAATAGATTTCTTACTTCACTATTTTCTTGGCTACAAAGATTACTCCGTAAAGTAGGAGACTGAAAGGCTAATAAAGAATTAGAAATTAACAAAGATATTTATTGCTACAAAGATTACTCCGTAAAGTAGGAGACTGAAAGCCAGTTGAACAATATCACTTACTGACAATGACCGTGCGCTACAAAGATTACTCCGTAAAGTAGGAGACTGAAAGAAGAAACACCTTACTTTTAAAAGAAATGAAAGGAACGGCTACAAAGATTACTCCGTAAAGTAGGAGACTGAAAGAGAGATTAAGGGAAGTAAATAAAAAGAGACAGGAATTGCTACAAAGATTACTCCGTAAAGTAGGAGACTGAAAGCCTCGATATAGTTATTTAAAATACAAAATATTGTAGCTACAAAGATTACTCCGTAAAGTAGGAGACTGAAAGTTCATATTATACCTCCTCTAGTGCTAATGAACCGCCTAGCTACAAAGATTACTCCGTAAAGTAGGAGACTGAAAGGCATCTAAGTAAGGATCTGTTGCATCTGTGCCGCCATCAGCTACAAAGATTACTCCGTAAAGTAGGAGACTGAAAGTATACCACTATCAGGATGAGCATGTAATTCATCGACAGCTACAAAGATTACTCCGTAAAGTAGGAGACTGAAAGTTTTTAATTTCTCTTTTAATGCTATGACTATTGCCAGCTACAAAGATTACTCCGTAAAGTAGGAGACTGAAAGTTTCTTTACCACAGCCATCACATTTGATTTTTTTTGCGCTACAAAGATTACTCCGTAAGGTAGGAGACTGAAAGTCATCATGAGGCGCAATCTTATTTGCTTTATCCTGCAGTTGTAACAGTAATGTATAATCCCAAATATAATGGGATAGATTGGGATGAGTTAACGGAGGAAAATACTGTGAAAGCTAAACGATTAAAAGACTCTGAACAACAATTAGAATATAGATAGATTAACTTTAGTTCTTGCTTATATTAGATAAGATATAAATGAGAGCTTTTTATTATTTAGAACATTTATCTTTCTATGTAGGGGACCTATAAATGTTTCAAATGTTTTCAACTGTCAACTGTCAACTAATAACTCCCCTCCTTAGCAATTCCTAGCATTACCAACAAAAACAAAGCATAACATCTATAATTCAATTCAATCGGCATTAACAAAGCTTGCTTTCTAAAAGAGGGCGTGTTATAATGTGTAACGTCATTACACAAATATCCACTACAAGTGGACAGGGCAGGTGAGTCAAAAATTAACGAAATGAACGAATATTATGTAGTACATAAAGATATTCTACCTACGGCTATCATGAAGACGATAGAAGTTAAAAAGTTACTAAAATTAGGTGAAGTCGATAAGATTAATGAAGCTGTGGAAAGAGTAGGCTTAAGCAGAAGTGCATATTATAAGTATAAAGATCATGTGTTTCCTTTCTTAGAGGATAAACAGAAGAAGATAATCACTCTATCCTTACTTCTAAAGCATGAATCAGGAGTCTTATCACGAGTAATTAATAAGATTGCTGAAGTTAAAGGAAATGTATTAACGATTAATCAAGGTATCCCTTTACAAGGAATAGCCAATGCCACCATTACAATGGAAACAATGAGAATGGAAATAGATATAGACCAAGTAGTAGAACATATGAAGAAATTAGATGGAATTAAGAAAGTGGAGATCATAGCTCAAAATTTTAGATATTAATTATTATATCACCAAGGAGGAGTTAAGCATGGAGAAACCAGAGATTAAAGTAGGAATTTTAGGATTAGGAACTGTTGGTAGCGGAGTAGCTAAAATTTTATTAGGAAATAGTGAAAATATTAATCAAAAGATTAAGAATAAGTTAGAGTTAGTAAAAGTATTGGATAGAGATTTAACGAAAGGAGAAGAAGTAGGTCTTACTCCTGGAGTTATGACTGACAAACCTGAGGATGTATTAGAGAATGAAGAGATTGATATTGTTGTTGAAGTAATAGGTGGAGTTAATCCAGCTAAAGAATTTATTAGTAGAGCTTTGAAGGCTAAGAAACATGTTGTTACTGCTAATAAAGAAGTAATGGCTAAGCATGGTGATGAATTATTAGATTTAGCTGCGGAAAATGGTGTAGATTTATACTTTGAAGCTAGTGTCGGTGGTGGTATTCCGATTATTAGGTCCTTAAAAGAGTCTTTAACAGCTAATAGAGTAGAAGAGATGATGGGGATCGTTAATGGTACTACTAATTATATCTTAACTAAGATGGCGCAAGAGGATGTTGATTTTAATGAGGTATTAGCTGAAGCCCAGGAGAAAGGATATGCAGAGGCCGATCCAACTGCTGATGTAGAAGGTTATGATGCTGCTTATAAATTAGCTATATTGTCAGCAATTGCCTTTGAATCTAGAATTGATATAAATGACATATATTTAGAAGGAATTTCTGAAGTAACACAGAAAGATATTACATATGCTAAAGAATTAGGGTATGTTATTAAACTATTAGCGATTGGTAAAGAAGTCGATAATAAGATAGAGGCTAGAGTTCATCCAACAATGATTCCGAATGACCATCCTTTAGCAGCTGTAAATGATGTCTTTAATGCTGTCTTTGTTAAAGGCCATGCAGTTGGCGAGTTAATGTATTATGGTCAAGGGGCTGGTTCTTTACCAACAGGTAGTGCTATTGTTGCTGATGTGATAGATATAGCTCGTAATATCAATTATGGTGCTAATGGAAGAATAGCTTGTGGTTGTTCTAAAAATAAAGAATTAAAGCCAATGAGAGAGATTCATACTAAATTTTATATACGGTTAGAGGTTGCTGATAAGCCAGGAGTTTTAGCAGCAGTATCTAGTATTTTTGGTGAGAATGAAGTAAGTATTGAATCATTAATTCAAAAAGGAAAGACTAAGAATGCAGTGCCTTTAGTATTAGTTACTCATCAGGTAGCAGAAGGTAATTTACAAACAGCGTTAGATAAAATTAAAGAATTAGCAGAAGTTAAAGGGATTAATAGTATAATTAGAGTTGAAGGAGAAGAATGTTATTAAGATCTAATATAGAGAGAAGTGAATAGGGGGCAAGAGGATAATGGGATTAATCGTACAAAAATATGGTGGAACTTCTGTTGCCAATCCAGATAGGATTAAGAAAGTGGCTGAAAGAATAGTTAAGAGAAAGCGGGAGGGAGCTCAAGTAGTAGCAGTTGTTTCAGCTTTAGGAGATACTACTGATGAATTAATAGATTTATCTAAGCAGGTGACCGACCAACCTCCTAAACGAGAGTATGATATGTTAATTTCTACTGGAGAGCAGGTCTCTGTGGCTTTATTAGCGATGGCTATTAATGAGCTTGGTGAAGATGTTATCTCTTTAACTGGTTCGCAAGTAGGGATTATTACTGATGATATCCATACTAAGGCTAAAATTTTAAAGATAGATTCTACTCGGTTAGAAGAAGAGTTAACCAAAGATAAGATTGTAGTAGTAGCTGGATTTCAAGGAGTAACGATTAATAATGATATTACTACTTTAGGTCGTGGTGGTTCGGATACGACAGCAGTTGCTTTAGCGACTAAACTTGATGCTGATATTTGCGAGATTTATACGGATGTTGATGGGATATATACCGCTGACCCTAGAATCGTAGAGAATGCTGTAAAGTTAGCAGAGATTTCTTATGATGAAATGTTAGAGATGGCTAGTTTAGGAGCTCAAGTTTTACAGCCAAGGTCAGTAGAATTTGCTAAACAGTATAATATTAATTTAGCTGTTCGGTCAAGCTTTAATTATGAGCCGGGAACACATGTTAAGGAGGTGGGTGATTTGGAAAAAGATAGAGTCGTAAGTGGGGTTGCTTGTAATACTGACGAAGTTAAGATTTCTTTGATTGGAGTACCTGATAGACCAGGTATTGCTTCACATATCTTCAATACTTTGGCCAATGCTAGTATTAATGTTGATATGATTATTCAGAATGTACATCGTGGTGAAGTAAATGATATTACTTTTACTATTAATGCTGAAGATTTAGACCAAGCTAAGGTTATTTTAAGAGAAATTCAGACTGAATTAACGATAGAAGACATTATCTTTGATTCAGAAGTAGCTAAGGTATCGATTGTAGGAGCAGGAATGGTTACTAATCCAGGGGTAGCGGCTAGTATGTTTGAGTCATTAGCCGATACTGATATTAATATCGAAATGATCAGTACTTCTGAGATTAAAGTTTCTTGCTTAATAGATGAAGCTAGAGCTCAAGAAGCAGTACAAGCAATCCATGATAAGTTTGAACTAGATGTTGCAGAAAAAACAAGTGGTAGCGATGCATAGAGTTAAAGTTCCAGCCACTACAGCCAATTTAGGACCTGGTTTTGATATCTTAGGCATGGCTTTGAATTTTCATAATATAATTGAAGCTGAAGAGATAGAGGAAGGCTTAGAGATAGAAGTAGAGGGATTAGGGCAAGAGGAGCTTCCGGATAATGAAGAGAATCTTGTCTATCAAGCTATGGAGTATCTGTTCTCTAAGACTGATTATTCGCCAACGGGATTGAGCATTAAATTAATTAATCAAGTTCCTCTCTCAAGGGGCTTAGGAAGTAGTGCGACGGTGATTGTAGGTGGATTAGTTCTAGCTAATCATTTAGCTGGAGGTCCTTTTTCTAAGGATCAGATATTAAATTTTGCTATTGATATAGAGGGGCACCCGGATAATGTCGCTCCGGCTTTATTAGGTGGTGTAGTAATTTCAGTAATGCCAGAAGGAAAAGAAGTAATTTATAAAAAGTTGGATGCTCCAGAGTTGAAGACAGTGGTTGGAATTCCCGATTTTAAGTTATCGACAACTGAAGCAAGAGAGGTCCTGCCGGCACAAGTAACCTTTAATGATGCTATCTTTAATTGTAGCCGGATTGCTTTATTAATAGGAGCTTTAATGAGTAAAGATTATGAATTATTAGCTACTTGCTTTGAGGATAGACTCCATCAGTCTTATCGTCAAGACTTGGTCCCGGGAATGGAGTCAGTTATTAAGCGGACAAAAGATGCTGGAGCTTTGGCTGTAGCTCTTAGTGGTGCTGGGCCTTCAATTGTTGCTCTTACTTTAGATGCAGAAGAGAAGGTTGGACAAACAATGGTTCAGACCTTTGCTCAACATGGTATTGCAGCTGATTATAGAATTACTGAACCGGCTGTAGATGGAGTAATCATTGAAAAGTAAAAATAGTTAAAATTATTCTTGCATTTGCAGGAAAAGTGTTGCCCTCTGTTGAAATAAATTAAAAGAAAGAGAAAAGTTTCACTAAAAAGTTTTAATGAAAATAGGGGTTAAAAAATTATGAAATTAAAGATGAATATTATCTTATGTTTAGTCATGTTATTAGTAGTAATGAGCTTTACACCTGCTTTTGCTGCTCAAAAGTATGGAGCGAGAGCTTATGGAATGGGTGGAGCCTTTACTGCGGTAGCTGATGATTCTACGGCAATCTATTGGAATCCAGCCGGTTTAGTACAGAGCGGATTGGTAGGGATGCAATTTGGAGTTGGTAGTAATCCTGACCAAGAATTTATCAGTGATGCTCAAGATGTATTGGATGCTAGCAGTAAGCTTGAACAGTTTAATAAATTGGATCAATTAAAAGATACTGAAATGAGTTTTGATTTAATGGCGACTGGTAACTTTAAAAAAATAGGTTTAGGAGTTTTAGCTACGAATGATTTTACTTATAATAAACCTAAATTAACAAATATGGCAATTGGACAAGGAGTAGCTTCTTGGGGGGTTAATTTATTAGAACCGCCATTGAATATTGGAGCTTTTTCTATGGGCTTTAATGTAAAGGGATTGTGGAGTCAATATGATAGCGTTGAACAAAATTTAAGTTATGACCCTACTGACCCTAATAGTGCTCCTACTATCGAAGGAAGTGCAACGGCTAAAGGATATGGTGTAGACTTTGGAGCTTTGGCTAAGGTTACGGATATGGTTAATCTAGGCTTAAGTATTAAAAATGTAACTTCAACTTTAGATTGGGAATGGGATTCTGCTACTAAAACTGCTGATTTAGAAGAGTCTTTACCACGGACTGTAACTGTTGGAGCAGCAGTAAAGTTACCTTATCCACTAGCAGCGACTGTAGCTGCTGATATCGAGAGTCCTGAGAACGGTGAGGATATCTATCACTTTGGTATTGAAAAGAATATTCTTTTTAACGGTCTATCCTTAAGAGGTGGAATGTATAAGCCAGCAAGTGGTGGCGATGAAGTTATTACTGGTGGTTTAGGACTTAATCTTGCTGCTTTGCATGCTAATTTAGCCATGGATAGTAATGATTATGCTAGCTTATCAGTTAATCTTAATTTCTAAAGATGATTAACTAGAGTTCTTCTTGACAAGTAATTATTTAGATGTTATACTTAGTGAAAATTAAAGTTGAATATTCGCAGTAAATTCTCTTATCAAGAGTGGCGGAGGGACTGGCCCGATGAAGCCCGGCAACCGGTATTCGTTAAGAATACAATGGTGCCAAATCCTGCAATCTAACAAGATTGGGAGATGAGAGAAGAGGGAAAGTATATAAAACCTCTTCTCAACACGAGAAGAGGTTTTTCTTATGAAAAGATTATATAGAACTGAGGAGGAGAGTAGAAGATGAAATTAGAGGTTTTAGCGAGGTTAGAGAAAGAAGTATTATTATTAGATGGGGCAATGGGGACTAGACTGCAGGAAGCAGGTTTAGGAACTGATACAGCTCCGGAAGCTTGGAATTTAGAAAGACCAGAAATCATTAGAAAGATACATAGTGATTATTTAGCAGCTGGGAGTCAGATAGTACAGACTAATACTTTTGGTGCTAATCGTCTAAAATTAAGTGATTATGGTTTAGAAAAGAAGGTTAATGAGATTAACAAGCAAGCAGTAAAGCTAGCTCAAGAAGTAGGAAGAGATAATTATATTGCTGGTTCAGTAGGACCTTTCGGTAAGTTTTTAACTCCAGTTGGCAATATAACTTTTGAAGAGGCGGTTGATATCTTCAAAGAACAGATCAGTGCTTTGGTAGAAGCAGGAGTGGATCTAATTAGTTTAGAGACGATGAGTAGTTTAAAAGAGTTAAAAGCAGCAGTTGTAGCAGCTAAAGAGGTTACTGAAGAAGTACCGGTTATAACCCAGATGACATTTAATCAAAATCTGAGGACTTTGAGCGGAACGACTCCCCAAGTAGCAGCGGTAGTATTAGATGCGTTAGGAGCAGATATAATTGGAGCTAACTGTAGTTTAGGGCCAGGAGGATTACTAAAAATAGTCCAAGAGTTAAACCAAGTTACGGATAAGCCTTTAATTGTGCAGCCTAATGCGGGTCTACCTAAAGTGGTGGATGGAGAGACAGTATATCCTGAAACTCCTTCGGAAATGGTTACATATATTGAAAAGTTTATAGAAGAAGGGGTTCGGATTGTTGGTGGTTGTTGTGGAACTACGCCAGAACATATTAAAGCTTTTGCTCAACAGTTAGATGGGGTTAACCCTAAGTTATCTAAATCAATAAAGAAGTTTAGGTTAGCCAGTAGGTCACAATTAGTAGAACTGTCCGACCAAGACGAAAGTCTATTAATTGGAGAGCGAATTAATCCTAGTGGAAGAGAGAAGTTAACCGAAGAATTAAAGAATGGCAAATTAAATATAACTCAGCAAGAGATTAGTGACCAAGTTGCAGCTGGGGCTAGAGTATTAGATATAAATGTTGGGGGCGCTGGAATTGATGAAGTGGAGATGATGCAAAAAGTAGTAGAGAAGGTTCAGAATACTACTCAGGTTCCAGTAGCAATCGATACTACTGACCCAGAAGTATTAGAAGCAGGATTGAAATCCTTTGCCGGGAAGGCACTGATTAATTCAGTAACCGGTGAGCAGGAGAGTTTAGATAGAGTATTACCAGTAGCGAAGAAGTATGGTGCCTCGCTTATCTGCTTAACTTTAGATGAAGATGGAATTCCAAGTACAGCCAAAGGGCGATTGGAGGTAGCCAAAAAGATTAAAGAAGAAGCTGTGGAATATGGGATTGCACCTGAAAATCTTCTAATCGATACATTAGTCTTAACTGCTAGTACGAAGCAAGAAGAAGTGGTAGAGACCTTAAAAGCGATTAAATTAGTCAAGGAAGAGTTAGGCTTAAAGACTGTCTTAGGAGTAAGTAATGTTTCTTACGGTCTGCCTAGTAAACCACTTTTAAACCGTACCTTTTTAGCAATGGCTTTAGGATATGGATTGGATGCCTACATAGTAGATCCACTAGACGAAGATCTACAACAGACTATTTCAGCAGCAGATTTATTAACTAATCGTGATCAAAATGCTAAAAATTATATAGCGGATTTAGACCCTAATCAAAAAGATGGTACTCAAGATAAAAAGGTCAAATCTATCGTTAAGGAAGATGAGAATACTTCTTTGGGAAGGATAGAGGAAGCTGTTTTGAAAGGACAGAAAGAAGATATAGTTGCATTAATTAAAGATGTCTTAGAAGATTATTCTCCAGAAAAAATAATGAATCAAGCTTTAATTCCTGGTATCAAAGCAGTGGGTGAGAAGTATGAATCCGGTGAATATTTTTTACCACAGTTAATGGCAGCTGCGGAAAGTATGCAAGAAGGTTTTAAGTATTTGAAGGACCAATTAGAGTTTGATGCCGAGACTTCTTCGGCAGGAAAAGTATTATTAGCTACTGTTAAAGGTGATGTACATGATATCGGTAAGAATATCGTTAAAGTAGTCTTAGAGAATCATGGTTTTGAAGTTTTAGACTTAGGTAAGGATGTACCAGCAGAAGAGATTATTGCTGAAGCTAAAGCGAATGAAGTTGATGTAATTGGACTTAGTGCGTTAATGACTACTACTATGTTAGAGATGGAAAGAGTAGTTGAATTATTAGCCAAAGAAGAATTAGCAATTAAGGTTATTTTAGGAGGAGCAGTAGTTGACCAAGAGTATGCTAACAATATAGGTGCTGATGGGTATGCCGCTGATGCTATAACAGCAGTAAGGAAGATAGAAAAACTGATAAATTAATTATGTTTAAAGTGTAACAGCATCTAAAAAATTAGATTTCAAGTATAATCAATTGGCTATGCAATAGCTTTAGATTATAGTTAAAATGGTGATAATTGAGATGAAAAATATTTAAAGAAATGTGAACTATTGTAGGTATGAGGTTCATTTGACTTATAATATACTAGGAAAAGTAGAAGGGATGATAGAATAGATGAGTAGTAATAGAAGAGATGATTTCTTAAATCAAGATGACCTATTAATTACAGTAGAGGTTAATCCACCGAAAGGAATAGAATTAGAAGGGAAGATTAAGCAATTGTCAAAATTAAGTAATAGAGTAGCAGCAGTAAATGTAACTGATAATCCGATGGCTAATTTGGCTTTTAATGCTACTATATTTGCCCATCATATTCAAGAGGAATTAGATTTAACTGCAATCTCTCATTTAACTTGTAGAGATAAAAACTTGTTAGGGCTTCAATCAGATTTATTGGCGGCAAATACTTTAGGAGTAGATAACTTTTTAGTATTAACTGGCGATGATCCGAAGAATGGTGATCATCCAGATGCAACAGGAGTCTTTGATTTGGATTCAGTCGGATTAGTAGAATTAATTACTAGGTTGAATGAAGGGTTTGATGCTCAAGGGAATTCGTTAACTGGGAGACCAAAGATAAATCCGGGAGTGGCTGTCAATCCTACTGCTGACAATTTATCTGTAGAGATTAAAAGATTAAATGAAAAAGTTGAGGCTGGAGCTAAATTTATTCAAACTCAACCAGTCTATGATGTAGATAGTCTATTTAGATTTTTAGATTATTTAGGGGAGATTGAAATTCCTATTTTGGTTGGGATTTTGCCTTTGAAAAATGAGGGAATGGCAGATTATTTTAATAAAAATGTTCCCGGGATTAAGATTTCAAAAGAGATCTTAGCAAGAATGAGAGGAGCGGGATTAGAAGAAGGTATAAGAATCTGTCAAGAGTTAGTAACCCAGATTAAAGATGACGTAGATGGTATTCATATTATGCCGGTTGGTGGTATAGAAACAGCAAATCAGATTATTGCTGCTTAATAGTAAGCAAAAATAGTCCCTTGGATAAAGGGACTATTTTAAACTTCCTTAATATTTATTCTTAATTTAGGTAAAATAATTAAGGAGAGTTGTAATTAAGGGAGGGCTAGCAGTAATGAAGATCTGTGATTATGATATTTCTGGAGTTACTTGTGATTCACGAAAGGTTAAACCTGGAGATGCTTTTGTTGCTATTAATGGGTATCAAGATAATGGAAATAAATATATAGCAGATGCTATTCAAAGAGGAGCAAAAGTAATCTATACTGAAGAAGTAGATGAGTTGAAGATAGACGAATTAGAAGTACCAGTAATTAAAGTCAATAATGCACGTGAAACTTTAGCTAAGTTAGCTGATGAGTTCTATGATTCTCCTTCCCAAAAATTAAAATTAGTTGGTGTAACAGGTACTAATGGCAAGACTACTACAACTCATTTAATAGAATCATTATTTACAACTAATGACTTTGAAACAGGTTTAATTGGAACTGTTAAGACTAAGATTGGTAGTGAAGTTGAAGAAGCTACATTAACGACTCCAGGGGCAGTCGAGATTAATAATTTTTTAGGGAAGATGGTAAATAAGAATGTAGATATTGCAGCGATGGAAGTTTCATCCCATGGGATTAAGCTTAATAGGGTAGATGGGTTAGATTTTGATATAGTGGTTCATACTAACATAACAAGAGATCATTTAGATTTACATAATGACTTTGAAGATTATCTATTAACTAAGAAAGAACTTTTTAAACAATGTACTGAAGATAAGATTGCTTTAATTAATATAGATGATCCATACGCTAATAGAATCATGGAAGGTATATCTCCAAAGACTATCACTTATGGTTTTGGTAAGGAAGCCCAAGTGAGAGCCATCGATGTCCAATATAGTACCGAAGGTAGCACATTTACAGTTGTAATTCAGAAGCAGCTCAATGATATGAATGATAGAGTGATTCAACCACAAAGATTCAAAGTAGATCTGAAATTGCTAGGAAGACATAATATATATAATGCTTTAGCTACTATAATTATTGGTTTACTTCATGGATTAGAAAAGAGGAAGATTCAAGAAGGCTTGAGAAGATTCAAGCCTTTTTTTAGAAGATTAGAGGTTATTTATAATGATGATTTCACTATTATAGATGATTGTGCTCATAATCCTGGTAATTACAAGGCTATCTTTGAAACTGTTAAAGAGTTAGACTATAATAATTTATATATCATCAATGCTATTCGTGGCAATCGAGGTCTAACTGTAAATAAAGAGAATGCCGAAGTAATAAGTGAATACATTCCTAAACTAAATACTACTGAACTATATATAACTAGCTGTAAAAAACTAGCTAATAAGTATGATATAGTTGCAGATGAAGAGAGAGAATTATTCATCAAAACTTTAAGTAATAATGGAATCGAATTAAAATATTTTAATAGATTACAACCGTGCTTGTACGAAACAATAGAACAAGTGGGCAATAATGACTTAATACTATTAATCGGTGCTCATGCTATGGATACTGCATCGGAACGTATTCTGAATATGATTAAAGATTATCATTAAAAGATTTAAATAATCATTATATTTATAGTCTCTAGATAGAGATGCGATGATTATGTTCACCGGCAAAGAACATATTTGTTATCTGATAATAAGTACGTTTAAAGGACTCAACCTCTGATTTTTTTAAGTTGGCCTTGATGAACAGATGATTATTGCCTTCCTTATCTTTTTCGTGAGTGAGAAATACTTTATTAGTGCCATATTTTTGTTGTAGAATATTTAATGTTTTGGTTAGAGCTGTTTGATAAGTGCCGATTTTAGAAAAACGATATTTGCTGATTCTTCTTTTAACCCACATAAGTTATTCCCCCTTTTAAATTATAAGTGTTATTTAATATATTTAGAGATACACAACTAAAATCCCTCCATAATATGTAAATTATTATAAAAAATAGTTATAATTGTATTTAAAAGCAACCTACTTTCTAAGACTATTCAAATAAAGAAGGAGAATTATTTCTTTTCTATAAATAATATTGATAGTAAATTCAATTTTGATTATAAACTTTAGGGAGGAAAAATCATGAGCAATTATAAAGGGAAATTAAATCGACAATTTCCAGCTAAGATAAGTACAACTGCATTTACATCAATTTATATTTTACATCTATTAAAGAATAATAAGAAGATGTATGGGCAGAAAATTTTGGATACTATTAATGACCAAATGGATGCTCGGTGGCAGCCATCAAGAGGTATGGTATATCCGCTTTTGCGAGAGATGGAGAAGGAAGGATATTTAGAAAGTTGGTGGTCTGAACCTGATAAACGGTCGATTAGATATTATCGATTGACTGAAAAGGGAGGAGACCATTTAGAGAAGATGAAGATAAAATATAAAAGTTCATTTAGAGAAGCAAAAAAGATTGTTGAAACTGCTATAGAAGAGATTTATGAAGGCAATATTTAAAAAAGAGAATGAGGAGTTAACTGCTTTTAATTAATAAACCATTGCTAATTCCGTTCAATTCATATCTAAAACAGTAGTCCAAAGTTTTTAGGATATTAGGTTTTAAATCAACCCAAATAATTTCTGTTCCTAAATAAGGGTCTTGATAGTCATAATGCCTATGAATTAACCTAATCGTATAGTCTATTAATTCCCGTTTAATATTTATCTGTTTGGGTCTATAACCTTCTTTTTCAAAGGCAATCTTTGCTATAGCTAACTCCTCTAAAAGCTTAAATCTGTTATTATATCTTTGGTAAGTTTCTCGTTTAATAGGAATTGGTAAAAGTGGCAAAGCATTACGAGTAGTATAACAGATATTAGGTCTTATCTTATATTCGAAAAGTTCGACCTCAGAATTTAAGTGGATATCTTCAATATCTTTACGAAAATACTTATAACCTAATTCTTTCTCATCTTTAAATTTTCTAATCAGTTTATGAAAATTCAAATTATTTTCTGCCATGTATTTAGACACAATAACCTTTCCCATGTTTTGTCACTTCCTTCTATATATATTATTTACTAATCTTTCCAGTTGTGATAATAGTTTGTATTTTATTTTGATAATAATGATGCCGAAGAATCATGAAGATTCTAGAT
>Ga0247721_100262_pt1 | contig 19529 bp, 17 predicted proteins | sample MSEWel2017_08_16_FD_189089 | JGI IMG/M metagenome (GOLD analysis project Ga0247721, IMG submission 189089) | Subsurface sediment microbial communities from gas well in West Virginia, United States - MSEEL Well Study Marcellus 3H_2017_08_16 | ecosystem: Environmental > Terrestrial > Deep...
ATCAAACGGTCATATTCCTGTTTCAGGGTGAAATTAATGAAAGTACTCATATAACTAAATTTATCTTGATTAGATATAAATATTGTTGTTTAGTTTGGGTGAGAAGAGGAGTTAATCAGAAATCTCTATACAAAATCTGAGACTAATAAAAATACAGGTGACCTCTAATGCTCCACAAACCCCTCTTCATCCTCGCCCACCAACTGGGAGACCGCAATTTCTATCCCACCTACAAACGGCTGCTTGCAAACCAGTGGCAGAGTTATTCCCGGCAGAAGGACTCCCAGGAGATGCAGTTGAGGAAGATGGTAGATTTTGTGTGGGAGAATGTGACCTACTACCACAGATTGTTCCGGGAACTCGGGATTGGGCCTGAGGATATCAGGCATATAAATGGAATCAATTTGAACTAACTGTATAAAGGGTAGGAATTGTAAATGGCCATAACCGTAAAAGAAGATCAACACAAAAATTTATTGGTATTAACTCCAGCATATCCTAACTCAGACAACTCATTTATTGCTGAAAAATTCGTAAAAGATCAAATTGCTGCCTTAAGTCCTTATTTTAAGAACATCTATATAATTGCTCCAGTCCTTTATAGTTTTAAAAGATATAAAAAAGACAAGATGTGCCATGATTATAGCTACGACAATATCAAAGTCTTTTACCCCAGATGTTACTATATACCAATATTCTATTTCAATAAGATACTAATCGACAATCGTTTGAAAGTTGTTATTAATACAATAGAAAAAAATGGATTGAATTTTGATGTTATACATGCTCATATGACATGGCCATCAGGATATATTGCAGCAAAGTTGAAGGAAAAATATAACGTACCAAGTGTTTTGACAATTCATGAGAACGGAGATTGGTTTGAAGAGGAAGTGAATATGAACTATTCACTTATTAATTATGCTTGGAAACAAAACACTGCATTGATTAGAGTTAACAGAAAAGACATTCCAACATTGAAAAAATTTAACAGGAATGTATATTCAATACCCAACGGATATTCTTCAAACTATAAAGTTTTAGATAAAACCGAATGTCGTAATAGACTAGATATTGGACTGGATAAACAGGTGTTGTTTAGTATCGGTAACTTGATTGAGCGGAAAGGTTTCAATTTCTTGATCGATGCAATTAAACACTGTGTGAAAACAAATCCTGATATTTTATGTGTGATAGGTGGTTCCGGTCCACTAAAAGATAAACTGCAAAAACAAGTGGATGGCTTGGGTCTAAATGATAATGTTATTTTTACAGGTTTTATTCAAGAGGAAATGCTGCCTGTTTGGATGAACGCCTGTGATATATTTGTACTGCCGAGTCTAAGTGAAAGTTTTGGTGTAGTACAAATAGAGGCAATGGGATGTGGAAAACCTGTGGTTGCTACCCGCAACGGTGGAAGTGAGGAGATCGTAACTTCCGATGATTACGGGCTGCTGGTTGAGCCAGGCGATTCACAGGATTTAGCTGACAAAATCGAAATTGCCTTGAATAAAGAATGGGATGGGGAAAAAATCAAGCAGTATGGAAACAATTTCACGTGGGAAAACATAGCTTTACAAATCGTAAATGTGTATGATTCCGCTAGAAAAACATATAAAAATAAAAAAATTGAAGAGGCTTGTTATGTCCATAAACGATGATATTATTCTGGTTACAGGAGGAGCAGGCTTTATCGGGAGCCATATTGTTGATAAATTGATAGATAGTGGAAAACAGGTCATTGTTTTTGACAATCTAAGTTCCGGCAATATAAAATTCATAGAGAATTATATTGATGAACCTAATTTCACTTTTATCAACGGTGATCTACTTAATATCAATGAAATCAAAGAAGCGTGTAAAGATGTTGATTTCATATATCATGTTGCTGCTAATCCTGACGTGAAATTGGGTGCATCTGATACAAGAATACACTTTGATCAAAATATTACAGCTACATATAACCTTCTTGAAGCCATGCGAATTAATAATATTAGAAATATTGCTTTTACCTCTACATCAACTGTATATGGAGAAGCAAAAGAAATCCCAACTCCAGAAAATTATGGCCCATTGATTCCCATCTCTCTGTATGGAGCCTCTAAATTAGCCTGTGAAGCTTTAATCACGTCATATTCCCATACGTTTGATATGAAATCGTGGATATTTCGTTTTGCAAATATTATTGGAAAACGCAGCAACCATGGAATTATCTTTGATTTTATCGAAAAACTTAGAAACGATCCAAATCAACTTGAAATCCTTGGAGATGGACAACAAGCAAAATCATATTTGCATGTAAAAGACTGTGTTGATGGAATATTCTTTGCAATCTCCAATAGTTCAGATAGCGTGAATATCTTTAATATTGGTTCTGAAGATACAATCAAAGCAACTCAAATTGGTGAAATCGTCACTGAAGAAATGAAACTTAAAAATGTTGAATTCAGCTACACTGGTGGAAAAAGAGGATGGAAGGGAGATGTTCCAAGAATGGCACTTTCTATTGAAAAATTAAGAACCCTTGGTTGGAACCCAACATATTCATCTGAGGAAAGTGTGAGGGAAACTGTACGATCTATTATATTAGAATAAATTAAATGATGTGAAAAACCTCCATTAAAACCAAAATTACAGATCTTCCCAAGATTGTAACTTCCGATAATAAGAGATGCTAGTTGAAACAGGTAATTCGCAGCCTCTGGCCGGGAAAATTGTGGTTGCTCTGGATAAAGATTGGGATGAAGGGAAGATTATAAATTATGCCAAACAGTACCAATGGGATAATATTGCTGAGCAGATACTGGAAATTTATGAAAACGTTTAATTAATGCGATATCTGGAAGTCTTAAATGTTTAAGCCTCAATTTGAAAAAAGTGTAGATAATATTCTGGCTATTGTCGGTTTGGTACTGGGGATTCTCATTATTTCTCTGTACACAATGAGTCCAACCATACATCTGGTAACCATCGGCCTAGCACTTACTTTGGGCTGTGCATTGTACATAACATTAAAAAAAAGACTTCTAATTAAAGACACTGTCCAGAAATCCAGCATCAATGAAAAACGAATATTAGACATTGCATATCTGCTCCTATTCAGCCTTTCACTGATCATATGGAACACTTCAGTAGACCGACCTTTCAGTTATTTTCTGATATTCTCCCTCTGTGCAGGGGTACTGGCTCTTTCAATCTATCTGAGTGATAACAAACTGGATTATTACATCCAGTATGGAAAAATAATCCTTCTTTCATTCAACATCAAATATTCCATCTATATGCTTGCTGGTTATATTCCAGGAGTGGACCCTTATGCACACGCCAAGATGAATGATTTACTTGCAAACTCTGGAAACATCGAGGTATTGATGGGAAAGGAGATGTATTTCCCAATTATGCACATTCAAACAGCAGTGATGGAAATAATATCTGCTGTACCCATTAAAGATGCCACCAACTTTGCCGTCATTGTTCCTTTTTTTATTGCAAGTACTTTTGTATATTTGGTCGGCAGAGAACTTTTCGGAGAAAAAATAGGCCTATTTGCTATGCTACTCGTAAATGTCAGTGATTTCCACATATACTGGGGGTCTGCACCCCAAACCACCTCCTATGGAATAATATTGTATTACCTGTTGATGTATGTATTATTCAAAATATTCAGCGAGAACTTTAATCCAAAATGGATAACAATGTCAATATTTCTGATAGTTACTCTGATAATTACACATGCTGTTTCTTCATTCATATTTGTAGTCACGATGTTCGCTCTGGTTCTGGGTTCTTTGCTCTATAACTACTGGTATGAAAAAGACAGAAAAATATTCTACAGCGGACTATTTTTGATATCAGTGGTTGCTCTCCTACAGCATTGGTTTATAGCCCTGTATTCCAGAGGGGGAAAACCATTTTTTGATCAGATCGTATCTACATTACATTATTATGTAACTGGATTTGCAGATTTTCTAAACCGACCCGAAGCAACCTCAGAATTTGTGGCTTCAACTATCCCTCCATTCATAGAAAGGTTTGCGGACACATTGGGTCTATCACTTTACCTTTTCTTTGCAATCATAGGTTCATTACTGGCTCTTTCATACAAATACCGACATCAGATCAAGTTCAATTATATTTTTGTTATGCTAACCCTTTTCGCTATTACTTTTGCTTTCCCTTTATTTGGAATCAGGAACATAATCCCAAGTCGATGGTTTGCTTTTGAATACTTCTTCGTAGGCATGTTTGCAGCTTTTGCAATTATCCACTTATCTCATGTGACAAACAAAATAGTCCTGAAAAAAATATTTGTAATAACTATATTTTGTATTATGGCATTTTTTATGTCTGCCAGCACTTTTTCAAATTCCAATGTCGATAGCCCCTTATGGTTGGAAGATTCCACCATTTCCACAACGTATAATACTGCCGAAATAAGAGGCGCAGAAACTATGGCACAATTTTCTGACAATCTTTTTAGTGATAGTAGATATGGAGGTTCTGTGCTAGGTGTTTATCTAGATATAAATAACAGTGGTTTGCAAAATAAAAACCAAATTTTTGAAAGAAATAATGATATATTGCTGTGGAGAAAATATATGTTGGATAGACCAATCCGAACTTTTGACAAAGTTGAGGGATATGACCGAAGAATTGTGAAAAAAGAAATACTTGGACACGAGACTCTAGAAGAATTAGAGAGTTCGCAGAAGATATATACAAATAATGAAGTCTTTGGATATTATATCCGGTAAATTATTTTGTATTAATTTAACTTGTATTACAAATTATATCTAGATAAACAAATTAAAAATGCGTCAAAAGATTCTAATAAAACTATATATATTGAAACAATTGACTGTATTCTCTATAAAAGTGTTAAATATTTAAATAGTGAATTAATGAAAAACCTGAAGTTAAAATTCATAAAGAATAGAACTATGATATATAAAATACATCTATTCTAAGATTCTATTACACCATAAACATAAATATAATTCGTGAAAATTTAAGAAGGAGAAGAAGCGATATATCGTTTGTACTCACAAATAATGAATATTATATAAAATTGGAAGATGGATATGAAGATGGATATAGAAAAAGTCATTGAAGACAGTAAAATTTTCGGTATCAAAGAAGATTTTAATAAATTTATTTGCAGCAAACATATGAAACGTATATTGAATGATAGGACTGTTTTTTTTGACTTATGGTACCATTGTATGAACCAGTTACTTATGATGGATGAAAAAGGCGTATCAGATGATATAACATCAAATAATTATCGTACTAAATATAATTCCTCTAATATCAGAAAAAAACTGGAAGCAATCAAACCTTCATTAAATTCATGGATTCGTTTCACTCAAAAAAATCCAGATCTTAGAACATTAGATTTGATATTTATTTCTAGAGATCGTTTTGTCAAAATAAATAATGGAAATGAATGGATTACTTCAGATTACTTATTTTTTAGTATCATAGAAAAATTGAAAGAAACAAATCCAAATTTGAAAATGGGCATGATATGCACATCTATTCCGCCAAGGGACATAAATATAGATACATACAACGTCTATCAATATATAAAGCCACGAGATATAATAAAAGCACTGTATTTCTCATCTAAAAAAAAGACACAATGGATACACTTTCGCAACAAAATAAAGAAGAACAAAACTCAAAACTCTGCAATGTTGTATCAACTTAATTTGTTTTTCTCCTTGAAAATGTTATTTCCTAGATATTTGGTCGATTATTCATATAATCGTTTATTTTCAACACTAAATCCTTCTATTGTTATTTCTAATGATGATTCAATGCAGTTGAAACCCCACACAACAAACAAAAGTTTAAAATTTATAACAATTCAATCTGCCATAATGTCTCCAATGAATGAGTTATACAGAAGACTTTTCATATCTGAATTTGGTGATGAATCTGTAAAATCAGACTATTTTGTATGTACCGGCGAATATTTTAGAGAACTTAAAAAAGATTCATGCGTTTCAAAAAATACCGTTGTTATGGGACAACCCCGGTATGATATATTAAACAAGGCAGCTGAAATATATGATAAATCAAAAATTATTCGAGATTTTGGCCTAGACCCCAATAAAAAAATTATTCTTTGGACTACGCAAACACATGGACTTTCTTATGAAGAAAATATCAACAACATTAATTCCATGTATAAAGCGATGTCAACTATTACAGATGCACAATTAGTAATAAAATTACATCCTGGTGAAGATCAAAAAGCTTCTTTATACACACAAAACAAGGATTATAAGCCAGTAATTCTGGGGAGAGATGCAGATGTACATGCTCTCTTATATGCATGTGACATAATGATTACAAAAAATTCCACAACTGCATTAGAAGCTGCTCTGTTAGATAAACCTGTGATAATACTAAATCTGAGTAACGAACCTGATCGTTTGGATTATGTTAATGAAGGAATTGCAATTGGTGTATATGATTCTGAAAGTCTGGGAAGTGCGATAGATCAAGCGTTGAATGATAATCATCTGAGAAATCAATTAAATGAAGGTAGAGAAAAATATATCGAAAAATATCTCTATAAAAACGATGGGAAAGCAACAGAAAGGGTAGTAAATTTAATAGAATCACTTATTCCAGAAGATTTAAAGAATTAATAAAATTAGATGCTTTTTCTGTAATGATATATTGTGAAATAAAATAATATAAAGCCAAGATATGGACATGCTCAAACTCACGGGTAATGCAAAGAAGGTGCTGACCGACTCCGGAGGGTTGCAGAAGAAGCCTGCGTGCTGGGTGTGCCCTGCATTACCCTGCGGGAGAATACCGAGTGGGTGGAGACCGTGGAGGCCGGCTGGAATGTGCTGGTGGGAGCGGAGAATGGGGAGATTTTGGATAGTGTGGCGGATTTCCAGGGCAACTCCACACAGGCAGATATTTTCGGGGATGGCAATGCCAGTGGAAAGGATCTGTGAGATAATAGGTAAATAGATATTCTATTGAATTGTTTGCAGAAACGTATTTCAACCAAATAATGCCACTGTGTTCTGAGGAATGTGAAAACGCATGGTTTCGAATAACACCATATTAGAACAATTTATTGAAACTGAAAATAACTCAAATCTATGGAATTATGAGATCAATGGCATTCATCTATGGCCTCTTATTAGAACAAATATTTTTACATATGTTAACAATAAGACTAAAGGTTATTGCACAGCTCACGCAGGTATCAATAAAACTAATTTTTTAAAACCACGTTTTCTTATGAATGCTCTGAAAACCCAACTTTTTTTTATTGCAAACAAAGCAGATTATGACTCCCTGTTCACCACTACCAAAAGGTATCTTTCAGAATCCGGCAGATATCATGATTATTTTTATGAACCATATATGTCTTTATTTTCAAAGCCACTTATTTTTGAAAACAGTTTTCAGGGTCAAACCAAACAACTATGGGAAAAGGAAGAGAAATATCTATTTGATTTTATCACGCTTTCCTCTGCAGTAAAAGCTATGATTGAATTACACATTAAGCAGAGTAAATACAAAAAGCAAATATCAGAATTCGCATCTCTGGTATGTCAATCATTTTCAATCCCGGATTATTACGCACAGTTAAATAAACTACTGAGTCGAAGGTTCCACAGCATAAAATACATAAAATCCTACACTAACAAAATTAGCGGTCGGCTTGATGGAAAGATTGCCTTCATCCATTGTGCATCCTATCTTTCAACCCATGGAGAAATAATTAAAAGTTTAAAAGAAAATGGGATTATTACCGTTGAATTACAACATGGATATGTCGGAAAAGAACATCATGCATACCATTATCCAACCGGAGAATCAGTATCAATAGCTAAAAAATACCTTCCTGATTATTATCTTACTTTTGGTAAATACTGGAACGAAAAAATACAAACCCCAAGCAAAGTAATTAGTGTTGGAAACCCATCATTAAATAAATCCAGGGATTATTATGAGAAGAATTGTTCTGTTGATTCCAATTCAATTCTGATAATATCTCAGGGTATTGTTACTCCAACAATGGTTGAAATTGCTAAATATCTCTCAGGAGCATTTCCGGAAAGAACAATTATTTTCAAACTACATCCAGGAGAGGTGCCTTTTAAAGAGCGCTATGAGGAACTTGAGCAATATGAAAATATAAAAATAAAAACTTATGATAATATCTATGAACTCATAGCATCAACCAAAATAATCGTGGGCTATTATTCTACAACACTCTTTGAAGCAATGGCATACAGCAGTAAAAGGATCTTTGTCTTTCAAAATGATTTGATTCCGGATTCAATAGGATACAAGTTTTCTGAGTGCAAGGAACTGAGAGATGCAATTTTGAATACTAAATTGGGATATTCTACAGCAGACTCCTCGTATTTCTGGGAGCCAGACTGGAAATCCAGGATAGCGGAGTTTTTAGGTGGATTATCGCAAAAATAAAAGTTGAGTTATCTGTGATGTATAAGTGACTTAAAGAATAAGATTTCTTCGTCCATGAATGTCTTTAACGCATACATCAGTACAAAGTATATAGCAGCACACAATGCAATAATCAATAATATATTGTACAATCCTGTAGGTTCATAGAGAATTATTGGTATGGCCATCACAGAAGAGGAAAATAAACTCTTTAATATTGGTCGCAGACTCATATCAAAGGGAAGCATTTTGCTGGAATAAATAAACGCTATTATGAAACTGAAACCAAATGCTAACAGGGTTGTAAAAGCTGCTCCTATTATTCCAATATAAGGTACAAGAAGGAAATTCAATACAAGGTTAAATATTGCAGCAATTATCCAGATTTTGCCGCCGATATGTGTTTGTTTTTCAAGAATTATAATTTGCACTGTTATTGCATAAGCTCCAAATAGAAGCATACTCACAGCTACAAAAGGTGTTACCAAATATCCTTTTTCTGCAATTTCCGGTGTTGAAAGTATTGTTAATAGAGGCTTGGACAATATCGATAACCCAAAAGTGGCAGGTATTGCGATTATCATGAAGTACTTGAAAGAATAGCCAAGTATATGTTTGACATTTTCGATTTGTTTTTTGTCATAATTTTCTGAAAGAATGGAAGGTAACAAGAATGTGAGAGGTGAGACAAACATTCTCACAATTCCTCCAAGAGAGTAACCTGGAGAATAATAACCAACCGAAGATGCACCGAGTAAAATACCAATCACATAGCGGTCACTGGAGTTTACCACCCAGCTTGAAAGGTTGCCAGGGACAGTGGGAATACCAAAATTGAGGTATTCTTTCATATTATGGAAATGAGGGACTGCAAATCCCACATCATTATAAACAAGGATTGTTAAAATTAGAAATAATACTACATCAATAAGAAGTAAACCATACACTGCACCAGTGATCCCATATCCACTGAATACAAAATAACCAATTGTGGAAATCATCAATAAGGTCTTGGCCAGCATTATGGTCGAATATTTTTTTATGTACTGTTTTGCTCGAAGATAATTTATGAAAAATAATATCAAACATTCAAAGAAAACAATAACTACCAGTATCTGTGCGACCAGCAAGTTTCCTTCAAATAATACATTAGCAATTTTTTCAGAAAAAAGATATAATATGATTGAAGAAAATATAGTTGATGAGATTACAATACTAAATATAGAATAAAAGGTCTCCTGCAAATCATCTTTTTTTTCAATAGCAGGAATATAGCGCACCATGGTATAGGGAAGACCAAAAAGTGCAATTTGGGGGACAATCCCAATAGTTACCATAATTTGAGCCCATATACCATAATTTTCAATGGAAAGGTTTTTTGTCAGAATTGGTAGCAAAATTAATCCTTGTAAACCTACAGCTAGTTGGGTTAAGCCGACAAGTCCTACTCTATGGGCAAAAAGATGGGATTGGGTCATGTAACTGGTTCTACTAAAGATTCTTCATATAAATATATGATTGACTATAGCGTTGTGCGACTTTACATTGTTTTATTTAGCAATCTTTTTTTAATAGAAGATTGTTTTGTACATCATTAATTTACTAATCTATAATGGGATAATTATGACAAATATCTTCGATGGGAAAAACATCCTTCTTACAGGTGGAACCGGCTCTTTCGGACACAAATTCACTGAAATAATACTAAACAATTACAATCCAAAGTCATTAAGAATCTATTCAAGAGGAGAATATAACCAGTATTTAATGCAACAGAAGTTTCAGGATGAAAGGTTAAGATTTTTAATTGGTGATGTTAGGGATAAGGACCGGCTGTATCGTGCAATGAATGATGTGGATATTGTTGTGCATGCTGCTGCATTAAAACAAGTGCCTGCCTGTGAATATAATCCTATTGAAGCAGTCCGCACCAATATTGATGGTACTGTAAATGTGATTGATGCAGCTATCGATAATAATGTCGAAAGAGTGATGGCTATTAGTACGGATAAGGCTGTCCATCCTGTGAATTTATATGGAGCAACCAAAATGGTTGCTGAGAAACTGTTTGTCCAGGGAAACACTTACTCCGGGAAAAGGAAAACAAAATTTAGCTGTACAAGATATGGAAATGTGGTTGGAAGTCGGGGTAGTGTGATACCTCTTTTCCAAAAACAAAAGGAAGAAGGAACCCTGACAATTACCGATGAAAAAATGACACGGTTCTGGCTGACCCTGGATCAGGGTGTGAATTTTGTAATTAATTCAATGGAAAAAATGCAGGGTGGAGAAATATTTATCCCTAAAATTCCAAGTATGAAAATAACAGCTCTTGCTGATGCTATTGCACCAGAAGCCAATAAAGAGTTTACCGGCATCAGGCCAGGGGAAAAACTTCACGAGATAATGATTACTGAAGATGAAGCCAGACACGCAAAAGAGTTTTCAGATTATTTTGTTATAGAACCCGAGCATCCTTTCTGGGATAAAAATGCAAATGTTGATGGAAACGATCTTCATGAAGGTTTTAGATATTCAAGTGACATAAACACAGAGTGGCTTACTGCAGAAGATTTAAAAGAAATGTATTGATGATTCCATGTTTTATGAACAATTATCCCGACAAAAACATATCCGGGAAGATGGCTGGTTGTCCGAACTGGTCTCTATGAATTATGAAGATGAACCTTTTAATTGTCTTCATACATATGTTGTTTCTGTAAACCCTGGTAAAATGCGGGCAAATCATTATCATAAAAATAAGGAAGAATGGATTGCAGCAGTTGCAGGAAAAATTACTTTGTATCTGAGAGATGTTGAGTCAGGAGAGTTGGAAGAGGTCATGTTGGATACTTCTACCAGTTCTTCTTCCATAATATATATCCCTCCCCTTGTCGCACATGCTGTATATAATGGAACAGAGAAAGAAGCAAGTTTGATCGTTTTTAGCCTAAGCCCGGAGGATAAAAATGACACAATTGCCTTTGAGGTATTGCAATGATTCCTTATGGTCACCAGTCTATTGATGAAAGTGATATTGAAGTAGTTATTGATGTTTTAAGAAGTGATTGGTTGACTACTGGTCCTAAAGTCAAGCAATTTGAAGATTCTCTTTGCGAGTATGTAGGATGTGATTATGCTACGGTCGTTAATAGTGGTACAAGTGCACTGGATATAGCAGTGGCCTCTCTTAATCTTCCCAATGGTTCAGAAGTAATCACAACCCCTTTTACTTTTGTCGCTACAAGCAATTCATTGATTTATAATAATTTAAAACCCGTTTTTGCGGATATCAAAAAGGATACCCGGAATATTGATCCTGATGATATTAGACGTAAGATCACTTCCAATACAAAGGCCATAAGCTATGTTGATTATGCCGGCCAACCATGCGAAATAGAGGAAATAAAAGAGATTGCAGAAGAGTTCGATTTGTATCTTATTGAAGATGCATCGCACGCCCTTGGTGCAAGTTATCATGGAAAAAAGATTGGTAATTTTGCAGATCTTACTGTTTTTAGTTTCCATCCGGTAAAACCAATTACTACAGGGGAAGGGGGAGCAGTAGTTACAAACAATGCTGAACTTGCAGAGAGGGTCCGTCTTTTACATAACCATGGAATTGACAAAAGTGCCACCGATAGATATGGGCCCGATGCAGGATGGGCTTATGACATGAAGGTCCTTGGCCGCAATTACAGGATGACAGATCTTCAGGCAGCCCTTGGCATTTCTCAACTGAAAAAATTGGATGATTTTATTGAAAGGAGAAATGAGATTGCTGATCTCTATAATGAATTACTGGATGACTGTGAGTTTGTTGAAACACCGATAACCAAAGAAAATGTGGTTCACGGCTGGCATATTTACACGGTACTACTTGATGAATCAATTAATAGGAATGAATTCTTCAAATACATGCGAAAGAATGAAGTTGGTGTGAACGTCCATTATATACCACCATATCATTTTAGTTATTACCGTAATAATTTTAATTTCAATGAAAGAGATTATCCTGAAACAGAGGATGTATTTAACAGAATTATTACTCTTCCAATACACCAAGGAATGAAAAGAGAAGATGCAGAGTACGTGGTAAAGATTCTAAATGAATGGCAATAAATATTCGAGGTGGTCCCCATCAAAGCCGTTGCAATAATACCTGCAAGGGGAGGGTCAAAAGGAATCCCCAGAAAGAACATCAAAGAACTGTGTGGCAAACCACTTATAGGTCATATTGTAGAAACTGCATTGGATGTAGACGAACTCGATCGGGTAATTGTATCTACCGAAGATGCTGAAATTGCAGGTGTTGCTAAAAAATTTGGTGCAGAGATACCCTTTATCAGACCAGAAGAACTTGCAAGGGATGAAACTCCTACATTACCTGTATTGCAGCATACTGTAGAGTATCTTGAAAAAGAGGAAAGTTATTATCCAGACATCATTGTCCTATTATATCCCACATCACCTTTACTGAGCAATGAAAGGATATCTGAGGGGATTAAACTTCTTAAAAAAGAAAATTTTGATTCTGCCATAAGCGTGGTTGAAGATAAAGGGCATTACTGGATTGAAAATGAGGATGGATATGTACGTTTATATCCTAAAGTATTGAAAAATCGTCAATTGACAAAACCACTGCTTAAAGAGAATGGTGCATTTTATATTTGCAAACGAGAAGTTTTGATGGAACAGAATCTCCTTGTGGGAAACAGTGTTGGTTTTGTAGTAATGCAGGATAAAGAATCATTAGATATTGATGAACCATTTGATTTTGAAATTGCTGAAATATTAATGAAGAAAAGCACTTCATGTTGCAGATGATTTTGTGCAAGGTCAATATATTATACTAAATAGAGTGAAACTATTGTAAAATGTCTCTGTGTAACTGGAATGTCTATAATGCCCAATTTAAGAAAAAACCTCATGATAGGATATGATGTAGAACTTAAAAATTTTATAAATCTTACAGAGGAAGAAAAGGAACTTGTGAGAAATTGTAGAAACAATATTGATGTTAGAAAATGGATGTATTCTGACACCATAATTTCTCCTGAAGAACACAAGTCTTTTATTATTAATTTAAAAAATGATGATAAGAATTGTTATTGGATTGTTCAAAAAGGGCAGGAATACGTAGGTGTGATTTCTTTGAACAATATAAATATGAATCATAGAAATGCTTGTCTTGGAATTTATTCAAATCCATTTTGCAAATTTAAAAATAAAGGAGAATTACTTATAAGGTGTCTAAAACACGTGTCTTTTAGTATTGCTAAACTCCATACATTGAAACTTGAAGTTATGGAAAACAATGTAAAAGCTATAAATTTCTATAAGAAATCCGGTTTCAAAGAAGAGGGCAGATTAAAGGAATTTATTTTTAAAAATGGGAATTGGTATGATATGATTGTCATGGGGATTGTAGAAGGAGAAGGTATAGATGGAAATGAAAGTTGGGAATAAATACATTGGAGATGGCAATTCTCTTTTCATAATAGCTGAGATATCCGCCAACCATCTACAAAATTATGACCTGGCAATCGATACAATAAAAGCCATAAAAGAATCTGGATCTGACGCTGTCAAAATTCAGACATATACTCCAGATACTATTACCATAGACTGTGACAACGAATACTTCCAGATCAAACAGGGTACCATCTGGGACGGAAAGACAATGTACCAGCTTTACAAGGAAGCATACACTCCATGGGAATGGCAACCCAAACTCAAGAAAATCGCTGAAGATATGGGACTCATCTTTTTTTCATCTCCATTCGATAAAACTGCAGTAGATTTCCTTGAAGATATGAATGTTCCTGCTTACAAAGTCGCTTCCTTTGAAATTACAGATATTCCTCTCATAGAATATATTGCATCGAAAGGAAAACCTGTAATTATTTCTACAGGTATTGCCACACTTGCAGATATTGAAAAAGCAGTAAATGCATGTAAACGGATGGGTAATAAACAGATAGCACTTTTAAAATGTACTTCGGCATACCCCTCTCCTCTTGAAGAAATAAACCTCAATACAATTCCAAACCTCAAAGATACTTTCAAAACGGTTGTAGGACTATCAGATCATACACTTGGGACATCCGTGCCGATAGCTGCTACTGCACTCGGTGCTAAAATAATTGAAAAACATTTCATACTGGACCGTAATATTGGTGGACCAGATGCTCAATTTTCACTTGAGCCTCATGAATTCAAAGACATGGTTGACTCTGTAAGAGATGTTGAAAAAGCACTCGGAGAAGTTAGCTATGAATTAACTGACAAAATGAAAAAAAGCCGGGAATTCTCACGTTCTCTTTTTGTTGTAGATAATATGGAACAAGGAGATGTTTTTACCGATAATAATGTACGTTCCATAAGACCGGGGTTTGGTTTGCACCCATGTCATCTTTCTTCCGTAATAGGCAAAAAAGCACGAACAGATATTAAACTAGGAACCCCTTTGAAATGGGATTTGATTAAATGAATTTTGGTTTGAAACTCTGGTCTACCAATGCAGATGTTATTGACAAAGCTGCTTCCCTTATAAAAGAAGATGTCTTCCAGTATATTGAGCTCACACCAATCCCAAATACTGAAATTAACCCTTTCGTGAAGCAGGATGTTCCGTATGTGATACATATCACTACAGAAAGACACGGTTTCAACATGGCGGACGAGAGTAAATGGGATTTTAATGTTCAAGTTATTGATGAATGTATAGAGTGGGCTAATAAACTGAATGCAAAATATCTGGTTTTGCATCCGGGTTTTGGTTCCATTGACAAATCGCTGAACTTTCTGCAAATGATAGATGATGATAGGATCTTAATTGAAAATATGCCTAAAGTGGGACTTTACGATGAACAAATGATAGGTTACTCCCCCGCACAGATTGAATCGTTGATGGGATCAAAATTTGGACTCTGTCTGGACCTGAATCATGCAGTCAAAGCTGCAATTAGCCTAGGGCTCGATTACAAAGAGTTTATATCGGAGTTTATGGAATTGGATCCTTGTTATTTTCATATTGCAGATGGCAGATTGAATTATGAGAAGGATGAACATTTAGCGATTGGAGAAGGTGAATATGATTTTGGATTCTTAAAGAATCTGATGAAATTTGCAAGTAATGCTCAGGTTACATTCGAAACACCAAGGATGGACTTAAATTCCTTCTCAGATGACATTCGTAATATGACCATACTAAACCAGATTTCTACAAATAGATAATTCTACTATATCATAAAAGCCACTGTATACGTGATACAATTGTGACATATATATGTATTATTTAGTCATCCTCATCCACACTAACGAAATGCTCTTGTGCACACATCAATAATTTCTTGTCAGATTGTGTATACAAAGAGATTTCCAACTAATTCCCTCCCAAAAAGAAAATATGTATGCAAAAATCACTACAAATATAATCACATATGGAGGTTCAATAATTTTAGACCTGAAAAAGAAATATGAAGCCTGATAGTTACAGATACAATACGATATTGACAGACTCTGCCAAGGAAACAAAATAATCAGGATATTTAAGAGAAGACAATTTAAAAGAGGTTCAAAAAGACATTGCAAATCAAAATATTCTACTGAATAAAGCAAAGAACTAACGAACTTTTAATATCCAAAATATGATATACAGACATATTTGATGAATGAGGGATTACCATAACACAAGGACATGTTCACCTTGATCAGATTGACATCTTAAAGGGCTTTGCTATAATTTCAGTTATTTTGCTACATACTTGGCCAAGAGAATTATTATTGATAACCGGTGCTCCATTTCATATATGGCAAGCAGTTCCAATTTTTATCATTATTGCTGGATATGTTGGTGCTTTATCATATAAACGCCACCAAAATTCAACGTTGCTTCAATTATATAGTATAAGGTTACTCTCTCGTCGCATAAAAAGAATAATCGTTCCTTTCATTGTAGTATTTACCATTCAAATAATATATATATATATATATATATATCCTGATGTAGGCCCGATTCAAATCACAAACATAATAACTTCTTTTATTTCAGGAGGACATGGCCCAGGCAGTTATTTTGTACCATTAATTATACAACATATTCTAATACTACCAATTCTATATGTTTGGATTATTAAATATCCCAAATATTTCATTCCCCTTACTTTTTTGATCTCCCTAACACTTGAACAATTAATGATACTATTATCTGTCCCTGTAGATGTTTATAGACTCCTCTATATACGTTATTTTTTTGCAGGAGCATTGGGAGTTTGGCTTGCAATAAACCACAAAACCCCTATTAAAATCCTTATTTTAGGTGCATTACTTAGTTCCATTTATATATTTGTAGTTAATTATCTCAATTATCAACCATCATTTATATACCCTGCATGGTCAAGTCAGCATTCCCCTTCCTACCTATGGACACTCCTAATTATTGTTGCAGGCATATCCTATTTTCCGGAAGATGCAACAAATCTCATTCAATCTTTAATTAAAAAACTAGGCCAAGCATCATGGCACATTTTTTTGGTCCAAATGACTTATTTTTGGATTTTAGGCTCACATGTAAAATCATTTTTTTTCAGTGGCCTTTCATATCCAATTAGCTTCGACATTCAGACGTTAACAGAAATATCACTAAAAGTTTCTACTCTCTCAGTTTTGAATCTAGTAATATGCCTTTATATCGGCTATATTTTCCATAAGAAATCTCTGCATAGTGCTACATAAAATAAAGAGTATAGCATTACACTCTATGAATTCATTTATATATTATTCCGATATAAATAAAAGATTTTTTAATTAATATCCACTCACAGACAAACAAATCAGCACAAACGTTCCCAACAAACACTCACACCCTCCTCCCTCCCCTATCCGCAAGTTTCTCAATAACCCTCTCCGCCTCCTCATCGACCTGAGCTTTCCGTTTACGTCTCTCATACTCTCCAACAATATGATCAACTGCCGCACTTTTCTTGCACTTCCTCTCCTTCATCACCCTGTGGATTACCGAAAGAGTATTTTTATCCACGGTTGTATGGATTGTCGCCCTCAGAAAGCCACCTCCTGCAAAAAGATCAGTCCTTGTCCTCCTCGTATAGTTCATTCAGTTCTCTGGACAACTCGTTGGCCTTCTCCAGCACCTCCGGTGAATTGGCAATCTTGGCAAGATTTACCTGCGTGCGGGAAACGTTCTGGTTCACATTGACCTCCACATTCCCTTTTCGCTAAGTTCCGGACAACTGCGCTCAAGCCACCAGGCAGCCGCCCGCCAGTTTTTAGCTGCGGCCCTTTAGATAATGGCAACATTGCGTGCTATGACCTCAGCTCGGGCCTCTTGACCTCGCAATAAAAATAAAATTTGATTTGTGGCTCAGATATGATAGCCACAATTTGAGGTGTTGATAACACTAAATTAATCAAAATATTTCATGCCCGTTCTTATCCCCTCTGCCAATCCCCTTATACACAAACCCGGCATCGATAAACGCATCCGGCTCCACTACATTCCTGCCATCCACGATAACAGGATGTGTCTGTCCGGACAACTCCTGCAACTGCCGGGGCTCCAGAGAATAATACTGCCTGTGGCCTGCAAAGATCACGCTATGTCCACACACATTACGAAAGGAAACTCCTGCTCTAAAAGTTGAATATATACATACAGTACTTAGCTAATTTTGAGCACCTGAACTTAACAACACCTCCCGATAGCTTTATATGTGGCGAGAACGCCGCCATATGTCATTTCCACCATCCAATTCAAGGACATGTGAGAAGGTTGAATTAAGACCAAAACAGTGTATTGATGCTTTGCGTAAGATCGAATTCTAAATTTTTCTGAAATAAAGCCTGGTTAAACTTGCCACAACCTGAAAACTATCTGGATATATCACAGGTAAATTACACATAATCATAGTATCAGAGTATTACTATTTTCAAGACCCTGTTCTGCTGGTCATGTGGCTGCAAAGGCCCTGTATATTCATCATTCATGGAATATACTGGCTGCAGGTTTTGGCATCCTGTATTTAATTGTATCATCGGCAACAAGGTGTTTTTCCATAGCATCAGAATAATCACTTCTTACAAATGCCAGAATGGATTCAAGATGTTGCCTGTTTGTATCTTCAGTAAATGATCTGACTTCTCTGTAGATATCATCAAGTTTTTCCCTTATATCTCCGAGTTCGGATTCGCAATTATTGTTCATAATAGAGAATTTACACACATTGCATATAAGGGTTCCTAGTAAAACCTTAAAGGTTATAGGAGTTACTCCACTATACAAGAGTTATTGTAATGCCGATTAAGTATATATGAATAACTATCGATTATCTATTGTGGTTCAAATGTTCCAAAGAACATGAAGCCACATAAAAAACCATAAAGGAGAAAACAAAATGAGCGTAAAAGAAGAAATCCATTCCCAGATTGTTGGAGCACTGGCAGATGCATCATTCCCTATAAACTCACCTGAAGAGCTTCTTGCAGCAATGCCTGCTGGTGCAGACACTAAATGTAAAGCAGGAGATGTAGAGATTACCGCAGGAGAAGCAGGTGCACTTCTTACACCAGAAGATTTCCCAATTGAGAGTGCAAAGCAGGTCGCTGACTCCCTCGTTGAAAGGGCTGGGTTGTAATAACCACACCCTTTTGCACACAACACTTAAGATGTTTACAAACTGATTGTCAATAGGAGGGAATAATAATGAAAATTCTTGGTGTATCAGGTTCCCCTATCAAAGACAGTAATGCGGATCGTGCTCTAAAAGCAGCCCTTGAAGCAACAGGCATGGAATACGAATTTGTCAAGCTTATTGATTATACTGTTGCTCCCTGTAAGGCTTGCCTGGGCTGTGTAAAAACGAATGTCTGTGTAATTAAAGACGACGGCATTGCTTTGGCAGAAAAAGCTAAAGAAGCAGATGCTCTTATTGTTGCAGGTTTTACACCATATTCCACCCTTGATTCGCGCACAAAAGCATTTATTGAACGACTTTATTCACTCCGCCATCAATATGGATTCATGCAAGGAAAACCCGGGGGAGCAATAATCACATCTG
>Ga0247721_100270_pt1 | contig 19272 bp, 18 predicted proteins | sample MSEWel2017_08_16_FD_189089 | JGI IMG/M metagenome (GOLD analysis project Ga0247721, IMG submission 189089) | Subsurface sediment microbial communities from gas well in West Virginia, United States - MSEEL Well Study Marcellus 3H_2017_08_16 | ecosystem: Environmental > Terrestrial > Deep...
GCTGTATTCCAGTCCCCACACTACAAGAGTGCTACAGAATAGATTGCTGAAATTACAATCCCTGGAGCGGTTTTATTACGAAAAGTCTGTTTTTGAAGATAGGACGACCAGCCTACCAGTTTTTTATTTAAGTGTTATTCCTTTAACCACTTACCTTCGCATTTAGACAAATGCAAAAAGGACCTGCCAGTTTCCCGACAAGTCCTTAAATTTCTTACAGATTTTATGTAATTCACTTGCTAAGTTAGTACATATTTGGTATAATTAACTTAACAAAAAATCTGTTACTTGTGCGAGAAGTAGCAGTCAACCCGCTAGCATTTATAGTGCTGAGCGGATTTTCTTTTTCTATATGTAATTTTTAATTTTCTCAATTTTAAGGGGCAAAGATACCAGCTTTACCCCACCGAAAATGTATTCGGTACAAATATATTATTATGTTAAAATTATTATACTACTTTTAAATCTTAATTGCAAATGGAAAGCCCCACATTTTTTAAGTGTAGGGCTTTTTTTATGCCTATTTAACTTCCTCTGATTTTTTAAGCTCTGTGCCTAACCCGACCATAATTTCGCCGATAATAGGCTCATACTGTGTGCCAGGTATGGTTTCTTTCATAGCGTCAGCAGCCTTTTTGTAAACTACATCTTCTAAAGTTGTTTCCTTCATCACGGTTTTCAAAAAAACTAAAACAGCTTCATTCATGAAATCTTCATCTCCTTTCGTAAATACTCTTATTATTAATTGAGTTAGCCACATAGGCAATTCCTCACGATCTAAACTATCCGCATAATCTTTGAGTATTCTATTTGCTTTCGCTATATTTTCATCAACTGTAGGCTGCTCTGGTGTCAAATTGCTTAAATCTCTGCTGATAGATAGGCTCATTTCTTTGCTCCTAACTTTTTTACGGCATCACCACCTATTATTACTACCGCTAAAGTAGTAAATGTATTCTCATCAAATACGCCTGTTATTTTGCCTATAAAAACGATTAGCAAAAACACTAAGTCTTGCTGAAAATCATTATCCATAAACAAATCTAACCAATCCTTAATTAACTTCATCTTCTATTATCCCACTCTGCAGGCCTATGCCGTACATCTAAGTGAATAAAAGTATTGTATAGTCCAATACCCCTAAAACCTATTTGCTTTGCTATACGCTTGATTTCTTCAATCTGTAGAGGAATTGTGTGTAAACTAATATCTACCGCTTTACCATATAAGTGCTGACTGTATTCTGCCCCATCAACCTGTTTATTTCTTTCAGGACAACGATAAGCTGAATTGATAATTAAAGGTACTTCTAATCTATCTCTTAACTGCTGCAGCTTATCTAATAATTCTTCATCTATTCTAGTATGCCTGTGATCTGGGTGAGTACATTCAAACTCTGACATCTTAAAATTTTTGCTTATCTGAATATCATTCATAGTTACCTCCTAAATAAATCTAGTCGCTACACCACCTAAAAATAATAAAACATATATGATCCAGCGTATATTATCTTTCCAGGTGCTATTACTTTTTTCTTTTGTTTGATTTTCAACTTCTAACCTGGCTAATCTGGCCTTGTTATTTTCCATTAATCTTCTATCTTCCTGTCTTTTTTCAATCAGACCATTATATTTAACCATATTCTTATTCATTTCGTCCATTTTAATACTAACTTCTTCGAATTTAGACATCATTGTTTCAAACAGCTGCTTATTATCATACCAATCACCGTGTTTTAGTCTGTCTATTTCTTTTTCGTGTTGTTCTATTTTTTCTTTATAAGGGCATTCGTGTTTATCCAATTCTACCACTCCTAATCACTAAGCGGCTCTTTGCCATTATATCTACGAGCCAAATTAATTTTTTGTCTTTCTAGTTTATCTACTGTTTCTTTTTTACCCTGGCTTTGAGCGTACTTAATTTGCCTGTTGATATTAGCGAAGTGCCTAATCAGCTTATTTAGTTGTGATAAATTCCTTTTAGCTTCCATTATTTCTTTTCGTGAGTACCTTAAATCTTCGCCATATCTCCTTGAATTATTATAATTAGCGACCATTTGAGTATATTTTTTCTGATCCTGGTACACTTTTGTTACATCTTCATAATATCCAGACTCTGACACACTTATTAGCCGCTTAACTGCATTAAAAGGTATGATATTACTTAATGCTTCTAAAGTGCCGTCAGCATAAGCAATAGAAGGATTAACTATTGCACTACCTCCTAAGTTAAAGAACTCATATAATCCAAATTCTTTAAGTTTCTGACCGACATTACCTGTTAGCATAGCTTCCTCTGAAATTACATTTCTTCCCCGCCAGGTATCGTAAATATTCTCTCCAGATGTTAACCTTTGAACATCAGCTGCGGCCTGCAATAACGGGTTAAGATTACTTGTATTCCACGGTAATTCAGTCCAGGCTGTACCTGCAACATCTCCCCATTCTCCACGGGCTGCATTATAAACTAATGAAGTTACAGCCTGCCCGATAAAATCCTGTGGCAGTTGTATAGTTATTGCTTTGCCGTTTGCTTTCCATACAGGAACTACTAAATAAGTTTCTTTTTTATATTCGCTGACGCCTTCCATTGTTTCTGCTATCTTTTTAGCAAATTCACTATTTGGGAATAATTCGTCAGCTTCTTCTGCTCCTAACTGCAGTAATTTAGGCAGCAAACTTAATAACGCAACTTTAAATAAGAATGTGCCTGGATTTTGCCTAAAACTTTCAGCTGCAGCAGTCCAACCTGATTTTCTAATTGTTGAGAAAATAAACAGGTTATTAGTGATTGAGTGTAAAGCACCTCTTTGCTTGAAGTCAGGAGTACCGACTCTGGTCCTTACTCTGTGGGCTAAATCGCCTTCTGATAGATTAGTCATATTCTTCAACATTCTATATCCAGCAATCTGGCCTGTCATTTCTGACACCTGACCGAAGTTGTCTAATCCTTCCCAAGCACTACGGACTTTATCAGGTATTAATTTCTGCAATCTGCTGTGTTCTTCCCCACTTTGTTCGTTATAATCAAAGATTTCAGTTAATAGCTGTTGAGTATCATCTTCCATATAACTGTCAGAAGGTCTATACATTCTGTCTATGGTTAACATTCTATTTCTTCTCATATATGAAATATCTTCTGATCTCTTATTGTGCCTTACATTATTCCAGGCTTCTGAAAAAGCCTTCTTGTACTCGTGTGCTAATGCTGGAATATCTTTTATACCAATTTCAGGGTTATTCATAACTGTAGCAAAGAAATCTCGTGGAATGTTAAAAATCATCCAACCTGGGTTGTGAGATACCATTATCGACTTCATACCCTGGACTATTGATAAAATAGTATTTGTAGCTGCATCAGCCTTGTGTGGAGTATATTCGTATAGGTCAGCTATATCTTTTTCAACTAAATATCCGTCTAATTTGCCGTTAACTGTAAAAGTTATTAATCCTTCATCAGCGTCTGTAGAGTCTTTAGGTATTATCTTACCGTATATTTCTTTTGTTGGTGCTTGTCTTATTGACTCTGGGGCTATTTTCTTTAATGCTTTTACTGCAGCCACCTTAGACTCGTTAATACGGATAGAACTGATTATACTCATATCTTTAAGCATTGTGGCAACAAGTGGATTACTTATTTTCCTACCTGTACCATATTGCCGCATAATTATATCGCCAGTACCTTCGCCAAATTCAGTATTAATATAATCTACTACCTCAAAAGTTACATACTCTTTATTATTTTTAACTTTTTCCATAGCCGCTTCTGTAAACATATTAGATTTTTCCATTATAGGTATAATTCTTTCCTGTCTTAATTGATAATATTTTTCTGCAGCGTTAACTATTTTTTGATATTTTTCTTCTCCATATTTATCTAATAAAGCCTGCTGCATTTCTTCTGCTCTAACTGTATTAACAAAAAGTGGGTTAGCATATTTTCTTCTGTCGCCCAAAACTCTTTTATTAAATAAGAAAGAGTTAAAATCTAAGAAGTCTATATCATAATTTGATAATCCTTCTACTATCTGGCCTATATTGTAGAGGTAATCTTCTACCTCGGAGGACATATAAGCTATTTCCTCCATTTTATTTCTTGCTTCCCTGGATAACTTTCCTTTTTCTCCAGTATCGCTGTATTCTCCCCTAAAATATTTGTAGAGGGCTGAATTTTTATCAATAAAACTTTCTATTAGCCAATCAAAACCACTTTTTACTCCCCGTTCTCTACGCTGTATCTTCTTTTTAGTCTGTTCTACACCGTCAACCATACCTTCTTGTAAATTGTCAAAGGTTTTGTTTATCATTTCAGATCTATTTTCCATTAAGTGCCTTACAGTATTATATGATTTTTTTACTGCTGGCTTTTCAGATATACTTTTTTGGATAAACTGACTAAATAATGGTGCTTCCTGCTGCAGCATTTCAGGGTCTAAAAAGAATACGCTCATAGCGTCAGCGTAAAGTTCCTCGGGACTAAAGCGGTATTGTCTGTATTTTTTATTGCTTGTATCAAACGGTTTCCATTTTTGAGATAACCTCTGCAGCTCTTTTTTTAGTCTGGGACCTAACTTTTTACTATCTCTGATAGCGTCTAAGGTTTCGTCTTTTTCTCCTTTGTAAATAAGACTCATATTATCCATTAATTCGCCTTCATCTAACTCACTTCTAGGAATAAAATCTATTAAGTGGCCTAATTCGTGCGACATTGTCTGTGCTGCAAACTCTGGATCAACTTCTAATACTCTGACCTCTACATAGTTTTTAGTAAATTTAGTTTTAAATTCTACTTCGCCAATTTCAGGATCATTTTCTATTCTTGTTCTAATTTCCTGTATTCTTCTGTCATATTGCTTATTTGGTATCTTTTCCTGGTGGATTGTAGGTCCGATAAATATATCAGGATTAAGGCCTATACTGCCGTCTTTAGGCATATAATAACCCAATGTACCTGTATTACTTAACTTTTTGATAATACCAGGATATTTGCCCTCTGATAAAGCTAGAATTATATCTAAGAGTTCAGGCATTTCTATTTTTTTATCGTTAAGAGTAAACTTTGCTCTAGCATACTTATTCTTCTGGCTAAATTCTACAGCGTTTCTGCTCATTTTAACATTCTTGCCGTTAATATTTATATTTTTAGGCTCTTTACCGAATAAAGTTTTGTTAGTTTCTATACTTTTTTTAACATTATTATTTTCGTTGCCTACTTCATATCTTATTATTTTGCCCCAGCGTGGTGATATATTACCTTCTTTTATTAAATCGTTAACCTTAGATTTTATTGTTTCTACTGGAGTTTTATCAAAACTTTCTTTTAAGTTTTTAGCAGCTTCTTTAATTGTTCTGCCGACTGACATTTTAGCACCGCTTTTACCTTCTGTTATAATCCAATAGTTTGGAGGTGTAGTTGTCTTTTTGTTTTTGATTTTACCTACCTGATCTTTAATTCTATATCTAAAAAGGTCCATATCTTCTGTGCCAGGTATAGATATTGGTTTAGCTTTTAAAACCTGCACAAATTCGCCTTCATTATCAAATATATAATAATTATTAGGCTCTGCTAACTGACTTGTATCAATATCAGGCTTACCAGTTTTAAAAGTTTCTCCTTTAAATACCCCTGATTGATCCGTCCCGCCTAAAGCCATAATAATATCAGAAATAACAAGCGGTCCTCTAGGTGTATCTACCTTGCCTTTTTCTCTTTCACTATATATTGGAGGTTTATTTTCAATTTCAATATATCCTCCAGGAGTATTAATTTTAATAGTTTGATTAAAGTTTTTAGACTTTTCGATTAAGTCTTTAATCATATCTTTTCTATCAGTATAACTTCCCAGAATATCCCTTGTTTTGCTTCTTTTAACTATTTTAAGATTATCAAATAATTCATCTGAATTTATATCTCCATTTATATGCTGCCATAACCTGTATTCTAAAGTATCTTGCCTAGTTGGCCTTGATTTATCTTCAATTTCTTCCATTCTTTCCTGTGCTTTTTCTTGTGCAAATTCTTCTACCTGTTCAGATTGATATTCTTCTAATCTTTTTTCTATTTCATCAATAGCTTTATTATATTCTCGACCTATATCATCTACAGACGCTTGCGAATTAGGTAAATCAAATTCATCTTTTGAAATTTCTAATCCAGCTTCCCTAGCTTTATTAAATATTTCTTCAAATTCCGTGGTTTGTTTATCATATAAATCTTGTTTAAATTGCTGATTTTCTGTAGTTTCTACATTATTAAATCTTTCTTTATAAAAGTTATAAGTAGGCTCATTTAACATTTCTACTTCTCTAGCTTTATCTAAAATTTGATTAACTTTATCTTTAGATATATTACCTTCTTCAATATCAATAGTAATTCTATCTAAATCACCTTTAACTAAATCATAGATAGCTGTTATAATTTCTCGATCAGCTATTTCCTGTCCCCATTCAGTTAGTGCAGCACTACCAGTTTTTCTGTTTTCATTTTCTGTTTTTCTTCTTTGTTTATCTTCTGTTTTTATTGCATTACTAATAGCTGTTTCTCTTTTTTTTCTAATAATTTTTTGTCTTTCTTCTATTTCGGCTTCCTGTCTTGCTTTTTCAGCTGACTTTGTAATCATTTTAGGGGTAACAACTTTACCTTGTGGTTTAGAAGTTTTTTTAACATAGTTATATGCTTTGCGGCCAGCTTCTTTAATCTGTTTTTTATCTTTTGGAGTAAGTTCTATTTCATTTTCTTGCTGTTCTCCTACAACTTCACCTTCTTGTTGTCCTTCATCTTCAACAATACCTTCTTGTTGCTGTTGCCCTTCTTGAATAGGTTGTCCTTCAATAGCTGCTCTAGTTTTTCTGGCTTCATTGATAGCGTCGTCTATTCTTTGATAAGTCCAGGTATTGCCGTTCGTATCTATAACATCAAATTTAGCACCATTATGAATTACATAAGATTGTAATTCTTCTGGAATACCAGGAGTATTCTCTTGCGAAGCCATTTCTCTAAAATTATCTATTTGCTCATTGCTCTGTTGTATATATTGGCCTGTTTCTTCTACTGTTGTATCTGACTGTGTATTTAAACCTTCATCAGTTTGGCTTTCCTGCTCTATAGTATTATCCTGTTCTACTGATTGTTCAATTTCAATTATAGAAGGGTCAAATATAGCAGTTTGCCTTCCTCCTAAAATCGGTATATTAAATTTAATACCTTTTATACCATCTTGTTTCATTTTTTCTACAGCTTCTTTTGGTAAAAAATTAATTTGTTCTAAAGCATTGTCCCAATCATAATATTTACTTTTTTCTGCTTCGTTTGGTTTAATCCATTCATTTTCGATAAATTTTTGTATCATTTCTTCTGTAACTTCATTTCTCTGACCTATTTTAGATATTGCTTCATTCAAAGAATTAATAGCGTTATTGTATTTATCGTTATCAACATATTTTTTCCAAATTTCAGCATATTCATTAGGATTATTGATTTCAATTATATTTTGCTTAGGAATTTTAACGATAATTCTTTTATCATAATTAGGCAATCTAGCTCTAGAACCTCTAGTCCATTCATCAGCGTCTAATGGTGCTGTATATAAAGCATTTGATATTATATTGTCCCCATATAATTTTCTTTTGTCATCTTCTGGTAAAATTTCAAATTGAGAATTAATAATAGAATTATAATTATCTGTGTTGGTGTAATGAACTTCCGAATAATATCCAGCACCATTATTTAATTGTTTATTTATAAAATTATCTACATTAAAATTAGTATTATCTACATTATTTGGCTGTTCAATTGGAGTTTGAGCGACATCTTCCTGTTGCTGTGGCTGTGGTGTATAATTTTGTCTAGCTTCTACTAACTGCTTTCTTAAATCTGATAAAACATTTAGCGATTTTTGTCGAACGGTATCTACATCATCTGCAGCTGTAGGCATATCATATTGACTTAAATCTACCTGGCCGCCATACTGATTAATTCTTCCTACTATATCATTAATCATTTTCTGACGGCTGCTAAGTAAATTCTGTGCTGCCTGTGGTTGATTTTCAGCTATTTCTGCCTGCTGCACCTGTTCTCTTGTTGCTGTTTCAAATGGAGTAACAGTTGATAGATCATATCCGTTGTTAGCAAGTACGGTAAACAATTCTTCCATACTTTCAGCAGTCATAGTTCCTTGACGCTGGTTATCCTGGAATACATCAACTAAAATATTATCATTCATATTTCTTACAATAGCATAATTATTGTTATCTATATTAACTGTAAAAGTGTTTAAATCTTGCTGGTTATTGATTAAGTTTTCTAAAATTCTTTGTTTAGCAACTGCTGCAGCTTTTTGTTCAGCCATTGTTCCCTGAAAACCTTGGAAAGCATTTTGGGTAGCTTCTCCACTTTGTTGTCTTTGCCTTTCTATTTCCTCTTGCTGTTGCATTTGAGATATTTTATTATTAATTTGATTGCTTACTTCTTCAATTCTTCTTTGTTCTTGCTGATTAGCTTCTTGTTTAGCTTTTTGTTTCAATTCTTCTAATTGTCTAAGTGCTTTTGAAAGCTCGTTCATTTCATACCTTCTATTTTGAGCATTATTTTGACGATAATCACCTGTTGAAGATAAAATAGCACCTGTAGCAATAGCACCTAGTCCAGCATTAGCGACTAAAGAAGTAAATTCATCTGCATTAAATTGTTTTCCTTTTATTATTACATCAGAAATATAGTTTGTTGCTTCTGTACCCATTTCCTCGCCAGCTTCACTCAAACCACCTTTAGCACCTGATTTAAGCCAGTTTGCAAGACCCCATTCTATACCTTTTTGCATTTGGTCGCCAGCTATTTTATTAGTTCTCACAATATCATCTATCATAGGGAGTGTTACTAAACTTTCCCAAATCACTTCGGAAGTACCTTTTACACCTGCTGATAGTAACTCTTGTTGGTCTGATAGTTCAGGATCACCTTCTGTTTCTCTATATTCGCCACCAGCAGCTGATAATCCAATAACTGCTTTGGGTAGGGCTTGCGATAGTACATTAGAAGTACCTAACATACTACCTGCTGTGCTTGTAGCACCTAAACCCTGTGCTGCTGTACCTGCAAAACCGCCCATCATAGCAAGTAATATATTAGGAGCAGTCAGTGCTGTTACGCTAACTAGCTGCTTGCCAAAGTCCATAAATCTGCCTTCTTTTAGACTTTCTATCATATTATTACCCAACTGCTTACTTTCCATACTCTTGCTATCAAAAATGGTTTCTGCAGCTTGATTAGAAGCGTCAGAATAGCTGTCTAACCCTTCTTCTATAAGATTAAACCCTGGTATCTTAAAAGCGTCGCTGCTGTCAACTTTCATTTGTTCATTACCTGTTAATTCTGCAAAAGCATTTTGAGGTTGTGCTGCAGCTGAATAAACGAATTTACCCAGCCATCTAGCACCATTTGCTATATTACCAAATAATCTAGCTGATCCTCCTGCGAAATCTTTGGCAGTATCAGTAAATATGTTGCCGTCATTATACTGCGGCTGAGGTTGATTAACTGGCTGGCTGATATTTTGTTCTGTATTCATCTGCATATCAGGAAAAGGTATAGCTTTTACATTTATTTTATTGTTGTTTTCTTTTTCCATTCCAGGAAAAGGTATTGCTTTAGCCATTTAATCCACCCCATTATTACTTAGGTAATTAATCATTTCTTCTATAGTAATATTATTTGTATTCTCAAAATCACTTACGAATTGGACATTGTTTTTATTAGCCTGGAATTGTTCTAGTAATTGTTCTTCTGTCATATTAAAAGTATTTTTATAAGCGTCAACAATCGCTTGTTCTGTTAAATTTCCTGTTTCATCATCAATATAATTGTTATATTCTTCATTTAAACTTCCACCTGTTATGCCAGGAGGGGTATTAGGAGGTGAAGTTACTATATCAAATACACCATTCCAAAAACCACCGGTTTCTTCTTCTCCGCCGCCGCCACCGCCTTGTGGTTGTACGAAGGTATCGTGATATTGATATTGGTATCCCATTTCTTCATCGCCAATAGCCTGAACTAATTGGCCGTCTTTATTAACATAAGGAATAGTAGCGTCCCGCATTAAAAAGCCAGTATCAGGGTTTCTTCTTATTGGACCTTCTTCATCATAATTAATGATAGGCCATTGGCTTATATCCACACTACCTGCACCTGGTCCGCCGCCATTCATTGCTCTTATTAATGCGGCATAATCGCTTCCATATTTCAATGGTATTTGTCCTTCTACTCCAAAAGGAGCACCATTAATCATAGGACCATAATCTTGTCCTTGAGGCTGATTAAATTTCCTGTAGTTTAAAGCTGTATTTAAAATACCCATTAATTTATTAGCGTCATCAATTGGTACTTCACCGCCTGGAAGCCCTAATGCACCTAAATCTATTAGTCTTTCCTGTTCTGGCTGCGGTATAAAGTTTTCAGGACTACCAAAAGGACTATAAGGACTATTATTCCAAACTTCCTGTTCCTCGGGAGTTAACTGTTCATCAGCCATCACCATAGCTGCTAACTGTTCAGGATCTAACTGTGAATAGTCATAACCTTCTTCTGGCTGAGAAAATATTTCATTTTGTATATAGCTTGCTCTTTCATCAGGATTAACAAATTCTTCTGGTATATCAACATAATTCGACAAAAAGTCGCCATATTCTTGAGATACTAAATTTTGTGCAAATTCGTTACCATCAAAAGCAGCTTGTGTCCAGCGATCATTCAAAAATTTAGTTTTCATATCAGGTTGTTCCTGCATAAAAGCTGAAAGGAAAGGGTTGTTAGTTAAATCTTCTCCGTATGCTTCACTAGCACCAGCCATAATGTTACCAAACTCATTTTCGTCCCACGCCCCGCTGCTTAAAGCCTGTACTGCTGTGTTTAAAAACTGACCTTTGTTCATACCTAAATAAGTTGGATCTTCTTTACCAAAAAACATTTCAGTAGGAGTTGTACCTTCCTGTGTATCTACATATTGACCGTACTTATCTACAAATTCCTGCTGTGCTGCAGGAGTACCAATCTGTCTAGCTCGACTATAAGCCTGCATAGCAAAAGGATCTTGAAATACATCATAACTACCACTTTTTTTAGCAGCCCAATTTGATACCCTCTGCATACCACCTGCTTGATTAAACCCCTGCATAAAACCTGTTAAAAAATCACTACCTTTTCTAGCCATATGCTCACCTCCTTAGCCGAATAAAGCCTGTTTTGCCATTGATAAAGTCGCAGAATTATTCATAAAATTATTTCCTGTATTACTAAATAAACCTGTCAATTTTTGCTGACTTTGAAAATCATTCTGTCCTAAATCATTCCAATTATAATTGCCCCATCTGAAATTACTGTATTTATTGCTGTATTCATTATTCTTATTTTGAATATATTGATTATATTCTGGATTAGCAGCCTGTCTTTGATAAGTATTGTATTTCTGTCCTATACTCATAACGTCCCTTATAAAAGGATTAGGATTTTCTGCTATTTTATAGCTTTCTGTAATTGATTTAGAAGGTGCATTTTCTAAAATATTTTGTTTATCATTTGCATAATTTAAAGTTGGTGTGTTTGATGAATAACGATTACTACTTCCACTTTCCCCTTTATGACTAAAAACATTATTTGTACTTGTTGGTGTGTTTGATGAATAGCGATTACTGCTTCCACTTCTGTTGCTTTTACTATAACTGTTATTTGCAGTATCATTTCTACTATTACCACTATTATAATTTGTTCTGTCTATAGTCGAGCCTCCATAGCCAAAACCACTTCCTAAGCCCATAATACACCTCCTATCCTGTCAGCCAATTAGCAATCATATTTGAACCGCCTGGGCTGCCTAAAAATCCACCTGCCATTGTTCCTATTGTACTCCAAAACGGATCAGGTTGATTATACTGCTGCAATTCGTGAGTATATTGCTGATATGCTTCTGCATAATTACTATTTCTTAAATTTTGTGCATATCTTGATTTTTGTGTCTGATAGTCGTTTTCCATATCAGTCATAGCGTCCTGTTTTAAATAATCTCCAGGTGCTTGACCGTAAAAACCCTTAGATACCATATTCCTATTAATATCATTTATTACCTGTTCTCTGTTATCCTGGAAAGGTTGTCTTAAAGCGTCCTCTGCTTGTTTTAATGCTTCATCATAAGACATTTTTTGTGGTGCTTTAGGCTCGCTGCCACCGCCACTCAATGCACTACCCAACAACGCCCCTGATACTAATGCACCTAACATAATATCCCTCCTTTAAACGATCTCTAATGCCGTTATCCTTGCTTCTAAATCATCTATCTGCTGCTGTAAATTAGTTATATCAGTATTACTAGCAGATCCACTATGAGGATTATCTTTCAACTCATGAGTATCAGTATAATCTTTAGCTGCTGTTTCTGCCGAGTCTGCTTTTGCCTGTGCTGCAGCTGGAGTTTCAGCACCTATAGAAGAAGGAGTTACTGTATCATTACCTCCAGCTGAATGAGTTTCAGCGTGTGGTGCTGGTTTTTCTGAACTCTGTATAGTTTCCTGCAGCTGCATATCTGCTCTTTTATCTCTAGCTCTTGAAACCCGTCTTGCTTTAGGCATTGGTTACCTGACCTCCTCCAGTATTTGCCTCTGAATAGTAGAAGCCTATACCGTAAATTTCAGCTGGTGAATACTGCGTGTTCTCTATTTCAAGTTGAAAATTATTACCTGAATATAAAGTTTTAATTCTCTTAGTTATTGTTTCATTATCACTATTATCGCCATTAAGTATAAATTCGTCCTGTTTTGTATCATCTACATAAAGACTAACTTTTAATTCATGTATTTCTCCATAATTCTTAAAAATTATAAATATTTTATGGATATTTTTTCTTAAAAAAGGATTACCAAAATTATATTTAGCCGTTCTCATCTTAAATGGTATTATAGCAGCTGTTCCGTCTGGTCTTATATCTTCTGTACTATCATCAGTAAATTTAAAGATGAAGTTATCGCTAGCAGCGTACAGGTCGCCATTTTGAAGCTGACAAAAATCATTTACCTGTATTCCTGTGTATATTGAAAAGGCTGCTGTATCAAAATCAAAAGTTAAAATTTTATTGTTTATTCCATCTGCAGCGTCAGAATAAGCCATCATAAACCTACCGCTTTCTGAATGGAATACTGTTCTTATAGCTGGTTTGTTAGTGCAATTTTTAATTATACTGCTAACTCTATCCTTTGTGATATTTGCTATATAATTCTGATCTGCTTCATTTTCCATTGATATACCTATGATAGAAGGAAGTAATGCAAATATACCATCATCTGACACCATAGATAAACTGGCTGTAGTTAAAGCAAAAGCGTCTCCATTTATCGGGCCGTGTGCTGTAGGTAACTTTTCCCAGATAGCGTCTGCTGCAGGGTCTATCCCCCTCCATATCCAGCTACCGTGTCTATATCCTACTATAATAGCGTCCATTAATACTGATAACCCTAAAATAGGGCCTTCCGCTCTTGTAGGATAAACAACACTTGTGCCTTTAACAAAAGTGGGGTCTAAATATTCGCTGTAGTATAAAGCATTTATTTCCTGATAATTTCCTGCAAAAAATATTCTATTACTTTCAGAATGATAATGAGCAAATTGACAGTTTCTAATCGGTGCTAAATTATTTTCTGCGTCTGGATTAGGAGTTACCGCCTGTACCGTTGAGCCATCATATACATAGTATTCAGTACCAGGATCAATAAAGTATAACTTGTCCTGTAAGAAGAAATATGCTACTCTATCGGAATTTAAAGTTTGGATAGATGTATAACTACCATCACCTGCTAAATCACACAATTCTTTATTAATAATAGCCATTAAGTGAATGTTTCCGTCATTTCTAGGCCACTCAAACAGTTGTGTTACTCGTCCTGTATAAGCTGTGGTATTTACATTTTCTAATCCACCTCTTTTGCGGACACCACCTCTATTCATTACCTCTAAGTTTTCAGCTACAGTTAATTCTTCATTAGTTTTCATTATATCTGGAATATCAACATTTAATCCCATATTAAAGTCAGCGTCAGCAAATTGTTGAATAGTATTAGGCATGGCGGATCACCTGTACTTTAGCTGGCGATTTAGTAGAAATTAAACTGCTGGCTGCTCTTTGTACTTTCTCTGTGAATTTCTGATAATACTTTTCTGAAATCTGATCGTCTAAATCCTCATTTTCTCTTACCCACGCTAATACATAATATTTAATAGCATTATTATACATTCTGTGAATTTCCGATAAGTTATTTGATATATCTTCTAAATAATCGGGTATCTTTCTTCCAACTATCCTAAAAGTTCCTTTATCAAATATTCTTATAGTACCATTTCGATATTCCCAACCTTCATAAATATATTCTTCCTCATCTTCATGTTTAATTACTTTTTCTATTTGGGAATAATTATTTGGCAAGGCATACCATTGAGTTGTATCATTTATATTTAATGTTGCGGTTACATAAAGTAGGGATAAATCTGCTATTTCATCTAAACATTCATTAATCGCTTGCAGTATTAAATCATCACTAAAGCTTCTTCCTAACCTTTTCTCAATATAATTTTTGATATCGCTTCCAACCATTAATCCCACCCCAGATATATTAGATCTTTTTCATCCCAGAATAAATAGGGAATTTCATTATAATTCAAAAGAGTTTCGTTTAAATCAGCAGAGGATAAGGATTCGCCTTTGAAAACTCCATAAGTAGCGACTGTACTTAAAAAAACACCCGCTGCTATAGCTTCTCCTAAAAATGATCCATAAGTTACCCCACCGTGAAGTAATTTATCATAAAGTTTGCCGCTAAAATCAAAATCCCCATAAATAGAGCTCCCATAAAGATTGCTTTCGTAATTAAAACTTGGAGGGTTTATAGTTATAATTTTATTATCGCAAAGAATTTCTCCGTACAATTTATCTTCATATAAATTCATAACTTCAACCCCTTATTAACTGCTTAAAATTTCATTTTTTTCAGCTTCTGTAATCCATCCTTTTGTTACCGCGTTATCTAAACTAACTTCTGATATTATATTTTTATCATATAAGTTTTTTAAATATCTGGCTCTCCCGGATAACATGTTTGCCTCCTTAGTTAAGACTATCAATTATAAGCTGATCTACCATCTCTTTTAAATCAGCCAGGCCATAATCTTTTTTTGTTAAATCATAAACATTGGCTCTTCTTTCAAGTTCTAAAGCCTCATTTTCCCTTTTCGCTTTTGCCCAATCCCAATATAATTCAAAATTATCATGTATATGCTGCAAATCTATATTTTCTTTTTCAAACCACACTTCGTCAGCTTGAAAAATTTTCTCTGTTCCTTCTGGAATATTTAAATCAACCTGCTGAATATTTTTTCTGAGATAAACAATATTGCCTACCTTTTCAATTGGCTGCAGTTCTTGTTTTGAATTCACCAATTTTATTTCTCCTTTCGTATTCCTTGATTTTATTCTTTAAGGGAGATAAATATTTATTGGTTAAATTATAACAATTCCCCCATTTGAGCCAGCCTCTATAAGAATTTATGCTGCAATAATCACTAGAATTCAAATTATTTTTATTCCACAATTTTCTCATTTTACTCTTAAAATCTTTAGCTGTACTTTTTCTTAACAAAGTATAATCTCCAAAACTTCTATATCCCAAAAAATCTATCCCTCTAACATAAGTAGGAAAAACCTGCCAATTATCTTTTATCTTTAATTTTAATTCTTTATTAAGATATTTTTTTATTTTTAATCTCAGGTCATGTAATTTCTCTTTGCTGTTATCTAAAATTACTATGTCATCCATATACCTATAATAATTTTTGCATTTTAATTCTTCTTTACACCAATGGTCAAAATAAGCCAAATATAGATTGCCGGACCATTGAGATAAAAAGTTTCCTATTGGTATGCCGGTGTCCCCTTCGGTACTGTCTATAATTTCATCGAGTAGCCACAATAATTCTGGGTCTTTAAAAATTTTTCTGTATATCGATTTTAAAATATCATGTTTTATTGAAGGATAATATTTTTCGACATCCATTTTAAGACAATATTTTGCGCTTTCTTTATTTTCTATACCTTTATGCAGGCGTCTGAGGCCAAAATGTATTCCTCTGTTTGGAATAGCAGAATAGGTATCTAAAATCATTCTGTTTTTAAGTAACGGCTCTATAACTAACATTATAGCCCATTGAGCTATTCGATCAGGAAAATATGGCAGTTTATATACAGTTCTCTCTTTTCCTTTATCATTTATTGTTTTAATTGTATATTCCGAAGTGTTATAAGTTTTATTAACCAATCTATTTTGCAATTCTTTTAAATAATATTGTTCATATCCTTTCATTCCTTTTATTTCAGTATAATGCTTTTTACCTTTCTGAGCTTCTTTGTGAGCTTTCTTTAAAATTGGCATAGAGCATATGAATTTATACAAATTGCCATGTCTTTTAATTTTGAATTCTCCTTAAGCTTTGTGATGATAAAACCGAGTTTTCGAGAATTAACCTACTAGCACGGTTGTGGATAAACCGTTTATATTTTGCCAAGAGGCAGGGCAAATAAATTCTATTAATTTTCACACCTTTTTTAATATCACAAAGTGGTGAGTGGAAATATTACGATTAGAATTAGAAGTAACATTATTCAGATTCCAATAGCTAACTCCTGCTTGAAGAGTATTATTCCAATTGCTACCTAGTTGGGTTTTTATGAATTTATTTGCCCGTACAATCAAGTTCTAAAATTCTTTAACACAAAACAGGCGAGCGGAAATAATACGATTAGAAGTAGAAGCAACATCATACAGAACCCAATAGCCAACTCCCGCCTGAAGAGTACTACTCCAACGGCCACCCAGCAGGGCGATATTAACTTCACCTGTATCATGAGCATAAAAATAATCTGTTAAGTACGTGCTGCTGGTGCCGGTTGTACTAGAAGGAATAAACCCAAATCCCATGTCGTCTTCAATGTCATCTGCATAACCATCTGATGTTATAGGAGTAACAGCCACTCTCTGATAACCTGATCCTGTGTCATTAAAATTAGTAATGTCATCAGTATAATAATAACCATCATCTTTAATGACAAAACCATCAATAAACTTCCAGGTATTGCCCCAGGGATTTTCTATTCCTCTATAAGAAACAGGTATTAATCCATCATTTGGATCGCCGAAAGATTTATTGCCATGTGTATATCCTGTTATTTCACTTTCGTTTACAGTGCCGCTAGCTTTGTCAACTACACCTTTTCCAATCTCTTTTTGAGAATTGAAGTTTGCATATTCAATTAAATAAAGCAGTTGATATGCACCTGCGGATAACATATCTAATATCGTCCAACCTGGACCTCTAGCCTCCGCTTGGCTCCTGAATGTAGCTCTAGTTTGTTCAGTTGTTGGCTGCACACCAGCCACACTTTCGAGTACTCCGCCATTATTATGAGCTTCAAACGCGGCTATATAAATGTAATCATTTACTTTTCCATTTCGAATAAACGCCGGGAAAAGAGTAAAACCAGTTTTAGGATTTTCGGTGATAAACCACCTATAAATTTTATCTCCGCTTGTATCGGTTTCTTTTTCGAATTTATAATAAAACTTGGGGATCTCATCCATTACCTGCCCATTGCTTCCGTTCTCCGCATAATCAGGGTCTCCATAATAAGAATTAACAGTAATGTTATCAGCTAAATTACACCTTTTAATTTTATTCCAAGGAAAAATATCATCAAAATCAGAGTCTTTATATCCTGGTGTTCTAGCGTGTATGACTGATAAATCTTCTGCATCTTGTAACCTTCTGTAAGAGTCCTGAGTTTTATTCCATTCAATTCCATACACTTTTTCTCCAGGGTTTATTTTATTAACATTTAACAAATTAAAATTATTTAAATCAACGTCGCCTCTGGCTTTATAATTATTATAAATTTCATTAATATCATTAGCCTGGACAAAATCGCCAACGGTGTCATAAGTTATATATAGATCACCAGACTGATAAGAACTATTTATTAACCTTATATACCTATAAACATCAAAAGGAGCTTCATTAGATAAAAGGTCTATCTTAGTATCTAAAGCATAGTCAGAACCTTTTATTAATTCTGTGCCGGTTTTACCACTCCCGGTCCATATTTCAAAATTACCGGATTCTAATATAGTGTCATGGTCTAACTCAAAAATGCTCACCCCAACATCTTGTTTGTGCTCATCATTTATTAAAATTCCATTCAAATTTTTATTGTATAAATCAACGTTAGGCATCTGCAATCCTCCTTTCTTAATCTAAAGTTATCGTTACATCATTTTCTTTTAACCTATAGATGTCATCAATACTTGTTGTCTTTATAGTGTCGGCAGGCAACCAGAAAAGTATATTGCCACCTGTTGCGGAATCACACAAAATAGCAAATGCCACTTCCTTTTTGGGCATACCATTAAAATTAATTTCGCTATTATTTTTTGAAGTGCCTTTTCCGTTATCCTGAGAAGCTGGATTAAAACTTATAACCTTTCTACTGCCTGTATATCCTGTTATTTCATTGTTTAATACTCCGTTTTCTAAATCCAAATCTGTCGCTCCGCTGTCAACTAGTCCTACATAAAGTGTAGAAGGCGGAGTGTAAGTTTCTCCTCTTAATATATGATTTAATATTTTGTTTTCTAAATACGAAGTCATATTACCTGCCATTTGTATTCACCTTCTTATTTCTTATTGGATTTATCTTCGTCTTGTTTTTCTTCACCTTCGTAAACTTCTTCTTGAATTTTAGTGATCCGACTAAAAGGAGAAGGGTGTTTTACTTTCCATTCTAAAAATGAGATAACTTCTGTTTCTCTAGTTTCTAATTTGCCGTCAGGACCAAATTCTAAACGTCTTCCTCTTTTATTTTCTACTTTAGGATCTTTGCTTGTTACTGCTGTATCCATAACTAAGACTAAATTTCTAAAGCCGCAAGTTCCTTTTCCTACACTTGCAAATACTGCTGGTTTTTCTGCCATAGCTGGTCTAAATTTACCATTAGGTCCTCTTTTAGCCATTTGAATTTCCTCCTTGATATAATTAAAAGGGAGGAATTACCCTCCCTTATTCTATTGTATATTAGCCTGTAACACCAGTTAAAATACTGTGTGTTTTTTCCAGTCTTACTCTTAATCCAGCCATTGTTAGGTACTCATCTTTCCAGCCTAACTTGTCATTCTCCTGGATATTCTTTCTTAG
>Ga0247721_100272_pt1 | contig 19247 bp, 24 predicted proteins | sample MSEWel2017_08_16_FD_189089 | JGI IMG/M metagenome (GOLD analysis project Ga0247721, IMG submission 189089) | Subsurface sediment microbial communities from gas well in West Virginia, United States - MSEEL Well Study Marcellus 3H_2017_08_16 | ecosystem: Environmental > Terrestrial > Deep...
ATCTAGATACCATTCATTATTATATTTGTATAATTTGGCTATTTTGAGTTTGTATTTAGGATTCTCTATCTTGTTAAGTTGATATTTTCCAAAGGCTAAAGGACAATAGATTGACTTTCTACCTTCGATTGGAATTTTAGCTATGTAGCGGTCATTCTTTTTTACAAGTTCAAAACCTTTTTTGTTAACTAAAGATACTTCAACTTGTCGGTGAAATTCAGCGTTTTTAGCACTCTTATAGGTTTCAATAACCTTACGATTAGCTTCAATAGCTACTTGACTAGGTAAATTAAAGTTATTCCTAGACACCCTATAAGTGTGTTTGTGGGACTTAGTATAGGCAGTAAACCCCCACTGTTTAACTATCTTAAGTGCTGAACGAATAGCTTTATTCCAGTTTTTAAGCAATTTATTTAATTGTCTTTGTTTACTCTTACTAGGTTTATATAATTTAATATGGTGTATAGTAATGTGGTGTTTATCACTCAAATTAATCACCTACTTTCTATTTTCGTAGTAAGAGTCAATAATATATCTAATTAACTCAGAACGAGAAATACCTTTTTCCTTAGCAGTTTCATCTAGTTTATCAATCATTTGTTGCGGTAAAGATATTTGTGTTCGTTTCATTATTACATCACCTCTTACACTGTATTATACATTATATAGATTGGTTTTTCAAGAGATTTTAAAATTATTTTAAGGAGGTGAAGACCGTAGCAATTCCCCTCCACCTAAATCCAAAACAAGATTTAGATGGAGTTTCTTTGCTACATTTTAGATGAAATTTAATTATAAGCAAGAACAAGGCCTAACTTTAATAGAGATAATGGTGGTGTTAGCTGTAATAGGAATAATTAGTACTGCTATCTATAACGTACAGTTAACTGGTTTTAAAGCATTTAAATTTAATCAAAAACGTTTAAATCTTAATCAAGAAGCTAGAATAGCGATGTTAAAAATGTCTAAAAAAATTAAAAAAGCTAATAAAATAAAGGATGGTTCTTGGCCTACGGATAATTTAGTGATTAAATGGAAGGAATCAGACAATTCAATTTACTTTGCAAAATATTGGATAGAGAATTATAAATTATATTATAATGAAGTATCTGCTAATGAGTTATCTAATTTTGATCCAGCTACTGAATGGCCTGATTGGACAAGTATAACTGGAAAACAACCGATTACTACTGCAATAGCTGAAAATATTAATTTTGATGCTAAACATAGAAATGGAAATGGTTTAGTAGATTTGGTAGAAGTAGAGCTAAAGCTTAATTTGACACCAAAAGAAGATGATACAGCTGACTATAAATTGACAAATCAATTCTTTGCTAGAAATGCTAAGTGAGGTGAAATAATATGTTTAAACAAGAAAGCGGTTCTACAATTGTCTTGGCATTGATGGTAACTACAGTTTTATCAGTAATGGTTGTGGGTTCAATGGGAAGGACAAATAATGAGGCTAAATTGATAACTTATAATGAAAATAGAGTTAAAGCGGGTTATTTAGCGGAAGCAGGGATAGCATCGGTTATAAAGACTATTAATGATGAATTAGACTCTGATGGTTTTCAAGAAGAAGATATTGAATTAAGTAATCCAAAAGCAATTGGAAAAGGTACTTATGAAGTTAGTGATATTGAAGATATTAGTACTGTTAATAAAGAAATTTATAAGATAACAGTAATTGGCAAGGCAGCTAAAGCTGATGAAGTATTACAACCAAAGATTAAATTAGAAGCTAATGACATTTTTAATAATACTATTGCAGCAGGTGGGTCTTTAACAAAATCATCAAAAGTTACAATTAACGGTGATATAACTACTAATAAAAGTAATATACCTGTCTTTCCATTTTCAGATTATAAGGAAGAAGCAATAGATAACAATATGTATCTTGATAGTGATGAGTTTAAAAGTAGATATGGAATATCTGATAATAATGGCAATGGCAATGGTAATGGCAATGGCAATGGTAATGGCAATGGCAATGGTAATGGTAATGGTAATGGTAATGGTAATGGTAATGGTAATAATGGTTCAGAGAATGAAATTGTATTACCAGAAGGCACTTTCTACATTGATACCTCTCAGTCAAATGGGAGTTTAGATCTTGATTTAAATGGGCTAGAATTAGAAGGGGCTAATGAAAATAACCCTACAGTTATAGTGGTTGATGGAAATGTGAATATTAGTAAACCTAATGGTGAATTAGAAAATCTTTATTTTATAATCCAAGGAACTTTTGAGACTTCAAATAACAATAATAATTTTAGTATTGAAAATATTTTTATTTATAGCGAAGAAGGAATAACTATTAGAGGCAATAATCTTGGAGGTAATGAATCAAATGAGCCTGGTTTTACTGGAGGATTGATGACACCTGGAGATATTGATCTTACAAATATACAAGGACAAGATGCAATAATAGACCATTCTGAAATTAAAATAAATACTTTATTGAACGGGGTAAATAATAAGAGTGAATTTATAGATGTTAGCATAATAGCTTGGTAAATTAAGGTGATGTTGAGTATGGAATCAAAAGTGAGGTGAGAGGATGGGATTAATCAATAAACTAAAGAACTTATTTAGCAGTGAAAATATAATAGGGATAGATATAGGGGATAGCTTAATTAAGTTAGTAGAAGCTGAAACTAAACAAAATAAGATAATACTTAATAATTTAGCAGTAGGCGATACTCCAAAAGAAGCTGTAGTCAAAGGACAGATAGAGGATGTAGAAGCTTTAACTGCAAAGATCAAATCATTACTAGATAATAATAACTTTGCATCAACCAAAGTAACAACTGCCATTAGTGGGGAGCAAGTAATTATTAGAAATGTTGAGATTCCTAATATGCCCGAGGAAGAGATAGGTGAAGCGGTTAGGTGGGAAGCCAAAGAACAGATTCCGATACCTATAGATGAAGCAGTTTTAGATTATGAGATTTCTAAACATAAAGCGGATGGTGGTTACGAAGTGATGCTAGTGGCTGTAAATCGTGATACAATCAATAGATATTTGGAGTTATTTAAGAAGTTAGATTTAGAGCCAATAGCCATTGAGATTGAACCAACAGCGATTATTAGGGGGCTTCGAAAGTTATACCCTGAACAAACCATAGCGTTATTGGATATGGGAGCCCAGACTACTACTGTTTCGGTTTTTAGCAGTGGACGACTTTTATTTACAAGGACAATAGGGATTGCTGGTCAAGATATTACGCAAGAGATAGTGGAGAATTATGAATTAGATTTAGAGGAAGCAGAAGAGTATAAAAGGGATAATAATCTATTTGTAGATGCTAATTTAAATTTAATTATTAGAAATTTAACGACTGCGATTTATCGTTCTTTAGATTATTTTCAAGTTAAATATAAGAATTATGACATAGAAAAGATGGTTTTAGCCGGTGGGGGAAGTAAATTAATTGGTTTTGATACTCATTTAAGTAATGAATTTGGTATAGAAGTAACACCGTTAAATCCGTTGTCTAATATAGAATCAGAAGTTGAAAGGTTGAATAGTAAAGAGTTAGCAGAAGTAATTCAACTATTAGGTGTAAGTATTGGTTTGGCTTTAAGAGAGGAGGATGAAGATGATAAATCTATTGCCTCCTGAGTACCAAGAAGAAGGTGGAGTAAATATAGATAAGATCTTAGTAGGAATCTTAATCTTCTGTTTGCTACTGATTCCTACCTCTTATTATCTTAAGTTAGTATTCCAAACTAAAGAAGTTGAGAAGAGACTAACAATTGTAGAGAAGAATTTATCCAAGTTAAATCAAGAAACTAAAAATTTAGAGCAACTAGAGAATAATTATAAACAGGCTAAAAACGAGTTAAAAACTCAGATGGAATTAGTTGGGGTCCCAATAAGGTGGAAGACTATATTACAAGAATTAAAAGGGGTAATGAATAATAAAAGTTGGGTTGAAGATTTTAGTATTTATAATCATAATCAGTTTAAGATGATGGGGTATGCTCTGGAGCGTCAAAAATTAACAGAAATTATTAACAGACTTAAAGAATCACCAAATTTTAATAATGTCTCTATTGATTTTATGAGGAAGAAAGAATTATCAGTAACAGGTTATAAGAAGGTAAGGGTAACTTATTATCAGATAAGCGGTATAATTGGCAATAACGAAGGTGATAACTATGAGTTTAAATAATCTGCAACCAAGAGAAAAGAAGTTATTAATAATTAGTTTAGTGTTAATTTTAGGCGTGGGATTTTATTACTATCTCTATCAACCTCAAGTCAAAGCTTTACAGCAGAAAAAGAAGCAGATTAAAGAAGGTATTCAAGAATTAAAATTGAAAAAGATTAAATTATTGAGGAAAGAGAAGGTAGAGAAGAGTTATCAGTTATTGCAGCAGGAACTAAATAAAGAAAAACAGAAGTTTTTAGATTTAGAAGATAAGACTCGGCTCATTATGGATTTAAGTGATGCAGCAATTGAGAATAATCTTAATTTAATAAGTACTGCTCCGCAACCAATCATTAAAGAAGATATTTATTTTCGAATTCCAGTCAGAATAAATCTGAGCGGTAAATATAGTGATATTATTGCTTTTGCAGCTGATATAGAGAGTTTAAGCTATTTAACTCGTGTAAAAAGTTTAAATATTTCTTCTAAACTAATACCTACTAACGAAGTGCAAGTAGAAATGAAATTAACTAGTTATGCCTTGGATAAAAGTAGTGGTGATCAACATGAAAAAGAAGTCTAGTAGTTTTTCATTAGGAAAGGGAAGATTAGTATTAATTATTATCTTAATTTTGACTTCTGTTGGTTTTAGTGGTTTTATGTCTTACCAAATCTTAAATATAACAAATAGCAGTGAAGAATTGGCTCAATTTAGAGCAAAAATAAATCAGATTGTTAGAACTAAAGGTAAAAAGGTTACAGTAAATAAGGAATTGAAGGAAATATTAAGCAAGAAAGAACAAGTGGCAGCGGTCTTTACTTACAATAATGATTATAGTACTACTAATCCTTTTAAGTCATTGTTAGAAAAGAAACCAGTGTTGAAGGTTGAGGATAAGGTTAAGGATAAGGTTAAGGTTAAGGATAAGGTTAAGGTTAAGGATAAGGCTAAGGCTAAGGTTGAGGTTGAGGCAAAATCTAAACCTAAACATAAACCTAAGCCTGAACCTGAACCTAAGAGGCCTGATATTAAGGTTATAGGATTGGTGGGTAATGAGACTAATAAGAGAGCTTTTTTAGAATTTAATGGTTCAGAAAGTTATATGGTTCGGGAAGGACAAGTTATTAACGGTTTAGTAGTTAAGAAGATAACTAGTCATGAGATAATTATTGCTAAGGAAGGTACAGAGTTTTCTTATCATTGTGGAGGTGACAGTTGTGAAAATATCGACCTTTAAAAGGAAGAAGAAGTTTATAGTAATAAGCTTAATTGTATTAATAATGAACTTGTTTTCAGTTAATGTTATGGCCGAGACTTTACCAGGAGCAGACACTAAAGTTAATTTAAATCTTACTGGAGTCAGTTTAAGAGATGCTTTTCGAGCGTTAGCTGAAGTAGCTGAGATGAATATCATTACTGATAATTCGGTGCAAGGGAATGTAACTATTAATTTACAAGATATTACATTTTTGGAGGCTGTAGAGCTTTTAGCTAAGACTAATGGGCTATCTTATCGGATTGTCGGTAATACCGTATTAGTGGCTTCGCCTAGTCAGATAAAAGCTGGATTTTCCGAAAAAGTTACAAAGGTATTTAAGTTAATGAATTCAGAGCCTGCGGAAGTGAAGAAGAGTTTGAATCTATTAGTGGGAGGTAACTCTATTCGAGTTGATGATCGTACCAATAGCTTAATAATTACTGCTTATAAGAGTCAAATACCACAGATAGAAAGAGTTATTAATAAGTTAGACCGAGCTAAAAAACAGGTCGTTTTACAAGCTAGAATTGAAGAAATCTCCCGTGATGAATTAGAAAAGATGGGGATAGATTGGAGTTTTGATACATTAAAATTAATTGGCAATGATGGTAAGGCTATGAAAACACTTGAAATGTTTGGTGAAAGTGTTGATAATGCTACAGTAAGATACTCATCAATTTTGGATTTATTAGAGTCTAATAATAAAGCTGATTTATTAGCTAATCCTCAGATAGCTACCATTGATGGGAAAACAGCTAGTATTAAGATAGGAGATCAAGTTCCTATTGTTACAACTGACGTTGATTCAGATGGTAGTAAAAGTTCAACAGTAGAATTTAAAGATGTAGGAATTAATTTGAAGATTACTCCTAGAGTTACTAATAATAATAAAATAGTTGTAAAAGTTAGGCCGGAAGTGAGCACTGTTACAGGTTATACTGATACTACTCCTGAATATCCAATTGTAAGTACTAGAACTGCTGAAACTAATGTCAGAATTCAAGATGGGAAGACATTTGCTATTGGTGGATTGATCAAAGATGAAGAGATTAAAGCAATGTCTAAAGTTCCATTATTAAGTGAACTACCAATCCTAGGAAAACTATTTCAAAGTGAAAGCACTGAAATAGCTAAGAGAGAGTTAATTATCTTTATCACTCCTAAGATTATAAGTGATGGTGAAGAAGTTGATACTCAGCTTAAAAATGAATTTAAATCAACAGAGGAAGAGTATAATAATGAAAGCAATGTTAAAGAGGGACAGGACAATAATTCTCAAAATAATCTAATAGATAAAAAGGGATTAAAGAATACTAAAATAGTTCCATTTGAATATAAGGTAAAAGGAACAGATACTTTCTGGAGTATATCTAAACAATTTAAGATTTCATTTGCTGCTATAATGGAGCATAATGGTATTAAGTATATGAGACCATTATCAGCTGGAGAAGTGTTGACAATTCCTGTTCCAGCAAATAACTATTATAAAGTCAAAGAAGGAGATACAGTAAAAGATATTGCTGAAGAGTATAATATCTTTACACAGCCTATTAGACAGATTAATAGCATTAAATCTTTAGATGGAAAAGCAGGTATGAAACTGGTCTTGCCAGTGGAAGTTAAGGAAGAAGACAGATGTGATTTTAATGAAGAAAATAAAGTTGATGAAGTTAAAGCAAGTAAGGATACAGAAATAGAATCTAAGGACAAAAATAAAAAGAATAAGGGTGAAAAGAGTAATAATGAAGAAGTAAAGAAACAAGATGAAGCAGAGAGCTCAACCACTAAGCATAGTAGTTCGTGAGGTGGAAGTTGGATTCTACAGGTATAGTAGATTAGTTAGTAAATTATGGAAAATGGGTCTTGGTCTAAAGACCCATTTAAATCTTCTTGGGCTGTAAAAAGCCCATGTATTTTTTTGTAGTTTAAATGTAAAATTTATACATATATTTAAAAATAAACCACATAATTTAAAGGAGGTGATAGAAAATGTCAAAATATGAAGAAGGTTCGGTGCTTCTATTATCATTATTGATAATGACTGTTTTATTTGTAATGGTTGCAGGTGCTTTAAGATCAGTAAATAATGAGATTAAAATAAGTAGTTATAATCAAGATAGAGTTAAGGCTAACTATATAGCAGAAGCGGGATTAGAGTTTGCTAAAGCTAAAGTTAGTGATAATAATATATGGAATAATAATAAGATAATCAAAGATTTCGGGGGCGGAAGGTTTACGGTAACTAAGAGTTTAACTAATAATCAATTAGATATTGTTAGTGAAGCAACATATAAAGAGATGACTAAAAAATTATCTTCCACTTATTTGTATAACTCAGATATTAATCAGACTTTCAAGTATTCGTTAGCTGCCAGAGGAGTTATTAACGTTAATAATAAAGCAACAATTATCGGAAATAGTCAAGGTGGAGATTTATATTCAAATGGGAATATTATTTTAGGAAATAATTCTACTTATTTTGATTGTAATATTAAGAGGAATCAAGCTGACGAATTCTTTTTAGATTTTGATATTATTGAATTGAAAGAGAAAGCAGAAGTTACTATAGCCAGTAATAATAATAGTCCAACAATCGATGGCTCGAAGGTTACATATAGTGATCATGATTTGAACTTAGCAAATAATTCAATTATTAACGGGAATGGAATTTTAATAGTCAATGGAGATTTAACGATTGAGAATGAAGTTAAAATTAATGTTGATGAAGATAACTCTGGGCAATTTAATAGTAAGTCTTTCGTAATAATCGTTACTGGCAATATAACTATTAAGAATAAATTTAATATGAGGGGATTACTATATTCCCAAGGTAGCATGAAAGACATAGACGGTAGTGCTGATATAGGTAATAAAGCGAAGGTTAGGGGAAGCATAATAGCCAATGAAGGTATAGAGATTAAAAACAAATTAGAACTTACATATGATGACTCTTATTTGGATACTTTCAGTTCTCATGGGATTAACTTAGGAGATGTAGTTAAAGAGTTAAGGTTAATTAATTGGCGGGAGTTAGATGAAGAATAGATTGAAATTGACTTATTAATTAATTTTAGATCTCTTTTTTTAAAGAGGTCTTATTTTTTTGGCTAATTTGCAGGATAATAATTCTATCAGAAGGAATTATAATATAAATTTGTATTTAAAAATATTTTATAATTAAATTATAAATGAAGTATTAGAGGAGTGAGAAGATGTTTAGATATCTAACAACAGGTGAATCACACGGAAAAGCAGTAACTGCAGTAATTGAAGGAGTACCAGCTAATTTAGAGATAAGACCAGATGATATCAATAAAGATTTAGCTCGCAGACAAGGGGGATATGGTCGCGGAGGAAGAATGAAGGTAGAGACAGACCAAGTCGAAATTTTGTCAGGTATTAGAGCAAAGAAGACTTTAGGTAGTCCGATTACATTTCAGATTAATAATAAAGATTGGGAGAATTGGCAGGAAATCTTGTCTCCGACAGGGGAAGGCGGTTATCATCAAGATGAGGTAGTGATTAAGAAGGACACTAAAATCAAACAGGTTAGGCCAAAAGTGACTAAGCCTCGACCTGGACATGCTGATCTAGCTGGAAGTTTAAAATATAATCAAGAAGATATTAGAAATATATTAGAAAGGGCTAGTGCTAGAGAGACAGTAGCAAGAGTAGCGGTTGGAGCGGTAGCTAAGAAGTTCTTGGAAGAGTTTGGGATTAAAGTAATTAGCCATGTAGTTGAATTAGGTGGTGTGAAAGCAGATAGCCAAGATTTAGACTACAAACAGATTGAGATGAAGGTAGATAATTCATTAGTTAGAACCCTTGACCAAGAAGCAGAAGAAGCAATGATAGCGAGGATAAAAGAAGCTAAAAAAGATGGCGATTCTTTAGGTGGGGTCTTTGAAGTAATAACTACTAAGTTACCAGTAGGCTTAGGTAGTCATGTACAATGGGATCGCAAGTTAGATGGAAGGTTAGCTCAGGCATTAATGAGTATTCAAGCGATTAAAGGAGTTGAAGTTGGTCTAGGCTTTGAAGCAGCTAGAAGACCTGGCTCACAAGTCCATGATGAGATATATTATGAGGATGGATTCAAACATAAGAGTAATAATGCTGGTGGATTAGAAGGTGGAATGACTAACGGTGAAGCTTTAAGGGTCAAAGCAGCGATGAAACCGATTCCAACCCTCTATCAACCGTTAGAATCAGTAGACTTAGCTACCAAAGAGAAATTTAAAGCTAGTGTAGAACGTTCCGATGTAACGGCAGTACCAGCAGCTGGAGTAGTTGGTGAAGCAGTAGTAGCTATTGAATTAGCTAAAGCTTGGTTAGAAAAGTTTGGTGGCGATAGTATAGAAGAGGTTAAGCGTAATTATCAGAGTTACTTAAAATACTTAAAACAGAGGTAATAGTAATGAAGAATATAATATTAATTGGATTTATGGGAACTGGGAAGAGTACAGTAGGTAAGAGGTTAGCAGATGAATTAGGGTTAAAGTTTATAGATTCTGATGAAGTAATTAAAGAAAGTGCTGGTTCTGAAATAGGTGAAATATTTGCTACCAAAGGTGAAGCGTACTTTCGTGATTTAGAAACGGAAGTAATTGCAGATTTAGGTCAAAAGAGTGATTTAGTAATCTCAACCGGTGGTGGGGCAGTACTTAGAGAGAAGAATGTAGAACTTTTAAAAGAACAAGGAATCGTTATCTTACTTAAAGCAGAACCAGAAGTTATTTTAGAGAGAGTCAGAGGAACGGATCGACCTTTATTGGCTGTGGCTGATCCGATAAAGGAAATCAAGAAGTTACTCACTAAACGCAAGAGTTATTATGATATTACTAAGCATAAGATTGATACTTCGAACTTAGAGGTTGATGAAGTTGTAAATAGAATCAAAGAGATTATGGATAATACATAGAAGATAAGGTGGTTAAATCCGATGGAACTGGTAAAAGTAGATTTAGGAGAGAGAAGTTATGAAATTAAGATAGGTAAAGGACTATTATCAGATTTAGATCAAGTCTTAGAAGAAATAGGATTTAAATTTAATAATAAAGTATTAATTATTACTGACGAGCGTGTTAAGAATTTATATGGTTTACAGATTACAGAAGTTATGGATAAATCAAAGTTTAACTTTAGATTAACATCTGTGCCTGAAGGTGAAGGCTCTAAAAGTCTAGAAATGGCACAAAAGTTATATGATGAAGCGGTAGACTTTGGTTTAGAGAGGGATTCATTGATTATAGCTTTTGGTGGTGGAGTAGTTGGAGACTTAGCTGGTTTTATAGCAGCAACTTATATGCGGGGTGTTCCATTTGTACAAGTACCCACTACGTTATTAGCTCAGGTAGATAGTAGTGTAGGCGGAAAAGTAGCCGTTAATCATGAAGCCGGCAAGAATTTAATTGGTGCGTTCTATCAACCGCAATTAGTTCTAGTTGACTTAGAAGTCTTAAATACTTTAGATCAGCGTGATATTCAATCTGGTTTAGCAGAGATAATTAAGTACGGAGTAATCTGGGATAAAGAATTTTTTAATTATCTTCAGGATAAGCAAGAAGCAATTAAGGGGTTAGATTTAGATGTTTTAGCAAAAGTCATCCAACGTTCCTGTCAGATTAAAGCAGAAGTAGTTGCTGAAGACGAAAAAGAATTAGGAATGAGAGCTATCTTAAATTATGGACATACTATCGGTCATGCTATTGAAGCCTTAAGCGGTTATGGCGAGTATCGCCATGGTGAAGCAGTAGCAATTGGGATGATTAGTGCCATGGAGTTAGCCCATCGATTAGATATGGTAACTAAAGATGAAGTTCAACGACAGAAAGAATTGATTATTAATCTAGGACTACCAGTTGAATTTGGCGATTTAAAAGTTAGCGATATTATTGCTAAGACTAAGCAGGATAAGAAAGTTAAAGATGGTAAAGTAAGATTTATCTTGCCAGAAAAGATAGGGGGAGTGAAGATAGTCAGCGAAGTTGACGAAGAGGTAATAGCTGAAGTTTTAAAGGAGCAATAGTTCAGGTCAAGGTTGAAGTTAAAAATAGAGTTTAGAAAAAGAATTAAAAGAGTATTTAGACACAGACTAACACAGACCAAGCACAGACTAAAATAAGGTTAAGAATAATAAAGTCTGAGAGATTTTTAAAATTTCAAATAAAAAGCCTTATATTTTTAATTACTATTGTTAGCAGTGACAGGAGGAGATAATGTGTACTTGATCATCCACGGTCCTAACTTAAACTTGTTAGGGGAACGCGAACCAGAAGTGTATGGTAAACTAACTTTAGATGACATTAATCAACAGTTAAAAGATTTAGCTTCTGAATTGGGAGTAGAATTAATGGTTGAACAGTATAATAGTGAAGGAGAGATAATTGATCGGATTCATCGAGCACGTAAAGAAGAGATAGATGGTTTGCTAATCAATCCTGGTGCCTATACTCATTATAGTATAGCCATTCGTGATGCAATTGCTGGAGTAGAAATTCCAGCAATAGAGGTTCATTTAAGCAATATATATCAAAGGGAAGAGTTTAGACATAAATCTGTAATAGCTCCAGTAGTAGAAGGGCAGATATCAGGATTGGGTTTAGATAGTTATTTATTAGGGTTAAGGGCGTTAGTTAATTTGTAGAGAGGAGTTAATCGAGATGAAAGAACGAATTAAATTAGTTAGAGAAGGATTAGATAAATTAGAAATCGACGGAATTTTAATTAATAATCCTCAGAATAGATATTATATGAGCGGTTTCACTGGTACTGCTGGGACTATCTTAATTACTAAGAAAGATGCCGTATTAATTACTGACTTTCGGTATACTGAGCAGGCTAAATCTCAAGCTAGTAATTATGAGATTGTAGAGCACGGAACTCCAAAGATAAAGGCTTTAAAAGCAGAGTTAGAACGATTAAAGATTAATAAATTAGGATTTGAAGCTAAGCAAGTAAGATACCAACAGTATCAAAGATACAAAGAGAAACTAGATGCTGTAGAATTAGTTCCTACAGAGAATGTAATTAAAGATTTACGAAAAATTAAAGATGAATCAGAAATAAAAGAGATTAAAAAGGCAGTTAAGGTTGCGGACCAGGCTTTTGAACATATTGTAGATTATATTAAACCTGGGATGACCGAAAAAGAGCTAAGCTTAGAATTAGAATACTTTATGAAGCAGCAGGGTGCTACTAAGAATGCTTTTGACTTTATTGTAGCTTCAGGCAAACGGGGGGCACTACCACATGGAGTTGCTACTGAAAAGAAGATTGCTAAAGGTGATATGATAACTTTTGATTTAGGCTGTATTTATAGTCATTATAATTCTGACTTAACGAGAACTATCATTTTAGGAGCAGCTCCAACAGAAAAACAAGAAGAGGTATATAATACTGTATTAGAAGCACAGTTAGCAGCTATAGAAGCTATTGAACCTGGTAAAACCGGAGAAGAAATAGACCAAGTAGCTCGTCAAATTATTGTAGATGCCGGATATGGAGATAATTTTGGTCATGGGCTAGGGCATGGAGTAGGATTGGAAGTTCATGAAGAACCTCGTTTAGCTAAGACTGCTGATGAAGAGCTAGAGGTTGGGATGGTAGTAACAGTAGAGCCAGGTATCTATCTTCCAGACTGGGGTGGAGTTAGGATTGAAGACATAGTAGTAGTTACTGAAGATGGCTGCGAAATTTTAACTTCGGTAGCTAAAGATTTAATCAGGGTTTAATACTATATTAAAAGCAGGAATCTACAAATATTATCTAGAATTAATTTAAATAATTGAAAATAATTAAGGAGGTATTGGATTATTGATTTCAACTAATGACTTTCAGACAGGACTAACTATTGAGTTAGATGGCGATCTCTATAAAATCGTCAATTACGATCATGTTAAACCGGGTAAAGGCGGTGCTTTTGTTCAGACTGAATTAAAGAATCTTGATACTGGTTCGACAATTACTAAACGATTTCGATCCGGGGAAAAAGTAAATAAGGCTTATATCGAAACTAAACCTTATCAATTCTTATATCGTAGTGGTGATAACTATGTCTTTATGGATAACGAAACCTATGAGCAGATTAATTTGAGTCAGGATAGATTAGGTCAAGCTACTGAATATTTAAAAGAGAATCAAGAAATCAAGTTAGAATTATATGAAGAAGAAGTAATCGGAGTTAATATTCCTGATACAGTAGAATTAGCAGTAGCTGATGCTCCGCCAGCGATAAGAGGCAATACAGTTTCGGGTGGTTCTAAGGTTGTAACTTTAGAGACAGGGGCAGAAGTAAAGGTGCCTCTTTTCATTGAAGCAGGAGATATCTTAAAGATAGATACTCGCAGCGGTGAATATATCGAACGAGTATAATTATATAAAGATTGACTAATCATTAAGGTGTGCTGAAATTTCAGCACACCTTATTTATTTTTATACTAGGAAATTATAATTTTAGCAGAATGCGGAATGAACGGCAAGTGGAAGAGGTATATTGACTTGTTCTTAAATAAAATAATTAAATTTCTTTGCATATTTTTACCAAAAGATTAATATGAATTATAGAGAGGTGGTTAACTTATGGCTAATAGAATTCAAAAAGAGATATTGCCTGTCCTAGCAAATAGTTTAAGAAGGATAATAGAGAGAATAGATCTTAAAATTCTAAGTCAGATAGAAGAGATTCGATTAAGAGTTAATCAACCGTTAATCTTAAATCTGAATAAAAGAGAGGTTATGTTAACCAAAAGAAGCGAGGTGACCTCTGAGCCTAAACAAGCTTATCATACTACGCAACATGATTTACAACAGACAATGAATATAATGACTCAGAATTCTCTTTATGCTCTAGAAGAAGAGTTAAAAGAAGGTTATTTAACATTAAAAGGAGGACATCGAGTTGGTTTTGTAGGGAGAGTGATATCAAATTCAAACAAGATTGAATTAATTAAAGATTTTTCAGGCCTAAATATTAGAATTTCACAGGAGATTATAGGGGCAGCAGATTCAATAATCAAGAAACTTATCTTTAATAGAGAGAGGGTATATAATACTTTAATAATTTCACCTCCTCAGTGTGGTAAGACAACCCTTTTGCGAGATATAATTAGACAATTAAGTAACGGGATACCGCAATTAAATTTTTCAGGGTTAAAAGTAGGAGTGGTAGATGAACGAGGTGAATTAGGTGGAACTTATCAAGGTATAGCTCAGAACCAATTAGGGATTCGTACTGACCTATTGGCTAACTGTCCTAAATCAGAGGGTATGCTGTTATTAATTCGGTCTATGTCGCCAGAAGTAATCATCACTGATGAAATAGGTAGTCAAAAAGATGTCCAGGCTATCAAAGAAGCAATTAATGCTGGCGTTAAGATCATAACTTCAGTTCATGGTCAAGACTTGAATGAAATTAAGGAGCGACCAAACTTAAAAGAACTATTAAAACATACCTTCTTCAAACGTTTCATTATTCTTAGTAGACGAAGAGGGCCAGGGACGATAGAAAGAGTACTTGGGGTCAATGAAGAAGAAATTAGATTTAAAAGAAGAAAGGGATGCATATGATCAAGATTTTAGGCAGTGTAATGATTGTTATAGCCAGTAGCTGGCTTGGTTTTTTAAGTGCGAAGCAATTAATTTTAAGGGTTAAACAGTTGCAGGAGTTACAGTTAGCTTTTCAGCTTTTAGAAGCAGAAATTATGTATGCAGCAACACCTTTACCTCAAGCCTTAAAGCGAGTGGGAGAAAAGATTAATCTCCCAATAGCCCAACTCTTTATTAATTGCACAGAAATTTTACAAGAAAATATTGGGGTAACTGCAGATCAAGCCTGGCAACAGGCAGTGAAAGAAGTAAGACCTCAAACAGCTTTAAAATTAGATGATCAGGAAGTTCTGATTAATTTCGGTAAGCATCTAGGTAAGTCTGATCGTGAACATCAAAAGAAGAATTTACAGTTAGCCCAAAAGCAGTTAAAGCTAGCAATTAAGGATTCATTGGCTATTAAAGATGCTAAAGTAAAACAACGACGTTATTTAGGGGTTTTAGGGGGGTTAGTAGTAGTTATCTTACTTTACTAAGAAAGAATTTGATTTGGTGGAAGGAGCGGGATAGATGAATGTAGATTTAGTATTTAAGATTGCCGGTTTAGGAATCTTAATCTCTATCTTTAATATAGTTTTAGAGCAGGCAAATAAAGAAGAGCAAGCGGAAATGTTAACTTTAGTAGGGGTAATTATTGTTTTAATGATTGTAATTAGGCTAATTAATGACTTATTTACTAACGTAAGACAGATATTTGGGTTTTGATGGGGTAGGTGGTTAGATGGAGATTATTCAGATAGTAGGATTAGGTTTATTAGCTACTATTTTAGTAATCTTAGTTAGAGAAAAAGAACCAGAATTTGCTCTCCAACTAAGCTTAGTTGTAAGTATTCTAATCTTTGGACTAATGCTGACTAAGATTATAGCAATCATAGATTTTTTACGTAATTTAGCCTTAAAGGCCAATATTAACCTTATATATTTAGATACTATCTTAAAGGTGATTGGGATAGCATATATTGCAGAATTTGGGGCAGCAATCTGTCGTGACGCTGGAGAAGGAGTAATTGCTTCTAAAATAGAGTTTGCTGGTAAAGTATTAATTATGGTATTGGCTATTCCGGTAATGTTAGCAATTTTAGAATCTGTTATGCAATTACTACCGTAAAAGCTTTAGATATTAAAGGTGTGAGTTAGTTGAAGAAGAGTAAGTTAAAGAAGTTAAGCTTAATTATCATAATTTTAATTATGGTCTGTCAAGTCACTACTATTCAAGCTTTAGGAGAAGAAAAGGAAGAATTTTCGCTTCAAAATAAAAAGGAAGAATTAATTAATGAACAGTTAAACAAATTAGATTTAAGTGAAATAAAAGAACAGATAAATAAATTAAATAGAGATGCTGGGGAATACTTACCTAAATTAAGACTAGAAGATGTAATCGGTCTCTTTACTAATCAAGAGGTTGAGTTAAAATTAAAAGTAATCATTCAAGGCTTACTGCGTTATCTATTTAAGGAGATAGTAATTAACTTTAGATTATTAGGCAAGTTAATTATTTTAGCAGTAATTGCTGCTGTATTGAAGACATTTCAAAACTCTTTTGCTGAACAAGGAATAAGTCGCTTAGTTAATAGTATAGTTTATTTAGTCTTAGTAATTGTTGCGCTGAATTCGTTTAAAGTTGCAATTAGTGTTGGAGAACAGGCTATTGATGATATGGTTAGCGTAATGCAGGCTATCTTACCTCTGTTATTGACGCTACTAGTAGCAGTAGGTAATATTACTTCTGCAGCTCTCTTTCAACCAATTACATTCTTAATCGTTAATCTATTAAGTGTATTAATCAAAAATATTACTTTTCCAATGTTATTATTTTCAGCCGGATTAGCAGTAGTCAATAATATTTCTGATAATTTTAATATATCTGGACTAGCTAAATTAATTAGAGAAATTAATGTAGGACTATTAGGAGCATTTTTAACTCTTTTTATTGGCGTCTTAATTGTACAAGGAACAGCAGGGGCAGTTGGAGATGGAGTAACAATTCGAACAGCCAAATATTTAAGTGGGGCTTTTGTGCCAGTAGTCGGTGGTATCTTTGCTGATGCTTTAGATATGGTAATTGGTGGTTCGCTCTTAATTAAGAATGCATTAGGGATTTTAGGAGTAGTCATTATCTTTTTATTCTGTAGTTTCTCTCTGTTAAAGATAGTAGCATTAATCTTCATTTATAAGTTTGCTAGAGCTGTCATTCAACCGATTAGTGATTCGAGAATAGTAGCCTGCCTTGATGACTTAAGTAATAGTCTAATTATGGTCTTTGCTGCGGTTCTTTCAGTATCATTGATGTTCTTTATAATGCTTACTATTTTAATTGGAATAGCAAATATGACAGTAATGTTGAGGTGAGATAGATGCTAACTTATTTGGAAGTTTGGATTGAAAATTTGGTAGTAATTGTACTCTTAACCTCTTTAGTGGAGATGTTATTGCCTAAGAGTCATTTGGAAAAATATACAAGAGTAGTACTAGGTCTATTTATTTTAATAGCAGTCTTAAATCCATTGCTTAATCTTTTTAATACTGACTATAACTTAAATCAGATTACTGAGTTATTGACAGTTAGCAGTAAAGAAGAACCTAAGATGTCTAAAATTATGGAACGAGGTAAAGCGTTGCAAGTAACAAATCAGAGCAAAGCAGAAAAGGATTATAAGAGGCGGCTTGCTAGGCAGATTTCAGCACTATTAGCATTTGATAAAGATTTGCCATCAACTGTTGTTAATATTAAGTTAAAAGAGACTCATCAAATTGCTAATATATTAATTAAAGTAAAGAATGAAGATAATTCACAACTAGATGATTTTAAAGGGGTTAAACCTATTAAAATAAACAAGGTTGATATTCAGAAAGAAAGAACGGTTAAATCGAATGCCCAAAAGGATGGGAAGGATTCTTCTTTAAAAATAGCTAGTAAGGAAATAAAAGAAAGAGTAGCTAATTTTTATGGCTTAGATAGTGATCAAGTTATAGTTCAGGCGGAGTAATTTAGTCTGGAGGGATAAAATGGCTAATAATGAGAAAGAAAAGATTACTAAGATATTTAATAGTGACATATTTAATAATATGAATACGAAGTTAGCAAGACGTTTATTTATTTTAATTTTTGCTGGGATCCTATTTATTATGTTAGGGAATTTAGTAGATTCAGACCAATCATCAGAGTTTAAATCTCCGCAACTTAATTCTAATCAAAAAAATACAACAATAGATATGAAAGGCTATCAACAAGCAAGTCCAGAGGTAGTGATGGAAGAGAAATTACGAAGAGTTTTAAGTAATCTTTCCGGGGTTGGTAAGGTAGCAGTAGATATAACCCTAGATACAGGGTCTGAATATCTATATGCTAAAAATAATGACTTTTCAAAACAGATAACCAATGAAGAAGCTACTGATGGAGGGGAACGGAGAATAGAGCAGAAAGATCAACAGCAAGAAGTAGTTATTATTCGTCGCAGTGATGGTAGTGAAAAAGCTGTAGTGCGTAAAGAAATTAAACCAAAAATCAAGGGGGTATTAGTAGTAGCTCAAGGGGCAGAGTCATCTTATGTTAAAGCAGATTTGGTTTCGGCAGTTAAAGTTGGATTAGGAGTACCGGCATATAAAATAGTAATATTACCAATGAAAAGGTAGGTGTAAAGATGTCAATTATTTTAAAGAAAAAGTTTGTTTGGTTCTTAGTATTGATGTTATGGGTGGGTATGTTGTCAGCGATTATTATTTATAATACTGATAATACAGTACCAGTTAATAATTCTGACATCAAAAAAGTTAAAGAAGAAGGAAGTTTAGATCAAAAGATGAAATTAGTAGATCAGAAAGTAGTAAGTGTAGCTAAAGTTAACGAAAATGCAGAGGAAGACCAGAAGAATTTCTTTGTAGAATATAGGTTAGAAAGAGATAAAATTCGAAGTGAACAAGTAAATCTATTAAGAGAGATGATTAATAACCCTAATTCAAACCAAGATTTAAAGAGTCGTGCGCAAAATAGGTTATTAAATTTAACTAAGGACTTAGAAAAAGAGATGGAAATTGAGAGCTTAATTAGAGCGAGAGGTTATAAAGATGCAATTGCCTATATTCACCAAAATTCTGTAGATATTATTATTGCTACTAAAGGATTAGAAAAGAAAGATGTAGCTAAGATTGGTGATATAGTGGCTAAAACTACAGACTTAGGACTAGAAGATATAACGATTATTGAGAAAAAGGATTAGTGAAA
>Ga0247721_100276_pt1 | contig 19117 bp, 16 predicted proteins | sample MSEWel2017_08_16_FD_189089 | JGI IMG/M metagenome (GOLD analysis project Ga0247721, IMG submission 189089) | Subsurface sediment microbial communities from gas well in West Virginia, United States - MSEEL Well Study Marcellus 3H_2017_08_16 | ecosystem: Environmental > Terrestrial > Deep...
ACACTTTTTTCACACTGCTCAGAAATAATATCTTTAATAAAAGAATGTTTTATAGGAGTTATTGGATCATTTGCAATTTCTGTTTTTTCAAGTGGAATATCGTGAACAAACTGATTACCCCCAATTGTCTTTCTACCATTATCTGGGAGAGCTGGAGCTACAATAGCAAGATCAAATTTGCCCCCATCCATCACCCCAGCAATTTCAGCCCCTATATTTCCTCTTAATGTAGAATCAAGCTTTTTATAAATATATTTAAATGATTTCTGTTTTAACAATTCAGCAGCTTTGTATGTTTTTTCGTAAGCCAATTTTTGGTCATCTGCTCTGCTTTCTGTGTCAACAACAACAACATCTATTTTTTTATCAATATTTTTTATTTTATCTATATCAAAAACTACTACTGTTTCAAAACCGTCTTTGCTAAAATGTACACCTGTATCATTAGATCCTGTAAAATCATCAGCTATTATTGCAACTTTGTCTCTCATAACTAACCTCCCATTATCTATTTAAAATTAATAGCTGTTGTTCTTAATATTAAGAACAACAGCTATTTTATATAACTTTATACTACTTTTTCTTCAACATTATTTTCTTGCTCTTCTTTTATAAATTTTCTATGCAGAAATGCTGTAACTGCAGGTGTTAATAATGCAGTTGTTATTGTCGAAGCAGCAACCTGAGGTGTTGCTGTTGTTGCTAATGCTTTTAATGTTGGATCAGCAACAGCAATAGCTTGTGGTGTAGCAACAGCATTACCAGCCGTACTTGAAGCAGCTGCTCCAGCCATACCAGTTCCTCCAGTTAATCTATCTGCCCAGAAATTAAAGAACCCACCAATAAGACTAGTCATAAAACCTAATAAAATTCCGGAAAATCCTGCTGTGATCAGCATAGTAAAGTTAATTCCTGCTCCTAAAGGAAAAGCAAATAAAGGAATGAAAACAGGACCACTTTTTGTTAAAAATTCTTTCATATCAGAATCCAAATTACCAAGAATCATACCAATAATTATTGGAACAATTACAGCTACTAGTGTAATAAATGGAATTTTAGCAATTCCAGCTGTTCCTAAAGCCACCATTGTAAGAAATGGACCATCATTAATAGAAATTATTGAAATAGCACCTACATCAGTTTCATCTCCAAATTCTCCTACTAATGCTGCATATAATCCACCATTCGTGTTGCTCATCGCAGCAATTATAGCCAATGAAGACAATCCAAGAAAACTATCATTTAAAAATTTGGAAACAAATAATCCAATTCCAACTGCAACTATAAACTTAGTTATAGTAACAACTGTCCCCTTTTTTATTGCTGTTGGAGCGGCTTTTAATTCAATTCCAGCTCCCATACAGAGTAGAAAAGCAGCAATAAGAGTTGAAGCTCCATTTTTAAATAAAGCAGTTGTAAAACCACCTATTTCTAAAAGTTCAGGAAAAAAAGTATTTGTTAATGCACCGAGAACAAGCGGAACTACCATCATACCACCAGGAATTTTTTCAATAGACTGCTTAATTTTCAAATTCATCACTCCCCATATAATTTAAATATTAATCATAAATTAAGATCACACTGTTGGTGCAATTCTAAATATACCGAATTCTTTATGTCCCAGCAATTCTGCTTTTGGTTTTTCCCCATTTGCTACTCTAACCATATAATCAAAAATTTCTTCAGATACTTCACTCATTGGAACACCTTCATCAATAATTCTACCAGCATTTATATCAATATTATCTTCCATCATTTTATAAGTTCTAGAGTTACCTGTTACTTTAATTACTGGTGCAATTGGTGAGCCAGTAGGTGTACCTCTACCAGTTGTAAATACAATTATTTGTGCTCCACCTGCCAACATTCCAGTAATAGAATCAATATCCTGACCAGGAGTATCCATTACATGAAATCCTTTGTTTTCAACTTCTTCAGCATATTCTAAAATACCCTGAATATCAGCAGAACCAGCTTTATAAATACACCCTAATGATTTTTCTTCAATAGTAGTTACTCCACCTTGAATATTTCCAGGAGTTGGCTGATTACCTCTTAAATCCACTCCTGAATCTAGCGCTCTTTCTTCAGTTCTATTAACAATTTCAAATAGTCTGTCTTTTACATCTTTATTTATCGCTCTTTTCGCTAATACATGTTCTGCGCCAATTAATTCAGTTGTTTCAGAAAGCATAGCAGTTCCACCAAACTCTAAAAGTTTATCAGAAGCTCCTCCAACTGCTGGATTAGCTGCAATACCAGATGTAGCATCAGTTCCTCCACATTCGATACCTAATACTAGATTATCCAAATCTACATCTTCACGTCCCATTTTAGCAAGTTCATTTGCCATATCTCTAGCAATTCTGGTACCCGCTTCAATAGTTTTTAATGTTCCACCTTCTTTTTGGATAACTAATTTTTCTACTCTTTTACCTGTTTTACTGATTTCTTCAGCTACATTATCAGGTTCTACACCTTCACAACCCAATCCTACGACAAGAACTGAGCCTACATTAGGATTTTTACCTAAACCAATTAAAGTTCTAGTTGTTTGATCTTCATCTGGTCCTAACTGACAACACCCGTGTTCATGAGGAATTGCAACAGCTTCACTTATTTGATCTGCTATTTTTACAGCAGTATGAGCTGCACAAACTGAAGTTGGTAATACAAGTAGGTGATTTCTAATACCTACTTTTCCGTTTTCTCTTTTATACCCTTTAATTTTCAATTTAATTCACTCCCCGTTTTTTTAAATCTCCACGCGCTCTTTTACTTTCTAAATTATGTACATGAACATAATCACCTTTTTTAATATCTTCACTAGCCATACCTATAACTTCTCCATACTTAACAACATCACTACCTTTTTTTATTTCTACTATAGAAAATTTGTGTCCAAAAGGAATGTCATCATTAATTTTAATATTTTTTAAATCACCCTTTATTTCAACTTTTACATCTTCACCTTTAGTAAGATCTTCTAATGTTGTAGCAATATTGTCCTTAGAATTCATTACAATAGATTTACTTGCCATTTAAAATTTCCCCCTTTCAATTAATATTGATCTCGTATATATTTAATGCAAGTATCATTCCAAAAAGCTTAAATTTTCTAAATTATTTTAAAAATCCTAGTATATCAACAAGTATAATTTTTAAAGTTCTGAAATCAATAAATTTTAGCCCTTTATTTTATTATAAAAAAATAACATATTGATGCATAATGCAACAATATATTTTATTATAAATCGTATTTTTTTAGTTTCCGCCACAGCGTAGATCTGTCAATGTCTAAGATATTAGCAATTTCTGTTTTAGATAAACCATCTCCAAGAAGTAGTTTTATAACCTGCTTTTCAATATTATCAAAAGAAGAGTATATATCAATTAAATTATTTTTTTCATTTCTCTCATTTCTTTCTGGTAATATATATTTAATGTCTTTTTTTCTAATTGTTTTAGAATCTGAGATTACAATTGTTTTCTCAACCATATTTTCTAACTCTCTGACATTACCAGGCCAATTATATTTTTGAAAAGCTTCAATAACACTACTAGAAAACTTGATTTTTAAATTATTTTTTTCAGTCATTTTATTTGAAAAATATTTTACTAATGCTGGTATATCTTCTTTTCTTTCTGAAAGAGGAGGAATTTCAAGCTCCAAAACATTTAATCTATAATATAAATCTTTTCTAAATTCTCCATTTTGTACTTCTGTCTTTAAATTACTGTTTGCAGCAGATATTATTCTAACATCTACTGGAATCACTTCTCTTCCTCCAAGCCTCATTATTCTTTTTTCTTGAATAACCCTTAATAATCTAGCTTGAAGCTTCTTATCCATTTTTCCAATTTCATCTAAAAATATAGTCCCTCTATGAGCTAATTCAAAAAGACCACTTTTCCCGCCTTCTTTTGCTCCTGTAAAACTTCCTTCCTCATATCCAAAAAGTTCACTTTCAAGTAAATTTGTTGGCAAGGCAGCACAATTAATAGCAACAAATGGACCATTTTTTCTTTTGCTATTTTTATGTATACTGTGAGCAAACAATTCTTTTCCAGTTCCACTCTGACCTCTAATTAAAACTGTAGAGTTAACTTTTGCAAATTTTCTAGCTAATTCTTTTTTTACTTTTATAACTTCACTTTCTCCAATTATATCATCAAAATTATATTGCGCAGTTAAACCTTTTTTATTTAATTCTCTTCTAATTTCTTGTTCTAATTTCTGGATTTTTGTAACATCTTGAAAAGTTGCTACAGCACCATTTACTTTATTTTCTACTTTTATGGGAACTCTATTTGTAGCAATTCTTGTTTCCCCTATATTTTGTATTTGATTTAGTTCTTTCTCTCCAGTCTTGATTACCTCTAATAATCTTGTGTTTGGTAAAACTTCATCAGCCCTATAATTAATTACATTATTTTGATTTAGATTAAATAATTTTTCAGCTTGAGGGTTAAAAACATTTACGATCCCATCTTTATCTATAGCAATTATACCTTCTTGAGCAAAATCTAAAATTGTTTTTAACATTTCTTTTTCTTTCTTTTCTTTCAAAATTGCTTGATAAACTTTTTGAGCTTCTAAAATAGCATTTTGTACAGCTTCTTCTCCTGAAGTAATCAATTTAGTTTCAAAACCATGTTTAGCAGCAGTTTTAATAGCTATCGTATCACCGATAATAAGAGTAACATCATTTGCAATAGCTTTTCTTATTTGCTTTTCAACTTGATTATTACATTTAATTTCATAGTATTCTATATTAATATCTAAAGTGTTTGAAATAGATTTCATTCCGTATATAACATTAGAGTAACCAATTATTCCAATTTTCTTGTTTTCTGATGAAACAAATGGATAAATAACCCTTAACAAATCAAAACCTGTAACATTTATTTCAACAACTGGAACATCAACATTTTCTTTTATCATAGTTGCAGTTCCACCACGACTAATAATTAACTCCGCTCCATTTTTAACTGCTTCTTTTGCTACTTTAACCCCTTCTTCAAGATCACCCAAATATACATCAATATCATAATTATTTCTATCAACAACTTTCTGAGAAGATTCTTTTAATTTCAAATAAGGTGCTATTAAAATAATTTTATTTTTAATTTCCATCATTATTTCAGCTCACTACATTCTGTGGTTTTTCTGCTAACCAAGCGTTAATATTAGCAAAAACGATTTCAGCTCTTTTGATAAAAGCTTCTTCTGTTGCAAAGGCGGTATGTGGTGTTAGAATTGTATTTTTAGCATTTAAAAGTGGGTGATCTGAAGGAATTGGAGGCTCCATTTCAAAAACATCAATTCCAGCTCCTGCAATTTTTTCATTATTTAAGGCCTCAGCCAGAGCTTCACTATTGACTACAGGACCTCGAGCAGTATTGATTAAAATTGCCTCTTTTTTCATTAGAGCAATCTCTTCTTCATCAATTAAATCTACAGTTGAGTCTTTAAGTGGAACATGCAGGCTCACGATATCACTTTTCTGCATTAATTCATCAATCGGGAGATATTCTACTCCTAATTCCTCTCCCAGTTTATGTTCTTTATGGTCATCAACCAGAATATTGCAGCCAAAGGCAGCAGCTATTTTAGCAGTTTTTTGTCCTATTGAACCAAAACCAATTATGCCAAAGTTTTTACCAGCAAGTTCATTACCAATTAAACCATTTCTTGTTTTGCCAGCTCTAACTGCTTTATCAGAATCTTTAATATTACGCATTAAATCAATTATTAGACCAAAGGCTAACTCTGCCACAGCCTGATTTGCATAACCAGATGAATTGGAAACTAAAATATCATTTTCTCTGCAGGCATCCATAGCTATATGATCAAAACCAGTAAAAGCAACAGAAATCATCTTTAAATTTTTAGCAGTATTAATAACTTCCGCAGATAAAGGCTGATTAGCTATAATTAAAATGTCCGCTGCCTTAACTCTCTTGATCATTTCCTGATCATCTTTTGCCCTACTTGAATAAGCAATCAACTGATGCCCCTCAGCTTCCAGCCGCTGGCGATACTCTTCAATTTTCATCATTGAAATATTAATTGGTTCAACCATCACAATTTTCATATTATACCCTCCAACTTTTTTCGCGTTACGTCAAATCTAATAGTTTTTTTAAAATAAATTTAAGCTCCCTTTTCAGCTTTGATTTTTTCATAAGCATCATTAATTTTCTTGAATTCTTGTTCAGCAAAATCCACAAATTCTTCAGGTAAACCCTTTCCAATCACATTATCGGGATGAAATTCTTTAGCTTTTTTGCGGTATTTTCGCTTAACTTCTTTGAAATCAGCTTCAGGAGAACATTCTAAAATCTTATAATATTTTTCTAAATCATTTGTATCTACATATTGTGATCTAATGCTTTCATACTGACTGTCTCTGATTTCAAAAATCTTTTTAGCTTTTTTGATATATGCTTCTTCTTTTTGATGAAAATCATTGTCTGCTATCGCAACTTTCATCAGCAGATCGAACATTCCCAACACCAGAGTTTTCTCATTTTTAAAATTATCATAAAACTGTTGAGCATATTCTTCAAAAGTATTATTTTTTCTTTTAGCTTCATCAAAAATCCTAATTGCTAATTTGCGCGCCTGCCCTTGAAGCTTAAGCTCATTTTTTATAAATTTATCAATAGTTTTAATTTCACTTCTGGTAACAGCACCATCAGCCTGAGCAAATTTAGCCAGCATCGAAAAGATACTGGTGAAAAATATTGTCTGTTTTTCTTCCTGCTGATTTAAATTGCTCTGCTGCCTATATCCCTGCTGATTACCCGCAGCATCACTGCTTTTATCAAAATGATTACCAATAGCAGCCCCAATTACCGCTCCCAGCGGACCACCAAAAGACCAACCAACTGTTCCTCCAAGAATTTTTCCCATCCAGGCCATAATTTAAACCTCCATTAAATTTAATTCTATTAACTTAATTTTAGCATTTTTCAAGAATCAAGACAAATATTTTAATAATTGATTAACTTTTAACCTTATAGCCAATTTTAAATAAATAAGTAACTAAAACAAATAAGATTAAGGCAAAAGAGCCGATAATAAGAGCAGATAATAAAGGTGAAACATCAGACTGACCCACAAAAGAATAACGAACTGCATCCACCATATAAAAAACCGGGTTAAATAAAGATACCTCGCTCCAAATTCCTGGCAGACCTTTAACTGAATAAAAGACACCACTTAAAAATGTCAAAGGGGTAATAAAAAAGTTCGAAAATATGGATACATGATCAAATTTTTCTGCCCAGAGACCGGCAATTATTCCAAAAAGGGAGAAAATTGAAGATACTAAAACAGCAAAAAATAGAGCTAAAAATGGATGTGCAACTGCTCCTCCATAAAAATAAATTGAAACCAAGTAAGTTACAGTTCCAACCAATAAACCTCTTACCATTCCACCGATCATAAAACCTAGGCTTAATTCAATGTAAGAAAAAGGTGCCAGCAAAAAATCAATGATTATTCCATTATATTTAGCTCCAATTAAAGAGGATGAAGTATTTGCAAAAGAATTTTGGATTAAACTCATCATAATTAATCCTGGTACTATAAAACTTATATATGGAATCCCATATCCCTGAACCTCTCTGTTTTGAAAAGAATAAGAGAAGATAATTAAATATAAACCTGTAGAGATCAAAGGAGCAAATACAGTTTGAATAGCTACCTTTGAAAATCTAAGAACTTCTCTTTTGACAAGACTCGAAAAAGTAACAGTATTAATTTTCATCATCCCCTAAATTAGTTAACTTAATAAAGACATCCTCTAATTTTGCACTTTCAATATTAATATCTACAATGTCTAAATTTAAATCGGTTATCTTTTTCAGTATTTTATCTAAATCTCTTTTTGCAGTTTCAATTTCAATCTCTCTTCTTTCTATATTTAAATTAAAATCAATCTCCAATAGTTCCTCATCCAGTCCGTGAACTGAATCAGCAAATTGAATCTTAATCAGCTTTTTGTCTATAGAATTGATCAGATTTTCTTTTGTATCAACCTTGACTATCTTTCCCTTATTCATAATAGCAATTCGATCACATAAAGCTTCAGCCTCTTCTAAATAATGAGTTGTCAATATAATTGTTTTACCCTGCTTATTTAAATTAATAACATATTCCCAGAGGCTGTTTCTCAACTCAACATCAACCCCTGCAGTCGGCTCATCTAAAACAATAATCTCTGGATCATGAACCAAAGCCTTAGCAATTAAAAGCCTCCTCTTCATTCCACCTGAAAGTTCGCGAGGACCAATTTCTGCTTTATCAGTCAGGCTTAACGCTTCTAATAATTCATCTATTTTCTCTGAATTATCTTTAATTCCAAAATAACCAGAATGAATTTTTAGAGTTTCGCGAACTGTAAAATAAGGGTCAAAAGTAATCTCCTGTGGCACAATTCCCAAAGATTTTTTTGTTTCCCTATAATTTGAAATAATATCTTTACCCAAAACTGTAATGCTGCCTGAATCTTTTTTAACTAAACCACCAAGAATCCCAATCAATGTACTTTTACCAGCACCATTAGGTCCCAGAAGCCCAAAAAACTCTCCTTTTTTTATATCTAAATTAATATCGCTTAAAGCCTGTAGACGACCATAACTTTTATTTGTATTTCTAATTTTTATAGCTGTAGACATGCAAATCCTCCTAATTAACTATCTTATTAAACTAGATTAACTCCTTTAAATGGCTTCTCTCATTTTAGACATTGACTCTTTAATTGATTTCATCAGCCAAATTGACATTATTATAAAAGCTGTTAGTTCTGCAATCGGAAAAGAAAACCAGACAGCACCAAGTCCAAATATCTCTCCTAAAATATACATTCCTGGAACTAAAAATACAGCCTGTCTTAAAAATGTAATTGCAAAGCTGGGCATTCCTTTTCCCACTGCTTGAAATGTAGCTACACCGATTATATTTAAAACCATAAAGAAATATGATAAACTAACCCTTCTTAAAGCACTAACTCCAATACTTAAAAGCTTGGGGTCACTATTAAATAACCTAATTATAGCTTCTGGAAATAGTTGAAATACAGCAAAACCAATAACTCCAAAGCTCAAAGCAGCCGCATTACCGATTAAAATTGTTTTTTTCATCCGCTCAGGATTATTATGGCCAAAATTATAACCAACAATAGGCAGATAGCCCTGAGTTAAACCAAAAACCATCATTAAAAAGAAAGACTGCATTCTAAAAATTAAGCCCATTACTGCAATAGCTGTAGAACTGAAAGCCCCCAAAATAAGATTAATAAAGACAACTGCAAGACTAAAGAGCAGACGATTAGCCATTGCAGGTATTCCTACATTATATATTTCTTTTATTATCTGAAAATCAAATTTAAAATCCTCCAATTTCAAAGTTAATTCATTTTTATCACTAAATAAAACAAAAATGATAAATATTCCCCCCACTGCCCGTGAAAAGATAGTTGCATAAGCAGCACCTGCTACTCCAAGCTGTGGAAATGGACCTAAGCCAAAAATCAAAAAAGGGTCTATTATCATATTTAAAACTGCACCAATGATCATAGTCATCATCGGTAGAAAAGTGTTTCCTTCTCCTCGCAATATATAATTAAAAGTTGCTGGAATAAAGACAGCCATTGAACCAGTCAAAATTATATTAATATACTGATATCCAAGATCAATTAAAACTGGGTCATCTGTAAAAATTTTAATTATATCTTCTGCAAAAAACACACCTACTAATCCACCTATTATTCCATAAATAATCGCAATAAAAAAGACATGTTCTGCAACATTATTGGCTCGGCAGTTATCTCCCTCACCCAAAAGCCTTGAAATTAAAGAACTAGTACCAACACCAGTCCCAACTCCCACTGCAATTAACAACATTTGAACTGGAAAAGAAATCGATAAAGCAGATAGCGCATCTGTACTCAGTCGACCAACATAAATACTATCTACAATATTATACATTGCTTGAATTATCATACCGACTATTGCTGGAGCAGATAATCTGAAAAGCAATTTTATTATTGGCTCCTGACCCATGCGGGCTGATTTTGATTGAATTTCCATCGTAACCCTCCATTAATAACAAAAAATTGTAATTAAGGTTATTTGTATTTTAAAAACATACTGAGTTAATTTTAGCATCTATACACAAAGAAAACAATAATTTACTTAACAAAGATTGGTTATTTACTTAATTTATTAACTCAATTTATTAAATAGATCAACATTTTTCGTTAAATTAATAGCCATAATATTGCGAATTCTTTGACATTGGTTATTTAAAGTGATAAAATTTACATAGAATGGATAAGATAATATTCGTTTCACGTCATCAATAATAACTACATATATATATAGTAGCTAAATTTAGCGTCTTAACTTCTTTGGAATTTTTTAGGCTGTACTGTCCATCACACTAAATTCATAAAGGAGGAATAAGGATGAGTATTAGTTTAAACTTAGTTCTTGCTGCTTTTGGGGGAGGCGCATTTGGAGCTGCTTTAGGAGCATTACCTGCATTTATTTTTTGTGGTTTTGCTGTAATGGCTGGTGAAGCTTTAGCTCTGGCAACTGGTGGAGGTGCTATAACTGGTTCAATTGGTTTTGGTGCTTTATTTGGTCCTCATATTGCTTTTGCCGGTGGCGCTGCTGCAACAGCCTATGCTGGTCAAAAAGGGAAACTTGATGATGGTGCGAACATTTTGGCCCCATTGTATGGAATTGATGAAAATTGGGATATTCTACTCGTTGGTGGTATTTTTGGTATTTTAGGTATGGTAATTAATCAATTTTTTGCTTCAATTGGTACACCAACTGATACTATTGCTTTAACTGTAGCAATTTCCGCAATCATTCACAGACTTGCTTTTAGTAAAACTGGTATTTTTGGTACGTATGATCCTGATAAAAGTGATTCTCGCTGGAAACCACCAGCAGAAATTGCTTGGCTGCCCTGGCAGATGAATTTTTCTCAGCTGCTTTCACTTGGTCTTAGTGTAGGATTAATTTCTGGTTATATTACTATTATTACAGGAAGTAAATTTATTATGTTTGGTATAACAGCTGCTTCCTTGATCATTTTAGAGACCAAGGGTAAAGGACCTGTTACCCACCATATTGCCTTTCCTGCAGCAGCTGCAGCAATTGCAACAGGGAGTGTTATCTGGGGAGGAATTTTCGGTATACTAGGTGCTTTTATTGGTGAGTTTTTTGCTCGTCTATTCTATGACTGGGGTGACACTCACATTGATCCTCCAGCCTGTACTATAGCTGTTTTAATAACTACCGCAATGCTATTTTTAGGATTCACATTTTAACTGAATTGATAAAGTTAAAGCTCCTGGCTGAATTCAGCCAGGAGCTTTTTAGATTAAAATTATATCTCATATTTAATTTAGATGATTTATAGCACTTACCTAACCGGACAAGCTCCAGTTTCACAAGAAGCATCATCAATTTCTCTTTCTAAAAACTCAGTTTCATACTTAGAAACTAAGGATGGATTAAATCTTTCCATTTCTTTAACTCTTTTATTATATTCTTCTTCTGTTATTTCTTCATAAGGCATTAAATCATAGAAATTATCATTATAAGAAATAAAGGAAATACCAACAACACTATTCCAATTCTCCCATAACCATTCTTCTACATCTTCCCATTCATCATCACGAACATGAACGGTAATTGATGCATTATGATCAACATAGTTTTCCATAAACATCTTATATGTTTCCAGCTGATCAATTGCATCTACATCTCCCTTAACCTCTCCTTCAGGAGCTTTAACAGGGAATTCAACAACTAGAGTTTCAGGATCATCTGGGTTCTGACCAACTTCTGGATGGATCGGATAATCAAGTTCTTCACAGACCCTAGCAAGTGGATCAGAAGCAGAGATTCTTACTCGTCTAACATAATATGCACTATGAGAATAATGAAGACCACTGGAAACTGTTGGCATTTGAGTCTGTGTTCCCTCGGGTTTTACAGTTGTAATCAGTTTTGGCTCATTATCTCCAACTTCTTTAGCTATTTCTCTACCTGCTTTATGAGCAACTTCGCGCAGTTCTTCTAATAATTGAGCCTCCTGAGCTTCATTTAGTCCAGCGGCATTTTTCATATCCTGCCAGCCAGTTAAAGAAGTTCCAATCAACCTGTCTCTTTTATTTATTTGATCCCATTCTGGTAATTCAAATTCAATTAAAGCCATTCTATAACCAGCTCTGGCTGAAAGTTGTTGAGCCTCAAACATAGCTTCTCGATCAATATTACCTTCTTTATCTACAAAAGCCATTACATTTAATGATGTCAGATTACAAACTCCTCTTGAATCCAGCAAAATCTCTGCACAGGGATTAACTCCTTTAAAGTTTTCTCGGCGTCTACTTCCCTCAACAGCATTAATAAAACCTGGCTCACCACTGAAACGCATCTGCTTAACATGCCACTTAAGCTGTTCTTTAGAAGGTTTTCCTTCATAAAAAATACTATTGTTGCTCATCTGACGGTGAGATATTTCTTTATTGATTACCCATTCATCATCTTCTTTTACATATAAATTACTTTTTGCCTGAGCAATTTCTTTATCATCTTCACTGAAAAGACAGATTTGAGATGAACGTCTAACTCCACCCGACACAACATTTTCAGCTACAATATTTGCTAGATCCATCGCGTCGATTGGCTTTAATTTAACTCGTTTAATATCATCAAGTTCACGATCTGGTTTTTCTGTAAGCAGCTTATCTATTTTTGTAAACATCCGCTTTAAACTCTGATGTCCAGAAGCTGTTCCCCCAAAAGTCTTAAGTTTTTCCCCTTTTGGACGTACAGAATCATAATTAAAAATGATTCTCTTTAAAGGCCGATAAGCATGATTAACTAAAAATTTGAAATAATATTCTAAGGATTGAATCCAACCTTCTTTAGAATCACCAACATTAATTGTTACAACATCATCCTCATCAAAAACAAAATCAGTATATTCTCTTCTTTCATCTTTCTCAACTGGTTCATAGTATTTATGAATAACTTCAATATCAGTCCTGATCTTTGGCAGCTGCTCTACATCACGCGGCAGTACTCGGAAACCAACTCCTGAGCCGATCATTAAAAGATAAAACAAGTCCTGATAAGCTTTAAAGCTGTCAATGACTGTAAAAGAACAGTTGTAATTACTCATTCCATATTTTTTAGATGACTCTGTAGAAGCTGTCCAGAGTGTACGTCCTGCTAAAAAGTTTTTTAAATTATATACATTGTCATATAGTTTTTCCGCTTCTTTTTTTGTTGTTGGAGCCAATGAACAGTTATATTCAACAGCTCTTTTGACTGTTTCCCACCAATATTCACGACGCTGTTCTTCTTCCAACCAGCGCGAATATGTTCTATAGTAAATAAACTCTCCCAATTCAGTTGGAAAAGGGTTCGGCTGATGCTTATATTTACTTAAAAAATCGTTTGATAAAAGTGCATTTTCCCGGTCTTCCTTTTTTCTATGCAGCCTAGACTGCTGTCTTTTATTTCTATATAAAATATATGCTTTAGCTGTTGTTACATATGCAGCCTTCATAAGTTTTTCTTCTACTAAATCCTGAATTTCTTCTACTTTAGGCACCTGATCTTCATTGTAGAAATCTATTATCAAATCAGATTCTACATCTAACGCAACCTGTTCTGCATCATCCTCAGTTGCATCTTCTCCTGATTCGATCATAGCTCTATAAATCGCCTTGGTAATCTTATCTCGGCTGTAAGCAACCTCTCTATCATCTCGCTTAATTACCGTCATATCGGATTTGCTCAAAATAAAAACCTCCTTAAAATTTTTCTCTAATTCTAAAGTATAATTATAACATACTAATATTTAAATTGCATTTAATTAAAGCTTGATTAATCTGCTTAACTTTGAATTAAACTACAAATTTAAACATAAACTTAGTTATTGACACTTAATTATATCTATTTTAAAAAGTAGAAATTAAGAATAATTAATCTTTAGTATTTAGCTATATTATTTATTATAAGATTAATATACTCAAATATCAATTATTTTAAATAAAAATAAGGTAAAAACTTAATTTTAAATTTTATAATTAAGCTTTTACCTTTTCACTTATATTAATCCGATTTTATTTAAATTTAAATAACTACTTTAAATTCTTTACCGGTGAATTTCTTCTTTTTTTCCCTGATATACTTCAACCTGCTCCCAAGTGGGAAGTCCTTCTATATCACCTTTAACAGTTATGCATAAAGCTCCAACTAAATTAGCAAGTTCAACAGCTTCTCTAATTGGAAGCTCTCTTAAAAGTCCTGTAATTAAGCCTGCTGCAAAAGCATCTCCTGCTCCAATTAAATCAACTATGTTGTCTACACAATAAGGTTCAACATGTTCTATCTGATCACCCTGATAATATAAAGCTCCCTTAGAACCAATTTTGAGAACTATTAGTGAGCCAGGCTCCATCATCTCATAAAAACCTTTAATAATTTCTTCTGGATCAGAAAGACCAAGTAAAATTTCTCCCTCTTCAACTCCAGGAAGTAAAACATTTACCTGAGGAATTATTTCTAGCATTACTTTGCGCATTTCTTCAATACTATCCCAAAGTTTCAACCTCAAATTTGGATCAAAAGAAATTTTTAAATCGCTTTCTCTTGCTACCCGCAAGGCTTCGAAAAAAGCAGCCTGAGCACTCTTACTTAAAGCTGGAGTAATTCCAGTTAAATGAAGATGCTTAGCATTTTCAATATATTCTGCATTAATATCTTCTTTATCCAGATGGCTGGCAGCAGAATTATCTCGATAATAAAAAACTTTTGGTTCTTTAGTTGTATGCATTTCTTTTATTAATAAACCAGTTCTGTGTTCTTCATCTCTTTTAACTTGAGAAACATCTACCCCTTCACCTCTTACAAAAAATTCTACATAATCACCAAGTGGATCTTTCCCCAATTTACTAATCCAACCAGAATTGAAACCTAATCTTTTTACCCCAATTGCTACATTTGATTCTGCTCCGGCTATATACTTCGAAAAATTATTTAGATACTTTAAAGACCCCACCTCATGTGGTGCCATAGCTGCCATTGTTTCCCCAATAGTAACAAGATCAATCATTTGAAATTCCTCCTAATAAAATAAATATTTGCCTCTAATGCTAAAACTGAAAAAAGGCCACAGCCTAAGCTGCAGCCTCTATTTGAATAAATCAATTAATTATTTATCTCTTAACTCTACCAGAAGCATTTCCTCCAGCTAGGGTTTCTACTTCTTTAACACTTACATGGTTAAAGTCACCAGGTATTGACTGCTTTAAAGCAGAAGCAGCAGCACCAAATTCAGCAGCTTCCTGAAGCTCTTTTCCGGTTACTAGAGAATATATTAAACCACCAGCAAAAGAGTCTCCTCCTCCAACACGATCAATAATAGTAATCTCATATTTTGTTGACTGAACAAAGTTTTCTCCATCAAAGAGAATAACTAACCAGCCATTATTAGAAGCACTGTGGCTGATTCTTAAGTGACTACCAACTAATTCTAAATCAAAGCGGTCAATTAACTGTTTAGCAACATCTTTGTAACCTTCAACATTTAAGTCTCCACCGGTAATGTCAGACCCACTCTTGATATCAAATACCATTTCAGCATCTTCTTCATTAGCAATTACAACATCAGTATATTCCATTAAACCTTCCATAACCTGACCAGCTCTTTCTCTGCTCCAGAGCTTAGCGCGGTAATTTAAGTCACAGCTTACCTTAACTCCATGTTTTTTAGCAGCTTTAACGGCTTCTAAAGTGACATCTGCTCACTTAAAGCAGGAGTAATTCCTGTATAATGGAACCAGTCAACATCAGCAAAAATTTCTTCCCAATCAAAATCTGCACTTTCAGCTTCAGCAATTGCAGAATGCGCTCTATCATAAACTACATTGGATGGTCTCTGACTTGCACCATTTTCACAGTAATAGATTCCTAAACGGTCTCCACCACGAGCAATGTAATCAGTATCAACACCAAAGCGGCGAACTTCATTTAAAGCAGCCTGACCGATTGGATTATTAGGTAACTTAGTTACAAAACGTGCATCCAGGCCATAATTAGCTAAAGATACTGCAGTGTTTGCCTCTCCTCCACCATAAATAACATTAAAAGAATCAGCCTGAATAAAACGCTCATGGTTAGGTGGTGTCAAACGTAACATAATTTCTCCAAAAGTAACAACTTTCTTAGACATAATATAAAAACCTCCTAATAATTTTTGAATTTAATTTATTTGAATAAAACAATTTTATATTAATAATTCAGATGAACAAGAAAATAATTTTATAAACAGATGAATTTTAGTTATTTTTAGAAATTATTATAGAAGAAAAATTTAAGCTATTTCTACTTCATTTCTGCTCTAGCTTCTTTGATTAATCTAATAAATTCTTTAGCAGTTTCTGTTACCTGCTCATAGTCACCTGTTTCAGCACCTTTACTTAAGGAACTACCAACACCAACTGCTAAACTACCAGCTTTGATCCAGTCTTTAACATTATCCAAACTTACTCCACCGGTAGGCATTAGAGGTGCCTGTGGTAAAGGTCCTTTAACAGCTTTGATAATCTTAGGACCAAATAAAGTTGCAGGGAAAATCTTAACTATATCTGCACCATATTTCATTGCTTTAACTACCTCGGTTACACTCATTGCTCCAGGCATAACAGCTTTTTGATAGCGATTACACATAGCAATAGTTTCTTCATCTAGAGAAGGGGAAACTATATATTCAGCACCTGCTAAGATACAAGCACGAGCAGTTTCTGCATCTAAAACAGAACCAGCACCAATTAAAATCTCATCTTTGCTGTATTCATCAGTTAACTGTTTAATTACATCAACAGCCCCTGGAACAGTCATTGTGATTTCAATGGCCTCAATACCACCTTTTTTTACAGCCTCTGTAATTTTTAATGCTTTTTCTGCATTTTCTGCTCTAACTACTGCAACAATACCAGTTTCCTCAACTCTTTTTAAATCTTCAACTTTACTCATTAAAATAAGCCTCCTTTAAATTTTAAACTCTTTTGTCAAAACAACCCAACGATTTTCTCTAATTTTTAGCCGGTATTTAATAATCTGTTTTAGAAAGCACAATAAATTAAATAATTAAATTTAAACCCGGCTTTATCTCAAAAAAAGACTATTAAAACATAATTACAAAATATTGTTTCTAATAGTAAAACACTGTTTTATTTATACCTCGTTTATATAATTCTAGACATAAAGTAATATTCCTTCTTTTTTTTTAAAAAAATTTATAAAAAATAAAAAGAGCCCTAAAAAAGGACCCTTTTAAATACACTATTAGTTTTTCTTATATAAATAATTATCTAAAGTAATGTATTGTTAATTAACAGATGTGCTGACTAATTATTTAATTATATCAGTTCCCATAAATGGTCTTAAAACTTCCGGAACAGTAACTGTGCCATCTTCATTTTGATAATTTTCTAAAATTGCAGCGACAGTTCTTCCGATTGCTAGTCCCGATCCATTTAAAGTATGCACAAATTCTGTACTTGCATCAGGTTCTGGACGATAACGAATTCCAGCTCTTCTTGCCTGAAAATCTTCAAAATTAGAACAGGATGAAATTTCTCTATAGGTTTCATAAGCTGGCATCCAGACTTCTAAATCATAAGTTTTGGCAGAAGAGAAAGTTAAATCTCCTGTACAAAGGCTCACTACTCGATAAGGAAGTTCTAATTTCTGCAGTACATCTTCTGCATCAGCTGTTATTTTTTCTAATTCATCATAAGAATCTTCTGGTTTTACAAATTTAACCATCTCAACTTTGTTAAATTGATGCTGACGAATTATACCCCTTGTATCACGACCATGAGCACCAGCTTCAGCTCTAAAACAAGCACTATAAGCTGTTAAATATTCTGGCAGTTGATCTACATCAAGAATTTCATCACGATAAAGGTTAGTTACTGGAACTTCAGCAGTTGGAATTAAATAATAGTCTAAACCCTCAAGTTTAAACATATCCTTTTTAAATTTGGGAAGCTGTCCTGTTCCTGTCATACTGTCTGCATTAGCTATAAAAGGTGGAAAAACCTCCTTATAACCATGCTCATCAGTATGTAGATTAAGCATAAAGTTGATTAAAGCTCGCTCTAACCTAGCACCTGCACCTTTAAGAAAAGTAAAACGCGTTCCAGTTACTTTGCTTCCTCTTTCAAAATCTAAGATATCTAAATCTTCTCCGATATCCCAGTGTGCTTTGTATTCAAAATCAAATTTTCTAGGCTCACCCCATTTTCTAACTTCTTTATTATCTTCTTCATCTGAACCAGTTGGTACAGATTCATGTGGGATATTTGGAATTCCCAAAAGTAAATCATTTAGTTTTGCTTCCACATCAGCAACTTTTTGATCTAATTCTTTAATTTTTTGAGATACCTCCTGCATTTCTGAAATCAGATCAGAAGCATCTTCTCCGTTTCTTTTTAGTTCTCCAATTTTATCAGAATTAACATTACGCTTATGTTTTAACTGCTCAGCCTCATATAAAAGATCACGTCTTTTATCATCAAGTTCTTTAAATTTTTCAATTGGAGATTCCATATTTCTTTTTTTCATTGATTCTTCTACAATTTCTGGGTTTTCTCTAATAAATCTCATATCTAGCATTTTCTAATTCCTCCTTTGAAGATTATGATAAATTTGAATTATAGCCTTGATTTAGCTAAAAATTATATAGCTTTTAAAATAAAAAAACTCCTCCCTAAAAAGGGACGAGATTACTCGTGGTGCCACCCTAATGACAGCTGCAGCTGCCTCTTAAATAGTTTTAACGGACTCAACCGGTTCAGCTTAATCAAATCATAAATCATTTTCAGCTTCACAGCTCCAGACTGGATTCAAAAATTAACTGGCCGATTCACAGCAACCATCAGCTCTCTTATTTCAGTTAATAAATTTACTATTGTCTTTCACAGCTTTTAGATAGTTGGCTATTTATTTGTTATGCTTATTATATTACAGCGTTTTCCTTAATTCAAGTAAAATTTAGTAAATT
>Ga0247721_100277_pt1 | contig 19104 bp, 16 predicted proteins | sample MSEWel2017_08_16_FD_189089 | JGI IMG/M metagenome (GOLD analysis project Ga0247721, IMG submission 189089) | Subsurface sediment microbial communities from gas well in West Virginia, United States - MSEEL Well Study Marcellus 3H_2017_08_16 | ecosystem: Environmental > Terrestrial > Deep...
TCAGTTTAATAAAAAAATGAATTTAAATATCAATATAAAAAAATTAAAGAATAAAAACAATCAACTTATTGAAACTTTAGAGGAGGATTAATTATAATGAACAGATTAGATCGCGATAATTTTGGTAGTAGTAAAAATATTGTTGATGATAATATTGAAAAATTAAAAGAAATATTTCCTGATGTTTTTAGTGAAGAAAAAATTGACTTTGAAAAATTAAGAGAAAAATTGGGGGAGTTTGTAGATACTAAACAAGAAAGATATAATTTCACCTGGCATGGTAAAACAAAAGCTAAAAAGATAGCTCAAAAACCTTCTACAGGTACTTTAAGACCAGATAAAGAAGAAAGTAAAGACTGGGATGATACTGAAAACCTTTATATTGAAGGAGATAACCTAGAAGTATTAAAACTTTTACAAAAATCTTATCATAATAAAGTGAAAATGATTTATATAGTTATATATAGTGTTATATTATATAGTTTTTTAAGTATTATAAGAAGAAATAAGTTGGTTTTTTAAGTGTTGTTTTTTAAGTATTTAAAGTTGTAGTTTAATAATAAACTATATTTTTAAATATTTAAATTTAATCTATTGTTTATTTTATGATATTATTATTATAAGGCTTAAATAATTTGAGGAGGAAATTTTATGGGATTAAAATTTGATGAAGATTCAAGAGTTAAGGTGCCTGCTTTACTTCATTTCTTAAGGTTAGGGTATAATTACCAAAGTAAAAAAACAGCTAATATTGATCAGCGAAATAATATATTTAAAAACATATTTAAAGAGAGCATAAAGAAAATCAATAATAGGGATTATAACGATCAACAAATCGAGGAAATTATTAAAGAAATATCTTTATTAACAGATAATGAAAAAGATAAAGGACAACACTTTTTTAATAGATTAATAAGTTATAATAAAGTTAAATTAATTGATTTGAAAAATCCTCACAATAATGATTTTAGAGTTGTATCAGAATTAAGATTTGGGGATAATCAAAATAACTTTAGACCTGACATTACTGTTTTAATTAATGGTATCCCTCTAGGTTTTATAGAGGTTAAAAAACCTAATAATAAAGATGGATTGAAATCAGAATTTGATAGAATGGAAAAAAGACAAAATAAAAAATTCTTTACTCATTTCTTTAATCAATTTCAAGTCCTCGCCTTTTCAAATAATATGCCATATAATGATAATTCCCGAAAAAAGCTTTTTGGTAGTTATTATACAACACCAAACTTTGATGACACTTATTATAATAATTTTCGTGAAGAAAATAAAATTAATGTTTCACGCTATCTTGATGATCAAGTTATAAATAATGTTTTGGAAGATAACAATATTTTTGAAATAAAATTTGATAATGAATTTAAGACTAATTTAGATACTGAAACTTATACAAACAGGTTTATAACTTCTCTTTTTAGTAAAGAAAGATTAATGTTCTTTATAAGATATGGAATAACTTATGTTAACTCTCAAAGAGATGGACTTGATAAACATATCATTAGGTACCCTCAATTTTTTGCTATTAAAAATATAGTTAAGAAAATAGATAATGGTATGAGCAGGGGAATCATTTGGCATACACAAGGATCAGGAAAAACAGCTCTCTCTTATTTCGCTACAAATGTTTTAAGAGATTATTATCAAAAACAAAATATTGTTACAAAATTTTATTTTGTAGTTGATAGATTGGATTTATTGATGCAGGCCTCTGATGAATTTAAGTATAGAGGTATGGAGTTAGCAAATATTGATTCTAAAGAAGACTTTGTTGAAAATATTAAATCCTCAGAAATTGTGTTAGATAGTTCTGGTGCTAGAAATTATAAAGGAACTATGAATGTTATAAATATACAAAAATTTTCTGAAGATTCAACAGTTCCAATAGATGCAAAAGAAGACATTCAAAGAATTTATTTTCTTGATGAGGTTCACAGAGGATACAAACCTAAAGGTACTTTTTTAGCTAACTTGTTGGGAGCAGATCCAGATGGAATATATATTGGTTTAACTGGAACACCACTTTTAAAGGAAGAGTTGAAATCAACTGATATTTTTGAACAATATATTCACAAATATTATTATAATAAATCAATAGCTGATGGTTATACCTTAAAAATAAAAAAAGAAAATATAGCTACTTATTTTAAGAAAAATGTTAGGGAAGCACTTGGGATGGAAAAAAAGAAAAAAATCCCTTCTAGTCATTGGAATGAAGTTACTAAAAGAGATGAATTTGTAGAAGAATTTTGTGATTATATAGTAAATGATTTCGAGAATTTTCTTGATATTCAAGAAGATTATTCTTTGGGTTTTATGATAGTAACCTCTTGTTCAGAACAAGCTAGAAAAATTAATACATGGTTCGAAAATAATTCTGACAATTTTAATTCTGCATTGGTTTTGTATGATGAAGACAATAATAAAGAAAAACAAAATGGATTTAGGGGTACGAAAAGTGAAGATGGAAATGAAATTGAAGCTAAATATGATGGAGTAATAGTTTACAGTATGTTGTTAACAGGGTTTGATGCCCCTCGTTTAAAAAGGTTGTATCTTTTAAGAGAAATAAAAAATCATTCTTTGTTGCAAACTCTTGCTAGAGTTAATAGACCTTATAATGATTTAAAATATGGTTATATTGTTGATTTTGTTGATATAACTGAAGAATACGAAGAAACTAATCAAAGATATCTAGAAGAATTACAAGAAGACATAAATGATGAAGATGATACGACTAATGTAGAAGATATGTTTATAGATGTAGAGAAAGTAAAAAAAGATATTCAACACATTGAAAATAAATTAATAATTTATATGGCAAATATAGAAAATAATCTAGAAGAATTTAGGAAACAATTGGAACCATTAGATGAAGATGATCTTTTAGAAATTAGATCAGATATTGATAGTTATAAGGAAGCATACAATGAGTTAAGAATGAGTCATGAAGATGTTAGTAATATACCAATAGAAAGGTTGCAAAAGGCTTTTACGGAAGTAGATAATAGAATTAAAATTAAAAGAGCAGAGCGAAACATTGATGATAAAAACTCTGACATTACAGATATAGATATAGATGATTTATTAATTGAGTTCGTGAAAAATGGAGAAATGTATTTAGAATTTGAAACAGGAGATGAAATAATAGAAAAAATAAATAAGATAAAAAATAGATTTATTGAAAACAATGATAAAAAAGATATTAAATATAAAAAATTGAATCAAGAATTTAAACAGCTAATGAAAAAACTAAGGTCAAAAGATAATACAACTGTTGATAGAAAAAATATTTTAACTGAATTTGAAGAACTGAATGGGAAAATAAAAAGGCTAAACGCTGCAAATTCAGGTTTAACTAGTTTATACAAAGGGGATCCCCAATATATGAGGATTCATAAAAGATTAAACGAGTTTTATGAAAATAAATTTAAGGAAACAAAAATCAAAGAATTCATGAGCCATATGATAAATGAAATTCAAAATAAAATAGATCCATTGGGTGAAGATATACAGGAGGAAATATATAAAAGGAGATTAAAACGAACTACAAAAAATGGTTTGGAAAAAATATTAGGGATTCCTAAAGTTTCTGCTAGAATGGCTGAAAATGTTATTCAAATATTTGTTGATGAAAAATTAGAAGAAGATATTTAACTGTCTTCTTCTAAGTCCTTAATAATTAAATTTGCTACATAATTGCTGATAGACCTATTGTGTTTATCAGCTTTTTTAACTAATTCTTTTTTTACAGTTTTAGGTATAGTAACCTGTATTCTAGTATTTTCATCTGCTATTGCCATCATAATCACCTCATTGTGAGTATATCACACAATTACTATGTTGACAAAGTGATGTAATGGTGATACACTAATATTAATAAAACATGAAAAAAATGGAAGGGGAATTATTTTATGAGTCCACAAGAATATAATAATAAATTGAAATTAATGATTGATGATTTAAAAGCGATGTCAACCTCTTTAGGTTTAAGCAATACTGGTGATGAATATAAAATTATAAGTGAGTTATTTACTTATAAATTTTTAAATGATAAATTGGTTCATGATTTTGAAAACAGAAGAAACAAAGAAGAAACTTTTGAAGAATTTGTTGATTTTGCAGATGATGAAACCCCAAAAATGAAAAAACAGCATTTAATTGAAAATCTATATCAAAAACAAAATGATGAAAAATTTCATAAAATATTTGATAAAGCATTTGAAGAAATTAATGAATTAAATAAAGATATTTATACTATAGAAACTACTTCTGGACAGAAAAAGCCTTTATTTGAAAAACTATCAACTTACATTAGAGATGAAGACAAAGAATTGCAGTTGGCTAAAAGAGCAATTAATATTTTGCAAAAATATGATTTAGATAGTATTTATAATGGTGGATTTGATTTTTTCTCTAGTATATTTGAGTATTTAATTGAAGATTACAATAAAGATTCAGGCAAGTATGCTGAATATTTCACTCCTCTTTTTGCTGGAAATATTATGTCAGAAATTTTATATAATGATGAAGAAGATGTTTCTAATGTTAAAGTTTATGATCCTGCTGCAGGATCGGGCACATTATTGCTGTCAATGGCAAACAAAATTGGTATAAATAAATGCCAAGTATATTCCCAAGATATATCGCAAAAATCTACTCAATTTTTAAGAATCAATCTAATTTTGAATAATTTAGTTCATTCTTTGCATAATGTCATCGAAGGGAATACATTAACAACTCCTGAACATTTAGATGGAGACAATCTTATGAAATTTGATTATATTGTAAGTAATCCTCCTTTTAAAATGGATTATTCTAATATGATTTCGACATTAGAATCTGATAGGTTTGATCGTTTCTTTGCAGGATTGCCTAATATTCCGAATAAAAAGAAAAGTGGCATGGCAATATATACTTCTTTTCTTCAACACATAATTGCTTCATTATCTGAAAAAGGTAAAGCGGCAGTTGTTATTCCTACTGGGTTTACTACAATAAGTTATAACATGGAAACTGAAATTCGAAAATTTTTAGTTGAAAAAAATTGGCTTACTGGAGTATTGCATATGCCACCTAATATTTTTGCTACAACTAATACATCGGTTAGTGTTTTATTTATTGATAAAACTAAAAATGATGATAAATTGTTCTTTATGGATGCCTCAAACTTTGGCACTAAAACTAAATTTGATGATGGACAAAGGACAATTTTAAGTGATGAAGAGAAAAATATAATTATGAATTATTTTAAGAACAGAATTGAAAAAAAGGAGTTTTCTGTTCTTGTCGATAAAGATGATGTTGCTTCAAATAATTATTATTTACAGGCAGGTCAATATGTAGAACTGAAACCAGTAGAATATGATTTTGATATAGATGAAAGATTAAAAGAATTAGAAGATAAATTATATAAATCGTTGAAGGAAAATGAAGAATTATCTAATAAAATTATTGGAACATTTTTTAAAAAGAAATAGGAGGGATTATGTTTGGGAATTTATAAATTAGAACATTTATTAGATGATGTAATTGATTATAGAGGAAAAACTCCTAAAAAGCTAAATGGAAAATGGGCTAAAGAAGGATATAGAACAATTTCTGCAATGAATGTAAAAAAAGGTATGTTGGTAAAGAAGAAATCAATTAGATATGTTAATGAAGATATATACAATAAATGGATGAAAAAAGAAGTAGAAAAAAATGATATCTTATTAACTTCTGAAGCTCCATTGGGAGAAGTTATGTTGTGGGACTCTAATGAAAAAATAGTTTTAGGACAAAGACTATTTTGTTTAAAGGTGAATGAAGATTTAGTATATCCGAAGTTTTTATATGCCTTAATGCAAACAGAACTATTTTATAAAAAATTAATTCAAAAACAATCTGGCACTACTGTTTTTGGAATAAGACAACCTCAATTATTAAAAATAAGAATAAATTTGCCAGAAATGAAAAAACAAATTGATATCGGAGATAAATATTACAATTTAGAATTAAAAAATAAAAACAACAATGTTGAATTAGATAGCTTAATAGATTATGAAAAGTTTTTATTTCATAAATGGTTTGTAAAATTTAATTTTCCAAATGAAAATGGTGATCCATATCAAGAAAATAATGGAGAATTCAAAGAGATTGAAAACAGATCCATTCCTAAGAAGTGGGAAATAGATAAATTAAGCAATCATATTTCATATGAAAAGGGAGTATCATATAGGAGTCAAGACTTAAGTGAAGACGAAGGCACTCCAATGATAAACTTAAAATCATTTACTAGAAATGGAGAGTATAATCCAAAGGGAATTAAATATTATAATAATAATATCAAGCCTAAGAAAAAACTTGAACCATTTAGTTTAGCTGTTGCCTGCACCGATGTAACTAACAATGAAGACATTATTGGTAGTGCAATTATAATTCCCAATATGTATCCTGAAAAAAAACATTATTGTGTTTCGATGGATTTAGCAAGTGTAGATATAAATAGTAAAGAGATTAATAAGTGGTATATTAAAAGTTTATTGTCTCAAAAAATATTTAATAAAAGAGCAGTTAATTTTTCTAATGGTACTAATGTTTTACATTTAGATATTGATAGATATTTCGATACCAAGGTTGTTATTCCAGATAAAAAAGTTTTAAGGAAATATACTAAAATAGTTTCTAAAATTGAAAAGAAAAAATCATTGATTTACAGAGAAAATGAAATTTTAAAGGAAATGAGAGAACTTTTAATTCATAAATTAATATAAATAATGACTTTAAATATTTAATTTTATGCTATATAATATAATTAATAATTCTCTATACTTTATTAACCTCCCCTTTTGACAGGGGAGGTTTTGCATATAAAATTATAAATTTTAATCCTTATTTTTAGTTTTCGCAATCTCTTCTTTGCAGCCCTCACAGACTATTCTGCCTTTAAACTCAAAAGTATTACTAGCTTCTCCACAAAAAGTACAAGCTGGCTCATATCGTCTTAAAATTATTTTATCATCCTCTACAAAAATTTCTACAGGGTCTTTAATGTTGATCTCCATTGTTTTTCGAAGCTCAATTGGTATAACAAGCCTACCTAAATCGTCAATTTTTCGAACAATACCAGTGCTTTTCATATTATCCCTCCTTTTAAAATTTAGATATTATAATAAATAATTGTATATAAGTAATAAATTTCCTGCATAATAATCTATTTTTTTCTTAATGATTTTCAATATTATAAAATAAAAAAAGAGATCACAGGTGTAATCTCTCAATTTTAATTATTTATTTTACCAAGTATCTATTGAAACCAATCTCCAATTTTCATTTCCAATATATTTAACTACTATATAAAAATCTGTTCTCATTTCTACTCCAAAAGCATTTTCAGAATGCACATAAGAACGATAGCCAAATTTATTATTTTCTAATTCCTTAACTGCTGTGTCTTTATCTTCTGACCAAAAGGGGTAATCTGCTGTTAAAGGAGCAGTAAGTCTTTGTTCTAAATATTCTCTTGCTCTATAAGCAGCAGTTGTTTTAGTAGGTTCATTAATTTTATTTTCTGATTCAGGACTGCTTCCTACAGCTAAAAATACAAACAAAACTAATATAGAAATAGTTATTAGATTTAATTTAATTTTTCTGGAAAATATCATATAATCCTCCTCTCTCTATAATCATAAAAGGTAATATAAAAGCTAATGAGCTTAACAATAAATCAGCTTTATCAAAAGTTCCAGGAACAAAATTAATTAATTGTCCCAACTCACTACCAATAGTTAAAATTAACACTAAAATTATCCATAAATGCTTAAATAGACTATTATTGCCTTTCCAAATAAACAAAATGGAATAAATAAAGGAATATGTCCACAAAGCATCAGGTAAAGAATATATAAACCAATCTGGTAAATCGTAAAACTGGTTGCGTAAAATAATTCTTATATTATGAACTAAATTATTAATTCCTATCTTTTTAAACCAGGTAAACATTATTAAATTTTCAGATCGAAAAGAGATATAAATAATTCCTCCTAAAAAAACAGGTAAAAAACAGTTCAAGATAATTTTGAATTTATTTTTAATCATAAAGATCTCCTATATAATATATTTATTAGTTTTAATAAGTATATTATAACATAATTTTATAAAATTTACAAATATTTACTTTATAAAAAGTGAGAATTAATTATAACTAAATAAACTGATAACTTGAAAGATATAGTAAAAGACATATAGAAATGTGAATGTTTATTAACTATTTTTATTGTAATAAAATATAATTTTAAAGGGCTGGCAATAACGCTAGTCCTTTTTGCATATAAAAATTAAATCTTTAGTAATTATTGTAATTTCACATCTTCGGTTCCAAAATTTGACTCTTTTAATTTTTTTATATATAATGATATCATCTTTTATTTTAAGTATTTAAGGTGGTGATCATTATTAAAGTTCAAGAAGTTAACCTCGGGGGCAATAAAACTCGCTATTTATTGTTAGATGATGATTATAATGTTATCAAACCCGTAAAAAGGTATCTAAAATACCTTGATAACCTCGGAAGGTCTCCTAACACTATTAAAAATTACACGCACCATTTAAAGCTTTATTTTGACTATTTAAGTATTATTAATATGAAATATAATGAGATTAATTCTAATAAAGAAAAAAACGCAATTGATGTTTTATCTGACTTTATCGGTTGGTTAAAAATACCTCATTATTTAAATGACGAGGTAAATAATTTTGGGAAGATTGATCCTTTACGAGAACATCAGACTATAAATATTATTATTAGTGTAGTTTTAAGTTTTTATGATTTTTTAGCTAGAAATAATGAGTTTGATAAATTAGATGTTTATAAAAAGCAGCGTAAAAACCCTCATTTTAAAAATTTTTTATATGAGTTGGTAGATAAACACAAAGAACTTAAAACAAATATCTTTAAACTAAAAACTATAGAACCAGAAATCAAGTTTATTACAAGAAAAGAATTTAAGTCTTTAAAAGAAAATTGTAATCTTATTCGGGATAAGTTATTGATTTCCATAATGTTTGAGGGTGGTTTAAGATTAGGTGAAGTTTTAGGACTTCAGTTAACTGATATTGAGATTTGGAATAATAAAATAAAAATTATTCCTAGAGAAAACTTAGAAAATGGTGTTAGGGTTAAAAATAATGCTAAAGGTTCTAGCTTCTTCCCTCCCTATGTTATGAAATTGTTTGCTGATTACCTTACTGAAGAATATGGAGATATAGATAGTAATTTTGTATTTGTTAATTTATATGGTAAAAATATAGGTTCAGCATTAAAGCCTGGTACCGTAGAAAAACTATTCGAAAGATTAAGTTTGAAAATTGACAAAAAAGTAACCCCTCATATGTGCAGACATGGACATGCAACAGAATTAGTAGAGGAAGGTTTTAAAGCTATTGATATTAAAGATGATTTAAGGCATGCTCATATTCAATCTACCTTTAGATATACTCACTATACAGATAAATTTAAAATAAAAAAAGTTAAAGAACTGCAAAACAAATTAAATGGTGGTGAGAAAAATTAAGAATATTAATGACATTTACAATTTATCTGGAGGTTATTTTGAACAAGATATTTGGAATTTAAAAGAATATCCTTTAGAAGATGTTAAAGAAATGTTTAATACGACCAACATTTCAACAGCTCTTATAGACTTGGATTATATAAAAGAAAAAAACCTTGTTAAAGAAATTAAATTTTTTATTAAATATATTTTAGAAGAAGCAAATTATAAAAAACCTACAATTATGGAATATTTAAGGTTTTTAAGAAAGTATATTGATTTCAAAAAACAAGTGAATACTAACATAAAATCTTTTATTGATATTGATGAAAAAATTGTAAATAAATTCGCATTTTATTTAAAGAATCAAAACATTAAGCAATTTGTTAAAGTAAATAATAATAAAGTTGAAAATATTTATTTGATTATATTAAGAAGAGTAAAAAAGTTTTATAAAAAAAGATATGATGATAGAGATTTTTTTGATAAAGAATTATGGGATATTAATCAATTAAATATTTCTCCTTCCAGAATAGATAAGAGTAAAGCACCTAGATATTTTAATTTTAAAGGTGTTAAAAACAAGGATAATTTAAAGCTTTTAAAAAAATATTTTAAATATCTAATCTTCTCTTCTAAAAATGCTGTAAGTACAATGAGGACAAAGCTTTCAAGGTTAAAGGGGTTTGTTAATTTTCTTGGCAATAATAATTTAATTGATTTAAATAGGCAAATAGTCTTAAATTATATTGATTTTTTGAATAAAAAAGATATTGAAAATATGACATTCAATGATTATTTGTTAAATACAAAAAAATTTTTAAATTATTTGGTTATTCAAAGTAAAATAAAAGATAATTTTATTTTTTCAGCTGATATAAAAAAAATTTCTAGAGATCATGTAGATAAAACTATTGATAGTTATGTGATTAATCAAATTATTAGTAAATTAAATCTTATCCCTCTTCAATTTCAATGTATGTATCTACTGCTCTTAACTGTTGGTATGAGAAATAGCGAGCTTTGCATTATAGAAATTGATAGTTTTTATAAAAACAAAGATGCTTATTATCTTAAATATTATCAAACTAAAATGAAAAAAGAAGTAACAAATCCTATTCCTGAAGGATTATTTTATTTGTTAGAAAAACAAAACAATGAAGTAAAGAAAAAATATAAAAAAGAAAGCAAATATTTATTTCCTTCAATAAGAAACAAAGCATATAATAGTGGTGTTTTTTCCGATAAGTTTAATAGATATATGAAAAAACTTAATATTAAAAATAAAAATGGTAGTCAATATCGTTTTAGAACCCATGATTATAGACATACATTAGCAACTAAATTAACAGAATTTAATGTTGATTTTGATATAATTCAAGGTGCTTTACATCATGATAGTCCTGAAATGTCATTATCTTATATTGACTTGCAAAATAAAAGAAAAATAGATAATTACAAAAAATTTATTAATATTAATGGAGAAAAACAAAATATATTTTTAAAAGAAGACGCTAATGAACTTGCAGAAATAAAATGGTTAAATGAAAAAATAAATGCTCAAAAGTTACCAAATGGAGTATGTGCTCTGCCAACAGCTGCAGGTGATTGTCCACATGCAAATAGCTGTTTAACTTGTAATTATTTTTGCACAAGTAAAGATTATTTAAATATTCATAAACAACAATTACAGGATACAGAATTGTTTTTGGAAAAAGCTAAAAATAATGATTGGATTAGACAAATAGAAACTAACAAGGCTGTTAAAAAAAATTTAATTAAAATTATCTCTGTTTTAGAGAATGAAGGTGTTAATATTGGAAATACAAAAAAAGAATAAATCATTTCAGTATTTGTATAATTTTCCGATTATTGAATTAACACAAAAAAAATTAAATTATTATAATAAAATGAATTGGGTTGTTATTAAACATCCAGACATTTGTAAACTTGAAGATAGTCAAGTAACTTATATAAGGGAAAGATTTAGTGTTTTCAATTTTGGAATAATTGATGATACTAAAATAATTAATTTATTAAAAAACTTTGTTATTTACTCTATTGAAAAAAATAATTATAATCTTACTACTATTTCTACTTGGAATACCCCTATTCAAAATATAATTTATTTTATAAATGATAATTATTCTGATGTAGAACAGTTAGTTTTTATTGATAAGGATAAAGTTTTTGAAAAATATCTTAATTTTGTAAGCCAACTTGGCTATAATATTAATAAAACATTTACTAGGGTTAATGGAGAAATGGAATTAAACAAATATGAAGGCAAAGGGCTTTATTTTAAAATCTTTCATTTGTTTTATGAGTTTATTGTTGATATGACAACTATTGAAACTAAACAAAAGGAATTTGATAAAGATATCTGGGATATTAGAAACTTAAATATCGAAGTTAAAATTAATACTTCTAGACCTAGGTTTATTCTTAATTTTTCAAAAATTAAACAAAAATCTATTAAATTCTTATCAAAAAAATATATTTATGAAAGATTACAAAAAGTTGCTTTTGATACTTGTTTAAAAAATTTAAGAGCGATCTCAAATTTCAGTAAATTTTTAGATGATTATTTTCCTAAAATAAAAAAACTAACAGATTTAGATAGAAATATTATTGAAAATTTTTTGGGCTATGTAGAAATTCAAAATTGGTGTGATAATACTAAAAGAACTAAGATTGGAGATGTAAAGACATTTATTGAATATGTTAAATTAAGAAATTGGAAGGAAACCCCTAATGTAAAGCTCTTTATTAATACTGATTTATCATGTCCACCAAAAAAAATTCCTGAATATATAGAAGATATTGTGTTAGAGCAATTAAATGAAAACCTGGAACATCTTCCATTAATGGTTTCTAGAATGGTTTTTGTTATTCAACAAATTGGTATGAGGGTAAATGAATTGTGTAAATTAGAAAAAAACAATTTAAAAACTGATTATAGCGGCAATCATTACATTAAATACTTTCAAGATAAAACTAAAAATTATAATAGAGTACCCATAAATACTGAATTAGCTCAAGTTTTGAAGGCTTCTATTCATGATAGTAATAACAAATTTGGAACAGAGAATAAATATATATTTTCTGTTAATAAAAACAAACCATACCCTCAAGAATCTTTTTCCTATTATTTAAATAAATTATCTTATGACAGAAATATTGTTGATTCTCATGGTAATAAGTTTAGGTTTAAGTCTCATAGGTTTAGAGCTACCGTTGCAACTAGAATGTTAAATGGTGGGTTAGAATTAAATGTTGTTAGAAGACTATTAGGTCAAAAATCCATGAAATCTGTAAAAGTGTATGCGAAATTATTCAATAATACTATAACAGAAGCGATTAAACCAGTAACTATATATCATAATAAATTAATTAATAATATTGGAAATAAAGATATAATACGATCATTTAATGAAGAAGATGGGTATAATACTCCCCTATCAAATGGAGAATGTGAAAAACCTTTATCAGAAGGGGCATGTGTTCACGCAAATGCTTGTTATACCTGCTCAATGTTTAAACCCGATAAAAAACATTTAAAAATATATGAAGCTCAATTACAAAAAGCAAAAAGCAATTTGGCTATTTCTAAAAAGAACAAATTTAAAAGATTGGAGCAAGTAAATAAAGAATTGGTTAATAATTTAGAGAATATAATAAATCAGATAGAAGAAATTTAAAATGGGGGTGTCTTTGTTGTCAAAAAAATATGATAAGATAGTTGAGTTATCAAAAAATAAATCTAAGATAACTGAAAATAAGGTTTTAAAGACAATTGATAAAATGAGAAAAAACAATGAAAAGATAACTTATTATAGCGTCTATAAATCTGCAAATGTTTCAAAATCTTTTGTTTATAATAATAAAAAAATTAGAAGTTTAATTGAAAAACTAAGAGAAAAAAATATAAAAGTTAAACAAAATAATAATTCTAAAGATATAATTATTGAAGCTCAAAATAAAAAAATAAAAGAATTAAAAAAGGAAATTAAGGAAATAAAAAAAGATGAAACATGGGAAGAAAAATATTATAAAGCTAAAAAAGAGAACAAAGAATTAAAAGAACAGTTAAAAAAATTATATGCAGATATCTATTAAGAAGAGATTTAGGTCTCTTCTTTTTTGTTCTTAAAAGACAGTATTTATAGTATTAATACTGTTATATAGGTTATTTTGCGTTTTAACTACATATAATTATAGATCCGCCATATAATACTGGCAATGATTTTGTTTACAAAGATAATTACAAAGATAATATAAAAAACTATTTAAAGAAAACCGGTCAATTAGATGAAAATGGTGATAAATTAACCACTAATACAGAATCTAATGGAAGATTTCATTCTGATTGGTTAAATATGATGTACCCCAGATTGTTTTTAGCTAGAAATCTTTTAAAAAACGATGGGGTTATTTTTATTTCTATTGACGATAATGAGGGTGACAATTTAAAAAAAATATGTGATGAAATATTTGGTGAAGATAATTTTTTCACTAAAATAATTGTTCAATCTAATAAAAGAGGACAAACCTATAAACAAATCTCTAAAACCCATGAATATATATTAGTATATACTAAAAATACTGAGGCTGAATTTAATGAATTAGAAAAAAAAGGAGATAAAGATGATTTGAACTATGAAGATGATATTAGTAGATTTAATATAAGAGGGTTAAGAAATAGGAATCCTAAATTTGGCAGATTTAATCGTCCTAATCTTTTTTATCCTATATATGTAAGACCTGATATTGTTGATAAAGATGGATTCTCCCCAATTTCTCTAACACAAGATGAGCATTACAATGTTGAAGTTTTACCCTTAAATTCAAAAGGAGAAGAAAGCTGTTGGAGATGGAGCAAAAAATTATTATTAGAAAATATTAATTCTGATACTCATAAAAGCGATGTCATAGCTAAGAAAAAAGAAAATGGTGAATTTAGAATTCATGAAAAATATAGAAAAACAACATATAAACCAAAAACTATTTGGACAGAAAAATCTGTCATTAATGAAAAGGGAACAGTTCAATTAGGAAAATTAGATTTGTCTGATTTTATTGAGTTTCCTAAACCATTAGGGTTATTAACTAAATTAATAAAAATTGGTTCTAACAAAGATGATATAATTTTAGATTTTTTTGCAGGATCAGCGACTACAGCTCATGCCGTGTTAGAACAAAACAAAGAGGATAGTGGAGATAGAAAATTCATTTGTGTCCAACTACCAGAACCAACAGATGAAAGTTCTCCAGCTTATCAAGAAGGATATGAAACTATATCTGATATAGCCAAAGAAAGAATAAGAAGAGTAATAAATGGTTATGGAAATAATGACCCTATTGATGATGGGTTTAAGGTCTTTAAATTAAACAAGTCTAATTATAAAATCTGGGAAGAAATAAATTCTAGAGAAGCTACTGTTGAAGTAATTAAAGAACAGCTAAACTTATTTGAAGATAGCTTGGTAGAGGATTATAGAGATATAGATGTTCTGTATGAAATAATAATCAAAGAAGGCTATAGTTTAAATTCTAAAATAGAACAGAAAAATTTAGAACAAAACACTGTTTATAAGGTTATCGAAAATGGGAACTATTTTTATGTTGTTTTAGACGACAAGGTAGAATTTGAAATAATAGAAGAGTTAGATTATGAGGAAAAAGAAACACTATTTATTTGCTTGGATACTGCACTAACGGATGATGACAAGATTAACTTGTCTTTAAGGTTGAATCTAAAAACAATATAAGTGAGAGAGGGGGGGTTTTATGAAGTTTAAGTTTGATTCAAATATAGATTATCAAAACCAAGCTATTGATTCTGTTATCAAATTATTTGATGGTAACAGAACAGAGGAAAGCAATATAGCTTATGATAGATTTCTAGAAGAGGGAAGATTGATTAATTTAAGAGCTGTTCCTAACAAATTAAATCTCTCTGATGATGAATTATTAGATAACCTAAAAAAAGTGCAAAACGAAAATGAAATAGAGCAAGATATTGAAAAAATTGAAAATATGGATTTTACTATAGAAATGGAAACAGGCACAGGTAAAACTTATGTCTATTTTAGAACTATTTTAGAATTACACAAAAAATATGGAATGAAAAAGTTTATTATCGTAGTGCCTTCGGTAGCTATTAGAGAAGGAGTAATGAAGACTTATGAAATAACCAAAGAGCATTTTCAAAAACTCTATGATCAGGTTATTTATGATTGTTATGAATATGATTCCAGTAACTTAAATCTTTTAAAACAGTTTGCAAATAGCAGTAATATTAAAATTATGGTTATGACTATAGATTCTTTTAATAAAGACGAGAATATTATAAATAGATATAATGACAGGACAGAAGGACAAAAACCTATAGAACTGGTGAAGGCAACTAACCCTATTTTAATACTTGATGAGCCACAAAATATGGAATCAGAGATTTCAAAAGAAGCTCTGGCAAGTTTAAACCCATTATTTAAATTAAGATATTCTGCAACACATAGAAATTATTACAATTTGATTTATAGATTGACACCAGTTGATGCATATAATAAAAATTTAGTTAAAAAAATAGAGGTTTTATCCGTAGTAGAGGATGACGACTACAGTAATGTTTATGTTAAAGTTAAAGATTTTGATAGGTCTAGTAGGGGGATAAAAGCTAAATTAGAGATATATAAAAAGCTCAAAAGTGGTATAAAAAGAGGAAACGCTACTGTATATCAGGGAGATGATCTTTTAGATAAGAGTAATGGTCTTGAAGAATACAGAGGTTTTAAAGTAAGCGAAATTGATTTAAGATACGACCATATAAAATTTGAAAATGGAATAACCCTAGAAAAAAGTGAAGTTCAGGGGTTAGATAAAAAGAATTTAATGAAAATCCAAATAGAAAAAACTGTAGAAGAACATTTTAGAAAGCAGTATCGACTTAGAGATAAAGATATTAAGGTTTTATCTTTGTTTTTTATTGATAAAGTTGATAATTATGTAAAAGAAGACGGTTTTATTAAGAAAACATTCAAAAAAGCGTATAATAGATTAAAAGATAGTCCAAATGAATGGGCTAAACCATATAAAGATCTAGAATCAGATAAAGTTCACAGTGGATATTTTGCTAAAAAAGATGATGGTGATTATTATGATGATAATTCTACAAGCTATATGAAACAAAATAGAGAAGCTTATGATTTAATAATGAAGGATAAAGAAAAACTATTATCTTTTGAAGAACCAACACAATTTATATTCTCTCACTCTGCATTAAGAGAGGGTTGGGATAATCCTAATGTCTTTAATATTTGCACTTTAAACGAAAGTTATTCTGAAATAAGAAAAAGACAAGAGATAGGTAGAGGAGTAAGGATTCCAGTCGATCAAGAAGGAGAAAGAAGATTTGATAATGAAAATATATTAACTGTTGTTGCTAACGAAAGCTATAAAGATTATGTTGCTAAGTTGCAGACACAATATAAAGACGATTTTACTGATGAGATAGAAGAAATAGAGATAGGTGATAGGAGAAAAAGAAAGTCTGTTAAATTTAAAGAAGATAAGGTTTGTTTTGGTGATTGGGAAGAATTTAAAGAGTTATGGGATAGAATTTCTTCTAAAACTCAATATAAAATCAACTTAAATTCAGATAAGTTAAAAGAAAGTTGTATAGAAAAGATAAACCAATTAGATATAGATGATATCAAGGTTAGAATTGATAGAGCAGAGGTTAAATTTAAACAGGGAACACGATTGGATTCTGAAATTATAGGCAGTGGTAGCGAAAAGCTTGATAAGAAATTTGTAATCAAAAACTTTCTTAAAAAAATAGACCAAGAAACAGAACTGACAAAGACAACTATCATTGCGATATTAAACGGTGTAAATAACCTAGATTTATTATTTAAAGATCCTTATAAATATGTTAGTTCTATTATTAAAATTATTAATAGAACCAAAGAAAATCTTCTGGTTAACGGAATAAAATATTTTCAGATAGATGACAAATATGAAATGTCTTTATTTGAGGATTTAGAAGGTTACGAAGATAATCTGGTTGAAGTAGATAAGTCTATTTATGAATATGTTATATTTGATTCCGAATCAGAAAAAAGATTTGCCGAGAAATTAGATAAAGATCCAAGAGTGAATCTTTTTGTTAAATTACCAAACTGGTTTAAAGTCAATACTCCTATAGGTGGTTATAATCCTGATTGGGCTATTGTTATAGATGATGTCGATGAATACGGTGAAACACAGAGAAGATTGTATTTAGTAAGAGAAACAAAACATACTTCAGGTAATTTAGAAAATATTAGAGAATCAGAAAAGAAAAAAATCATATGTGCTAGAGAGCATTTTAATGAAATATTTAAAAACTACGATAATAGCAATTATGAAGCTATTGATCTACCTAAAGAAATAAGTGATTTGAAGCAAGTAATTGAATTTTAATATATGGTATTTGCAAGTAAAAATACTGGAAAATAATGAGGTAATTTTTAGCGTTAAATTAAAGGATCTGGTTACTTAAAAGCTATGTTTTATGAAATGTTCAGGGTGTATTAGTCGTGAATTGGTGGAGGAAATTGAAGAGAAAAAGATATGGTGAATTAATACCTACTGATAAAGAAATTTTTAAATTTGTTCATGAAAAATATTATCTTAAGTTTATGAATTATGATGAAGAAAAAATGGAACTATAATAGCTAAAAATTATGTTCCAATAGATATATATCGAAGAGTGCCAAATATTTTGGTATTGATAAAATTACAATTTTATATAATTCAAAAAGAAAATAAGGTGTATGATATTTATGCAAAATCTTCGCAAAAAAGCCGATAAGCGAAGTTAGAAGCTCTGCTGCAGCAGAAATCTCAAAGGCAGAGGTTAAAATATACCAGGGTAAGTTCATTATCAACTATCCTGAAAAGTTAAAAGAAAATGATGAGCAGCGAAGAAAAGAAATCAGAGATGCTTTAATTGAGTGGTATCGTGAGCATGCAAAAGAAAAAATTAATGAAAGATTAGAAAAATATAAGGATAAACTTGATGTGCAGCCCAATAATGTAGTTTTAAAAAAACAGAAAAAGAGATGGGGCAGCTACAGCAGTAAAGGTAATTTTAACTAGAGAATAATACTTGCACGAATGTCTATTGTAGATTATCTTGTGGTGCATGAGGTGACTCATCTACTGCATGATAACCATTCGAGAGAGTTTTGGTCTACTGTAGGCTCTATTATTTCTGATTTGAAAGATAAGAGAGAGTGGTTTAAGATTAATGGGATAAGATTTAGTTTTTAGATCTTTATAATAAAAAAAGTAGGTATAATTACCCACCTGGATAAAACTTATTGCTTATACAGTTTATTTTTTCAAATAAAATTATTAACGCTAAAAATATTAGATAATCAAAAAATAAATTTACTTGATATTATACCATTATAATAGTATAATTACATATATATAAAGTGAAGTTTTAATTTAAGTTTAGAAGATATTGTAAAAGGTGGGTTAATAATAATGAAAGAAGAAAAAAAGG
>Ga0247721_100279_pt1 | contig 19006 bp, 13 predicted proteins | sample MSEWel2017_08_16_FD_189089 | JGI IMG/M metagenome (GOLD analysis project Ga0247721, IMG submission 189089) | Subsurface sediment microbial communities from gas well in West Virginia, United States - MSEEL Well Study Marcellus 3H_2017_08_16 | ecosystem: Environmental > Terrestrial > Deep...
GACCACAAACTAAAACCAAAGGATTTTCAATTTGAATAATTTGATAAGCTCGTTTATAATCACCCTGTCTGATAGCATCTATATATAGAGGTATATCAACATTTGCTGGACAGGCATTCTGACAGGGAGAAGTAAATAGGGAAGCACAAACTGAAGAATCACAGTGTTTATTTTCAATATGATCTAAATACTCATCTTTAAAATATCTTATTGTGCTTAAAACTGGATTGGGAGCTGACTGACCTAAACCACAAAAAGAAGAATCTTTAATTACTTCTCCCATTTCTATAAGTAAATCAAGATCCTCTTTTTCTCCGCGACCTTCACTTATTTTTTCTAAAACTTCAAGCATTCTTGTTGTCCCAATTCTACAGGAGGTACACTGACCACATGATTCATCTTTACAGAAATCAATGAAATATTTTGCTAAATCGACCATACAGGTCTGATCATCCATAACTATTAAACCACCGGATCCCATTATAGTTCCTAATTCCTTAAGTGAATCATAATCAATTGGTACATTTAAGTGTTCAACTGGGATACAACCACCAGAAGGTCCACCTGTTTGAGCCGCTTTAAATTCTGCATCATTTTCTAGTCCTCCACAAATGTCAAATATTATTTCTCCTGGCGTGGTTCCCATGGGAACTTCCACTAAACCATTAGTTTTTATTTTTCCAGCCAGAGCAAAAACTTTGGTACCCGGACTCGCTTCTGTACCAGTCTTTTTAAACCATTTACTACCCTTACGTATTATTTCAGGAACATTAGATAAAGTCTCAACATTGTTAATAACTGTTGCTTTTTTAAATAAACCAGACTCGCTTGGAAATGGTGGTTTAGAACGAGGCTCTCCTCTTTTTCCTTCAATAGAAGCAATAAGTGAAGTTTCTTCTCCACAAACAAAAGCACCAGCTCCCAACCTAATATTTATCTTAAAATCAAAACCACTGTCTAAAATATTTTCTCCAAGCAAACCCATTTTTTCTGCTGCCTTGATTGCATTTTTAAGTCTTTTAATTGCTAATGGATACTCAGCTCGGCAGTAAATATATCCCTGGGAAGCACCAATTGCATAAGCTGCTATGGCCATCCCCTCCAGCAGTCTGTGAGGGTCCCCTTCCAAAATGCTTCTATCCATAAAAGCACCTGGGTCTCCTTCATCAGCATTGCAGATCAAATATTTTTCTTGATCATTATTTTTTGCTGCAAGTTCCCACTTTAACCCGGTTGGAAAACCTGCTCCACCTCTACCGCGCAATTTTGCATTCTTAATAATTTTTATTACTTCGGTTGAACTGAAACTTTCTAAAGCTCTGGCAAGCCCAAGATAACCGTGATTTGCAATTGCCTCCTCTATATTTTCTGGATTAATATTTCCACAATTTTTGAGTACAATCCGTTTTTGTTTGCTAAAAAAGTCACTTTCTGGATCAATCAACCAGCGATTTATGATATTTTTTCCAATTAAATGTGATTTTAAAATTTCTCTAGCTTTTTCCGGGTTTAAATTACCATAGATAAAACGTTTATTATCAGTTCTAATCTCCATAATTGGTTCTTCAGCACAGATACCCAGGCAGCCAGTTATTGAAATTTCTATATCATTTAAATTCAAATTCTTTAATTCCTTTTTTACTGCTGTAAGTATTTCTTCTGCACCTGCTGCAATTCCACAGGTACCCATACCAATAACAATTCTATCTTTTTTTATGTCTGAATATTTAGCAAATAAGTCCTTTTGAATTTCTTCTAATTCTCCTATTTTAAGCATTTTCTTCCTCCTTAATTTTACCATTTAAATAACTATCAATAATTTTTACTGCTTTTTCTGGATTAAGTAGTCCATGTGCTTTACCATTTACAGTCATTACGGGAGAAAGTCCACAGGCACCCAAACACCGCACAATATTTAATGAAAGTTTACCATCTTCTGTTGTCTGACCTGATTTAATTCCATACTTGTTTTCGATCTTTTCAATGATTTCCTGGGAACCCTTAACATAACAGGCAGTTCCTTTACAAAGCGAAACCTGGAACTCACCTTTAGAATATTCTGAAAAGTGATTATAAAAAGAGACCACACTGCTCACCCTACCAGGTGCTAAATCCAACTGTCTGGCAATAATCTTTTGCGCTTCCTTTGGTAAGTAGCCAATTAATTCCTGTGCTTCATGTAAGACTTCAATTAATTCATACTCGCTGCCTGAATATTCTTTTAAAATATTCTTTAATTCTGGTTCATAGTCCCTTAGTTCTTCCACATTTAATGACATAATATCCTCCTTTGTGAATTATATAACTTTAATTTGCTTAAAAATTTATTTTATTCTGTCAATTTACATCAAAATATGTATAATGCTATTTTATCGCATTATTTTAAATTTTTTAATTATTTTCCTAAGTTAATTATATCACACCTAAACAATTGTAATCAAATATTACAAAATGAAATTTTTAATAAAGCCAGATTCCTGGCATGTTATTCTGAGCAGGCTAAATCATCACTTAACCAGTACTGACCTGCTTTCTTAATTGCTGCTGCCCCCAGAGGAGCTGTCACCACAATTGATAATACAGCTAGAGCCAGAATCAGTTCTCCCGAAGCTACTCCAGCCGCTAAAGGGATGGCACCAATTGCAGCCTGAACTGTTGCTTTAGGTGTATATGCCAGGATACAAAAGCCTTTTTCTTTTAAATTAAGACCGGTTCCAGTCAGTGAAATTAATACCCCCATTGATCTGGCACTTAAACCAATCATAATAATTATTAATCCAATTAAACCAGAATCAAAAGCAAGATAGATATTTACTTCAGCTCCGATTAAGACAAATAACATTAATTCTGCAAAAACCCAGATCTTATTAAATTTAGAGGATAGTCTTTTCCCCAAAACTGAATAACGATCCTGAATTACAAAACCAATTACCATTATTCCCAGTAGAGTAGCTATTGGAACTATTCCTTCTAAAAAATGTTCTAAAGAGTTCATCATAATTCCAAAACTTAAAAGCAGCAGTGCTTTTTTTGTATCACGAATATGATATTTTTTAAAAATATAAATTAAAAATAAAGCAATCCCTGTTCCTAAAATAATACCCAGCAAAATTGCAATTGGTACATTTAAAACCTGTCTCAAAACATTGATCTGCTGGCCTCCATAAATACTCAAAAAAGCAGAAAAAATTGTGATTGCCACAACATCATCAACTGAGGCACCAGTTAAAACTAGGGTTGGAATTCCCTTTTTTGCTCCTCTCTGCTGTTCAATTAAAGCTAGCATCTGTGGTACTACTACTGCCGGTGAAACCGCAGCAATAATAAAGGCTAAAATTCCAGCTTCTACAAATCCAAAATTCAGTAGATAAATAGCAGCTATAATCACAGCTGCCCCTTCCATTAAACCGGGAATAAAACTTAATTTAACTGCTGGAACTCCCACTTTTTTTAAAGTTTTCTTTTCAATCCCCAGACCTGCCCTGATTAAAATCACAATCAAAGCAATCATTCTCAAATCTGATGAAATATTTAGGATATCCTGACTGATTAAATCAAAGCCATAAGGCCCCAATAAAATACCAATTAAAAGCATTCCCAGTAAAGCAGGCAGCTTTAATCTATCAAAAAATCTTCCGAATAATAATGCAAATAAAATAATTAAAGCTAAACTTAAAGCCAATGTAATCATCTCTCCTTTGATTGTGAATTTATTCTTCTGTACCAGGTACAAAAAGGCCTTTTTGTACCTGGTACCTATATGTTGTACCTAATAAAAAAAAGCCCCTATCTAAATAGGTAAATCCCTAAAAAGATAGGAGCCATCAACTGTCTTTTAACAGTGGTTAACGGGGGTACTCCATCCCCTTAATTCATTTCGTTTACAAATATTTTATGTAATTCTACATTTAAATCAAAACCAAGTTCTCTCAGGCTGTGATCAAATGCTTTTAAAGTTCGATATAATTTTTCTTCATAACAATTTTCTCCCATATGACCAATTCTGATTAATTTATCTTCAAATTCTCCCAGTGAAGCTGCAATCATTACATTATAACTTTCTGTCATCAGCTGATTTAATTCTTGATAACTGATACCCTCCGGTATTACTATTGCAGTAACTGTATCAGAATGACCATTTTCGGAATATAAATTAAGATTGGAGCGTTTAATTGCTTCTCTGACAGCCGCAGCAATTTTACTGTGGCGCTCAAAAACTTCTTTATCTGCCAGCCATTTATCCAAAGCTGCATCTAATGCATAAATATCACTTACTGCCTGAGTATAAGGAAAATATTTTTCTTCATACCAGTTCTGCCAGAGCTGAAGATTTGTATAATAACCTCTAACAGCAGTCTTTCTATTATTTACTGCCTCCCAGGCTGCATCACTGACGCTCATAAAAGTCAATCCCGGAGGGACTGAAAGACACTTTTGAGAACCTCCAAGAATTATATCAATTCCCCATTTATCTACCTCTATCGGTACACCTCCAATTGCAGAAACAGAGTCTACAACGGATAAAATATTATATTTATTTAATAAATTAGTGATCTCTTCCGCATTATTTATTACTCCAGTTGGTGTTTCACAGTGAACAAAAGTAGCAAATTTAAAATCATTTTCTGCTGCCAGCTTTGATTTTAATTTATCTATATCAATCTCTTTATCATATGGGAATTCCCATCTTATAACATCTGCTCCATAAAGATCAGCAAAATCTGCGAATCCTCTCCCGAAGATTCCATTATCTAAGACTAAAACCCTATCTCCTGGCTCTATTAATGAAGCACAGGCAGATTCCAGCCCTAAAATACCCTCCCCACTCATAATAATCACATCATTTTTTGTTCTCATTACCTGCTGTAATTTTGAACTAACATCCAGATAGAAATCAAAAAATTCAGGATCAAGATCAGGGTTGGTAATTTTGCGGCTCATTGCCCGTCTAACTTCTTCGCTAACCTCAGTTGGACCAGGTGTCATTATTAATAAATCACTCACAAAAATCACTCCCATATTTTTACGGCCTAATATAGATTTTATAACTTCTTATAGGAGATTGTCAAGCCAATTTGTCTCAGAAACTGTACTGTCATTTTTGATTTGAAGTGATTATCGTTAAATATACAGTACAGCCTCTTTTTTTTGAACAATTATTTAATTTTTAAGATTTTAGCAGAAAAAGCGTCCATTTTTAATTTTAACTGCCCGGCTTCAACTTTATATTCTTTTCCTGTCAGCAGCTCTAAAATTTGATTTGTATTTTCAAGCTCTAATTTTATATTTTTTTCTGCATCAGCAGCATTTAATATTGTATAGATTTCACCATTTTTATCTTTTCTTTTTACTATTACAATTTTTGGCTCAGATTCTAAAGTTTTAAATTCAACCTCTGAGGTTCTTAAAACTTCATTTTCTTTTCGAATGCTGGCTAATTTACTGTAATACTGATAAAGCTTTTGATCCGGTTGATTTCCATTTGGTCTTTCTTCCCAGAGCATTGTTCTGCGGGTGTCAGGGTCTGAAGCACCGCTTAAACCAACTTCTGTTCCATAATAGACCATTGGCGCACCTGGATAAGTAAACTGCAGTGCAGCAGCCATTTTAAGCTTATCTTTATTCCCCTCAGCACTATATAAAAATCTTTCTGTATCATGACTGTCAATTAAATTTTGCAGACTAAATACTGCCTGAGGTGGATAATCTAAATTTGGCTCATTAATCCTATTAACAAAACTCTCGGCATCTATTCTTTCCTCAGCAATGAAAGCTAAAACTGCCTCTCTAAAACGATAATTCATTACTGCATCAAATTCATCTCCCTGCAGATACCCAGCAGCATTATTCCAGATTTCGCCGGTAATATAAGCATCTGGATTAATTTCTTTGACAAAGTTTCTCCACTCACGCCAGAATTCAGGATGTCGTGCTTTAACATCATTTGCCACATCAAGCCTCCAGCCATCAATTCCATCAGCAGGATCTCCATCACCATTTGGGTCCATCCACTTTTCTGTGATTTGATAGATATACTCCTTTACTTCCGGATTATCTAAATTTAAAACTGGATGATTACCATAACCTGCCCAGCCTTTATAATTTGGCTCTTTATTTTCTGTACGCTGTTCATACAGGGTGGTTATTGGATAATTATCAATATAAAACCAGTCACTGTATTCTGAGTCTTTACCTTTTTCTACAACATCTTCAAAGGCAAAAAATTCAAATCCACTGTGATTGAATACTGCATCCAGCACAATCTTAATATCATTTTGATGAGCATTTTTTATAAACTTTTGAAAATATTTTTCTGATGCTTTAAAATCACCTTTGACTGCCAGATTATCATCAATTTTTCTGTAATCTGCGGTATTATAGCGGTGATTTGCTGTTGCTTCAAAAATAGGATTAAAATAAATTGCATTAATTCCAAGCTCTTTTAAGTAGTCAAACTTCTGCTCTATTCCCTGCAGATCACCACCATAAAAAACATGCCAGCCTGATTTTGGATGAATAGCTGGATCAAGATCAGTAAAATTATCAGAATCAAGCTGATGACTCTCACTTTCTTTAATTCCCTGATACCATTTAGGAACAATATTTTTATATCTTTCAGCTTTATTTTTATATGTTTCAATTAACTCTGGATCATTGTTTGGATTTCCGTTGTAAAATCTATCTGGAAAAATCTGATAGAAAACAGCATTTTGAACCCAGTCTGGAGTATTAAAGGTTTTTACCTCAGCAGGATCAAAAGAAAAATATTTTAATTTGTTAAAACCACTTCCATTCTGATGATAAATAAGCTGAGAATCTCCATCTTCAATTAAAAAAGTATAAGCTAGGGCTTGATTTAAATTATCCAGCTCAACAGTCCAGTAATCAAGCTTATTATCTGAACTGTAATAAGTCATCTCTTTTTGAGCTCTTTCAGAATCAATCTTTGTCATTAAAGATACTGCTTCCACATCATTTTTGCGAGTTTCCAGCCTGATCTGAACCTTAGCCTGAGATAATTTATTTAAATAAACTCTATTTTCTCTATCATGTAAAATAAATTCTTCATTAATCTCTCCATCTCCAACCTGAGCTTTTTCTAAGTCTTTTTCCCCAACATTTATTATCGAGTTTTTGCCGCCATGACCATCTGCAGTTGTTAAATCATTATTCGGATCATGGAACCAGTGCTCACCATTGATCACAAATTTGTACTGGTATTCTCCAGGACGAAGATTATATTTTAGAGTATAGACACCATTTTTGTCAGGTCCGTTCATCTTTTCAGCTGCTGGCTGCCAGTCATTAAATGAACCTGCCAGATATACAGCCTCAACTTGACCCTCAAAATCTATTTCCGCTGGCATAAACTTAAACTCTACCTGTTCTGCCAGAGCTGTAGCTGAAAACAAAAATAAAGAAAGAAATAAAACATAAATAATTAAACTTTTTGCTAAATAACCGCGACTTCTTTTGAAAATATTTTTATTAAACATTTTAATCCCCCTAATTTTATTTGCGCAAACGATTGCACAATTCTTAAAAAAATAATGGTTTAAAAATTTTGAATACTATTATTATTTTATATAATTAAAGAAAAAAAGTCAAGAAATTCCAGGGAACTTAAATTTATATTTCTCCCTGGAGTTAAATTTAATCTTTAATCCTGAATTCAACCAGAAATAGTGGCAGCAAAAATGCACTAATCATAATTACAGCCAGGGCAACAGCCTGTGATAAATTTGTCTGAGTCAAACTATAAATTGCTGTAGTTAAAGTCTGAGTTTTGCCGCTCATATTACCTGCAAAAATTATAGTGGCCCCAAATTCTCCAGCTGCTCTTAAAACCGAAATAATTAAGGCTGTAGTAAACCCCCTTAAACTTAATGGTAGATAGACTTTAAATAAAAGATCATTTTCAGCTGCACCTTCAACCACAGCTGCTTCTATAATATTTTCATCAATTGAAGAAAAAGAATTTTTTAAAGTTAGTGTAAATAGCGGCAGCATCACAAAAAGCTGAACAATAACAAGGCCAGCAAAACTAAAAGCCAGATTAGAAGTCAAACTGGATAATATTCCCCGATTCCCAAAACTTAAAAGCAGCGCTAAACCAGTAATACTTGGAGGGAGCAAAAGAGGCAGACTGATCAATATATTCAATATTTTATTAATATACTGATTTCTGCGGCTGATCAGATAACTAAAGGGAATCCCCAACAGGACTGTTAATGAGGCTGAAATACCCAATGAAAAAAACGTGATTTTAAATGCAGATAAGATATTGACACTACTGAAAACATTAATAATATCTGCAACTGAGCTTTCGATAAACAGTGATGATATGACAAAGGCAATAAAAATCATATTCAAAGCTGCTATCAAAATAATTAAAATTTGAGCTGGAAAAGAAAAGCTTTTAAGATCATTAAAATAAGCAGGCGAAAATAAGGCTGCTTTTTGATAACTGCTGTTTTGCTTTTCTGTTTCTAAAAAAATATTTTCACTCATTTATTTTCACCTGCTTAAAATTATATTTTGCAAATATTTCCTGGGCAGTTGGACTTAAAATATAATTATAAAATTTTACTGCTTCAGTTTGCGATTGCTGGCTCAACCCCAGGTAATAACTGGCCTCTATATTATATTCTGCAGGGATTTCAACTTTATGCAGATTCTCATCCTGATTGTAATCACTTAAATATACAATCCCCGCCTCAGCAGCTCCTAATTTAACTTTATTTAATACACTTTTTACATCAAATTCCCGGGAAACTACTGCAGAATCAAAATTATTTTTTAATTTTTGTCTCTTTTCTTTATTGGAAATCGATTTTAAATATTGATTGAACATCTTTACAGTATAATCTCCAACAGGAACTGATTCTGCTCCAATAAGTAAAGAGTAATCACTGTTAAGTAATTGTTTCAAGTTAGCAACTTTTTTATTCCTTGAATTTATAATTATAATTAATTCATTTTTAGCAAAAATTTTATCTTTAGTAACCAAATTTTCTTTTTTTAACTGATCTAAATAATGAAGATTCGCAGATAAAAATAAATCAAATTCAACCCCCAGCTTAATCTGACTAAAAAGTGCCTGGCTGCCTGCATAATTGATTTCAAGTTCAGAGTTAGTATTTTCTATCTCAAATTTTTCTTTTATTTCATTTAAAGGTTCCTGTAAACTGGCTGCTGCCATTACCCTAATTGCAGCAGCTGCAGATGTCTGGAGGGTAAACACAATTAGTATCAAAATAATAAAACTTAAAATCAAGCTTATCTTTATTTTTTCCATCTTTATCAACCTCTTTAAAATCAATTTCGTTATGTTCAACCTCATATAACGGGTACATAATAATTAATTAATAGTGATAGTTAAATAAATCTAAATAATTTCTCTTCTCACAATTTTACTAAAAACCTTTACCAGGGGGGGTGAAAATTGAAGACCACTGTAATCAGCTAATTCTGCCAGAGCTGCTTCAATCGATTTAATTGAAGAGTAAATATTAGAAGAGGTCATTACATCAAAGGCAGAGATAATAGAAATAATCTGAGCCATCTGGGGAATCTGCTCTCCCTTTAATCCTTCAGGATAACCGCTCCCATCCCACCATTCATGATGGTATTTTGCAATTTCAATAATTCGTTGATCATAACCGGCTTCTTCTAAAAGATTAGCTCCTATTTCGGGATGCTCACTCACTACTTCTTTCTCAACTTTATCCAATTTTCCTGGTTTATTTAAAATATCATGAGGCAGTAAAAGTTTACCTACATCATGTAATAAAGCTCCTTTTTTTAGAAGTTCAATTTCAGCTTCTGACATCTTTAATTCTTCGGCAGTCATTTCAGCAAAAATAGCAGTTTTTTGGGCATGGTTTTGATTATGAAGATCATGCCCCTCAAACAAAAGCAATATTAAATTCATTTCATTACCCATAATTAATCTCCCCTTAAGATTTTACAATTGGTATCTGTTGATAAGCAGAAATTTCTTTTAATTTTTTAAAATCAGGAGAACCTACTTTTTGTTTGAGCTGACCCTGTTGATCTACCTCTAAGTAAATATTTGATCCTGGTTTATCTAGAAAAATAAAATCTCCAGCAGAACTAATTTTGATATTTCCGGCTGAATTTTTGATATAAATCCCTTTACCCACTTGAAATTCAGTAACACTCAAGGAGCTTCCCACTTCTTTTAAATAAATATAATCACGGGCAAAATATTTTCCACCTTTAATAAAACCCTTGCCAGAAATATTAATAATACTCTGCCCCGAATGAATTGTAGAATTGTAGCAGCCTTTTTTCATAATAATTACATTTCCAGAAGCAGTGATTTCCGAATTCTGAATATATTTTGCATAAACATCTGATTCCTTTAAATTTTCCTGTGAATCAATAATATTTCCCAGCTCTTCTCTTAACTTTTCAAAAAGTTTCGTGTTTTTAAGTCTCAGTATCTTTTTATAACCCTTAAACTCAGAATGTAACTCTTTTAAAGTAGCTGCAGCTTTCCATTCAAAATTAAATTCTTCCATTTCTTCAGCAAGTTCTGCCACATATGGTGGTAATTCTTTAAACTTATCAGTTAAGAGCAGCCTTAAGATCCTACCGAGCTGCATATTTTTTTCTAAAAATCCTTTTCTATTTTTGGCAGCACCTAAAATCTGATCAACTGCCTGTAGAAGAGCATCCAATTCTTCGTATAATTTTTTAATCTTCTCTATTAATTTTGCCGGCATAAATAATCCAGCTGTGATTTCACTGTGTACAATATTTTCTTTAACCAGTACATCACCGTCTACTGAAGCCTTACAGCCGGCAATACTTTTTTTAACCTGCAGATTATTCCCGATTCTGACATCAAAATAATCAAAAATTCCTCCCTGAACAATTAAATCTCCTTCATATTTAATATTTCCGGTCGTTTTATCAATATCTCCATTGACAACATACTGCGGTACAATCGATATCTCAAATTTATCTTTTTTCTTTTCAATTTTAGGTCTGCCAGCCTCCAGAGCTACTGCTTTCATATTATTCTTAATTAATTTAATACCATTACCTGCTGTTAACTGATAATCCTTAACCGATGGGGCTTTAATCCTTTCCTGCTGAACATTTATTCCGTCCTTGCCTGGAACTGCCGGTATTTTTTCGGCTACTATCTCTCCTACAGAAAAAGAAGTAATACAGTTAAAATCATGACTCAGAGTTCTTTCATCTTTTTCTACTGGCTCAATTTTTGCATCCTCACCTTTAATTACTTCTTTTCCTGCGGCAATTAAAAAATTTCCACTCTTATTATTTTTTACTATTTCTTCTATCAGGTCTTTTTTAACACCATACCTGACTCGATTCCGCAGCAGAAGAATTGAGATCTCCGATTTTTCTATTCCGGGGTATTCTTCCTTTACTTTTTCGGCTTTAACTTCTAATAGATTAGACGGTGGGTGGTCTTTAATTTCAAGCTGGTAGAAGGGCTGCAGTTCAATATTTAAATAAGCCTCCATAGCATTATTTTTCAATTCTAAACTGAGCTCTTTTTTAGCCTCCTGATTTTCTTTTTTTATTTCAATTTTACTGTCAGCAAAAACTACACTTTCTTCTTTTAATTTTTCACCATCTAGATAAATTTCTATTTCTTTTCCAGGTTTAAGTCTGGCATATCTGCCATTCCCTTCTGGATTAGAAACTAATATTTTTCCCTGTTTAATTTCTACTTTTCCGCTGCTGTTTGTCATAGCTACACCTTCTTTCCCTGTTTTTACAGAGAACCATCCCTATGATTAAAGGCGGCAGTCGGGCAATCATAGCTCTCAAGCCTTAGATCCCTTAACTTTGCGCCACTGTTTTTCAACAGTTTTGCCTTTTATATACTCTAATATTTATATTCTCGATTTCCAATGATTATCCTTTATTTTAAAAGATTATTTGATTTGCTTTATAGAAACTAAATATCCAGTATTCTTTAATAATATTTTAGTAATAACACAAAAACTTCAAATTAATTGTTGACTATAACCTTGCAAAAAAGTAAAGATTTTACTATACTTAATAGTCGGAGGTGATGCTAATCACTGCTCAAAAAAATGATAAAAGAGAAAATAACGAAAAAAATGGAACTATACCTTTTATTATCAGCAGCTCCTACCTTCTAACTTTTCTATTTATTAGACTGGCTGTAATGATTGCTGGTTCTGCCGGAAGTGCAGCCTCAACTGCTGCTAAAACTGGTGACCTGCAATTTTATATTGGTTCAAATATAATTCTGTTTGGATATCATATTCATCATTTATATATCGGGATATTTCTAATTGCTCTGGCCGGCTGGTTTTCGATTACTAAAACAGAATTTATAGACCGCAGAGATAATGCTTTGATTTATGGGATCGGACTTGGATTGTTTATGGATGAGATTGGTTTATTGTTAAGCTGGGGAGACTACTGGCACAGCACTACTTATCTCTTAAGTTTACTGCTCGGAGGAATATTTTTAAATATAATATTTTTTCCGGATTTTTGGAAAGATTTGAGATCCCATCTGGGAGAATTCAATCCTAAAAATAAGATCTTAAGACATTATAACTCAAGTGCCTTAATTTCGGGGGTGGATAAATTGGCAGATGAAGCAGATAAAACAGGTAAGATAACTCTGATATTTTCAGGTTTAATTTATGTTATTGTTGGTATGTTAATTATTTCTAACCCAGAATTAGTGTATTACTGGGTTGCAGGAGGATTTTTCCTGCAGGGGTTAACTAAGTTTGTGGAAGCCTGGAAAGCCTAAAAAATATATCAATGGAGCCGGTGGTGGGACTCGAACCCACAGCCTTCGGTTTACGATACCACTGCTCTACCAATTGAGCTACACCGGCCTTTTTCTCCTAAAAAGCCAGTACTATCCCACCTTCATTGGCATAGACTGTACTGATTCCAGCAGTTTCTACAATCATTATTTCTCTAAAATTGTATTTTTCGGAAGCCTGTTCTTTTATAAATTCTGCTTTGTCTAAAGCATTACAGTGAGCAATACCGAGTACTTTCTCTTCTAGATTTTCTCCCTTTTCTCCAATTGTATCTATCAGTTTTCTAACAGCTCTTTTACTTCCTCTTGCTTTATCAACAAGAGTTATAGTTCCTTCTCTAGTACCTCCTAAGACGGGCTTTATATTAAAAAAAGAAGCAATTTTCCCTTTTAATCTTCCCATTCTTCCTGATTTAATTAGATTATCTAGAGAATCCAGCACAAATAAAGTTTGCATTTCTTCAACATATTTTTCAGTCTTTTCTACAATTTCTTCTCTATTAAAACCTGCTTCAATTAATTCACCCAATTTATAAGCAATCATTGTTTCTCCAGCAGAAGCACTAAAAGAATTAAAAACCTTAACAAATTTATCTTCAGCCGCTTCCATCAGCATTTCTTTTGCCAGAACGGCATTCTGATAAGTTGCACTCAATTCTTTAGAAAGAGTTACCACAAAAACATCTTCGTATTTCCGAAATAAATCTAAAAAAGGACCTGGACCTGGACTTGCAGTTTTAGGAGCCTCACTGCTACTACGCATTGCGTTTAATAGTCCTTCCCGATCAAGATCTTCATCATCTACAAAATGCTTATCTCCAACATCTATAGACAGTGGTACTGTTGAAATATTAAATTTTTTTCTTAATTCTTCTGTTAAATCACAGCAGCTGTCAACTATTATCTTAAAGTCCATAGTATTACCCCCGATATATAATATTTTAATCTTTTAATATTTACTCTATTATATAATTTTATCTTTATTGTAACTAAAAATCAACCAGTTAATTTAATTTTATTTTAAATTTAAATATAGAAAAGCCCCAACTAAATTAACAGTCGGGGCAAGTTTACATAATTATATTTTAATTATATAAGGTCAACATTCTCTGCCTGAGGTCCGCGGTCGCCTTCAACAATTTCGAATTCAACTTCCTGACCCTCTTCTAAAGTTTTGAAACCTTCCTGCTGAAGAGCAGAGAAATGTACAAATACATCGTCACCGTCTTCTCTTTCAATAAAGCCATAACCCTTTTTCTCATCAAACCACTTAACTTTTCCTGTGTAAACCATATTAATATCTTCCTCCTAAAATTTAAGCTGAGTATGTGTAACTAGTTTAGAATACTCAGTAACTTAAATATATCATTTGAATTCTTATTTGTCAAATTTTTCTGATTTGTAATTTATCAATATATTTTAAAATATATTGATATTATACTCACAGTTACTTACAATTTAAATCTGGAAATTGAATCTGATAACTCTTCTGCCATCTCTGCCAGCTTTTGTGATGCAGTAATAATCTCATCAGTGGCTGCATTCTGTTCCTGACTGGATGCTGCAACTTCTTCAGCATTGGCAGCTGCTGTTTCACTTGCAGAAGCAATTTCTCTAATTGCTCTTTCTACATCTTCACTATTGGCTGCCATTTCTTCAGCCTTATTATTTATATTTCTAATTATCCTGCTCAAAACTCCAGCTGTATGTTCGATTTCTTCAAATGCTGTTCCACTTTCTTCTATAGAATTAACACTGGAATCAACTACTTCTCCTGTTTCTTCCATGTTTTCTACCGAATCCTGTACATCCTTCTGGATTTCTGCTATTAGTTCTGTAATCTCATCTGTTGCCTGATTTGATTCTTCAGCCAGCTGTCTTATTTCGTCTGCCACAACTGAAAAACCACGTCCAGCCTCTCCTGCTCTGGCAGCTTCAATTGCTGCGTTTAAAGCAAGCAGATTGGTCTGCGAAGATATATCTTTAATCAGACTCACAATTTCTCCAATTCTCTGAGATGATTCAGCCAGAGAATGAACTGCTTTTTCTACCTGTTCAGAGTTGATTTTAACTTTATTAACTTCAGCTGCAGACTTATCAATTGATTGATTCCCTTTTTCTATATTTTCCATTACATTTACTGACTGTCTATCCATAGCATCAGAAGAAGTATTGATCATTGTGATCTGTTTGATTAGTTCTTCCATAGTTGCAGAAGTTTCCTCAACCTGAGCTGATTGTTCTTCAGTGTTAGAAGCAACTTCCTGGATAGCTTTACTTACCTCATCTGCACTTTCTCCAACCTGATTTCCACCTGCAGATAGTTCTTCACTGGAGGCTGCAACCCTATCTGAAACATCTTTGACATCCAGAATCATTGATTTTAAATTATTAATCATCTCTGAAAACGACCTGCTTAATTTTCCGATTTCATCTTTCCGTTTTAAATATTTAGCATCAATATTTAAAGTGAAATCGCCAGCTGCCAATTTTTGTGCAGTTGCAGTAACATAATTAAGCGGATTTACTATATAAGAAGCAATAATTACTGTAACTATTATTCCAATTACTAAAGCGACTAGAGCAATAATTAAGCTGATATTTCTCAAATTAAAAAGTTCACTCATAACTTCTGACTTATCTGCTGTCATAGCAACAGACCACCCATTTATATCTACAGGATGATAGGCCATTATTTTCTGCTGATTATTAAATGTATAATGAACTGCTCCACTTTCTCCCGCAATCATTTTATCCGTAATTGAAATAAGACCCTGATTGTTCTCAGCCAGTTCACTACTTGCTATGTATTCTCGCTCCGGATAAGCAATAGTATTTTTATTTTGATTAATTATCCAGCCATACCCAGCCCCATTGATGTTCATCTCAGTAATTAACTGCTGTAAATATTGAGTAGATACAGTTCCGATTAAAACACCAACCTGTTCTTCCAGATCAACAATTGGTACTGCAATAGAAATCACATTGCCCTCAGTTAATTGACTGGGACGGGCATTTGAATATGTAACTTCATTTGTTTCTAGCGCCCGCTGAAAATAATTTTTGTCGGAAACATTAATGTTTTCACCACCAACTACATTGGCTCTACCATCTGGCCTGGCAACAATAATGTTTTCCAGTTCCGGATGATGTGATTCCCGGAGATATCTTTCCTGACTACTCCACATCATAGTCTGAACATCATTAGAGTCAGCTAAATCTTTTAAGAATAACTCTATCCCACTTAGCCATTGATTAATGGTGTTAGAATTCTGCCTCGCACTCTCTTTAGCACTTGACATTATTGTTTCTTCTAAAATATTTGTTGATTGATTATATAATGTAAAAGCTGTCCCACCAACAATAACTAAAATTAATATTGCAACTGCCAGTAACATTTTTCCCTTAATTGAATTAAGCATTTAAATCCCTACCTTTTTTACATGATACTAAAATTATATCATACAGACTAAATATTGCAATCCATAGAAATAATAGATTCTAATTCACTTATTGGCATCGGACGATAATAATAATATCCCTGAACAAAATCACAATTCAATTTTTTTAATATTTCTAATTCCTCTTTTTCTTCTACTCCTTCTGCAATAACCTTAAAATCAAGTTCATGTGAAAGTTCAATTATTTTCTCAGTTAAGATTCTGGTTTTTCTCTGATCTAAATTACGGATAAAAGACATGTCAATTTTCAACATATCAAGCGGTAGTTTAGCTAAATAGGAAAGAGAGGAATAGCCCTTACCAAAATCATCAAGTGAAATATAAAAACCAGCTTTTTTTAATCTATTTAAATTTTCTAAGTCTCTCTCAGTTGCATCTAGAAAAATTGATTCTGTAATTTCAAAATCAATCTGATCAGGACATAATTCTCTTTTTTTAATTAAACTTTTTAAAAAAGCAATTAATGAATCATCTTTTAAATCATAGGCAGATAAATTAATTGAAATAATTTTTCCTGATTCTCTTAATACTTCATTTTCCGAAAATTCTTTAATAACTCTTTTAATAACCCAGCGGGTAATCTGAGTTATTAAATTACTCTGTTCAGCAATCGGAATAAAATATCCAGGCGAAATCGGACCAAATTCTGGATGATGCCAGCGAAGTAAAGCTTCCAGAGCTACTATTTCTTCATTTTGTAGATTAATTTTAGGCTGATAAACCAGATTTAGTTCTCCATTTTCTACGGCTTTTCTCAAATCATTTTTTAACTGACTATTATTTAGTTTTTCAAAATAAATTGTCTGATCATAGATCTGATAAAGTTTACTGCTGTCTTCAATTGTATGCATCGCCTGATGAGCTCTGGTAATTAGGGTTTTAGCATCATCTCCATTTTTAGGATAAATTGTAATCCCCATTTTAAAATTCAAAAAATAATCAATTTCATTTTCCTTCCAGAGTCTTTTTATTAAATTCAAAATTTCTTCTGCCCTGGCTTTGATTTCTTCCTTTTTAGATACATTTTTAAACAAAAGCAGAAATTTATCACCATAATAATGACTTATTAAATCCGGCTTCAATTTATTGCTTAGTATATCTGCAATTATTTGTGCGGTCTGGTTTCCGTGTAGTGAACCAATTACATTCGATATATTGTCCATATCTATTACTTCAAGATAAAAAACAGAAAATTTCTGCTCCATTTTAGAATTTTGAGAGATTTTAATCTGGCTCTCTAATTTTTCAGAAAAATATTTTTCATTAGGTAAATTAGTAAAATCATCATAATAGGCTAACTGATATAATTTATTTTCTAACTTTTTTTCTCTTGTGATTTCTGTTGTAGTCCCAATTACTTTAGCTGCTATACCGTCATCATTTTGCAAAAATCTACCGCTATGTTTAATATAAATATACTTTGAATTATTTTTTACTCTGAAAACATTCTTATATTTCTTCTTTTCACCGGCAAGAAAAAGATCCCATTTTTCCTGAGCCTGTTTTCTATCTTCAGGATGTATATATTCTTTTATTGATTCAATTGGTCCCTGCCTTGTATATTTTTGATGAATATTTAGTTTGTTCTGGGCCCAGTAAGATAAATATAACTCTTTTTTCTTCAGATCATATTCCCAGATTCCAACATCTATCATATCTTCAATCAAATTAAATTTTTTAATTTTATCTTCTTCGCTTCTGATTTTTTCAATTTTATCAATAATACTTTTACTAATTACATAGTGATTTTTTAAACCTTTTTTTACAAAAATATAAATTAAGACTGAAGAAAAAATCACAAAAAGAAACTGATTGATAAAATGAAATAGGATAAAAAAATTACTTCCAGGTAAATATTTGTTAATAAAATATTCAAAAGTTAAAATCCAGATGACTCCCAGAACAAAGTATTTCAGCATGATTTTAAAGCTCATCCTTGATGGGTCAGTTTCTTCCAGCTTATTTTTTAGTTTAAATATAACATCCATTTGTGACCCTCCAAAATAAATATTTATCTTTCTAGCTGCTAAAAATAATGTTTAATAAAAAGAAAAAACCGACCATTAGAGGTCGGGCGTTAATCTCTGCAGCCTGGCAGTCTCGGTAAGACCCATAGCTTTGCGTCACTGCTTTACAGCAGCTTTGCCCTCAAATAAATATATTTTCTTTTTGTAATTATATTGTACTAAAGCTAAGACTATAATTCAAGCTATTTGATTAACAAATTTTGTTTTAATTTCTTGTTATTTCAAAGCAGCAGCTCTTGCTTTTGCTATTTTTCTATGTTAAAATAAATGGTGTTGATGCCGAAGTGGTGGAATTGGCAGACGCGATGGATTCAAAATCCATTATCCTCACGGATGTGTGGGTTCGAGTCCCACCTTCGGCACCATTTTTTACATAGCAACAACCATAGCCTATTTTAAGATCTCCTTCCCAGGAGATTTTTTTAATTTAAAGTAAAAAACCAAAAAATCACTAACAATCTACTTTATTTTCTTTTTTATTCTGATACATTTCTTGATCAGCCTTTATAAATACTTCTGTCAAATCATCAAATTTACTATTTTTTGTTGCATGTCCAATTGATATTCTAAAATTATTACATTTAGGACATTTGTCCGGTCCTATTCTTCCTGATTCTTAGTATTTCAAATTGATCTATTATTTATCGTTATCAGAATCAAAATATTCAGGATGATATTTTTCTATCAGCTTCCTGTATTGT
>Ga0247721_100280_pt1 | contig 18958 bp, 18 predicted proteins | sample MSEWel2017_08_16_FD_189089 | JGI IMG/M metagenome (GOLD analysis project Ga0247721, IMG submission 189089) | Subsurface sediment microbial communities from gas well in West Virginia, United States - MSEEL Well Study Marcellus 3H_2017_08_16 | ecosystem: Environmental > Terrestrial > Deep...
ACCACTAAACTGATGGGGATATTCTCCAAATCTGTATTCTGGATCTGAAATGCCAACTTTTTTTAAAATTTCAACCGCTTCTTTTTTTAGTTCTTTTCTACTTTTTTGTTTTTTAGACTTAAAATATAAAACATCAAGAATTTGAGTTCCCACTTTAAAGACCGGATTAAGAGCATTTTGTGGATTCTGAATCACCATTGCTATTTTCTGGCCTCGAATCTGATCATTAAAATCTTTTTCGGATAAATTGCAGATATCTTTACCTTTAAAAAATATACTTCCCTCTGCTATTCTGGCTGAATCCGGCAGCAATCTTAAAATTGTCTTTCCTAAAGTCGACTTTCCGGAACCACTTTCCCCGACCAGAGCCAGAATCTCACCACTCTCTAGTTCCAGATTTATAGCTTCCAGCACCCTTAAATAGCTGCCTTTATTTTTATATTCAACTGCTAAATCCTTTATTTTTAATATTTTATCGGGCATAAGACTTTATACCTCCTGATTTAATTTTGGATTTAAAGCCACCCGCAGGCTCTCTGCAAAAGTCGAAAAACCAAGCATAGTCAGCATTATTGCCAGAGCCGGCCAGACTATCATTAAGGGTGCAGTCTGAATATACTGATATGACTCCTGCAGCATTACTCCCCAGCTGCTTAAAGGAGGCTGTAAACCCAGTCCTAAAAAGGAAAGCCCTGCCTCCCACATAATCATTGAAGCCATGTCCATTCCACTTAAAACAAGGACTGAAGCAAATATATTGGGCAGAATATGTTTAAAGATTATGCGGGAGTTGTCTGCACCCAGTGATCTGGCGGCTTCCACAAAATCCTCTTCTTTTTCAGATAAAGTATCGGCTCTTACCACCCTGCCGTAGCGGGGCATAATAGTGACTCCCAGGATAACTATAACACTCAACAGTGAAGGGCCAACTATAGAAAGCAGAACTAAAATTAAAATTATTGGTGGAAAAGCACGAATCACATCAAAAATAAATAAAATTAGATTTTCCAGTATACCACCAACATAGGCGGCCAGTAACCCCAGAATTATACCAATAATTACTGAAATAATTATTCCACCAAAAGAAACTAAAACTGCCGGCCGAGCTGCGTAAATTAGGCGGCTCAAAATATCTCTGCCCAGGCTGTCTGTACCCAGTAAATTCTCCAGACCGGGACCTTCCAATCTTTTAGTTACATTAGTTTTATAAGGATCAGCAGGAGCGATTAGGGGAGCAAAAATTGCTGAAATTAAAATCAGCAGTATAATTGAGCCGCCGAGATAGGCTTTATAATCTTTTTTCATTATTTTAATTACTCTAATGCTCTTTTTTTTAAGGCGAAAAAATTTCTGACTCTTAAACATCTTAAACCTCCAGCTGATTATTTTTGTTTAATTCTGGGATCAAAATAGGCATATGAGATATCAGCAGTTAAATTTGCAATTACAAATAAAAGGGCAGCCACTAAAACTCCACCTCTAACCAAAGGAAGATCGCGTTCATTAACCGAATCAACAATCAATCTACCTAAACCAGGGCGATTAAAAATTACTTCCACAAAAACAGCTCCTCCGAGCAGCCTGCCGATACCAAGTCCAATTACTGCAATAATTGGTTTGATTGCTTTTTTTAAAGCATATTTATAAAGAATATAATAACGGGGAATACCAAAAGATTTTTCAGTCTGAATGAACTCCTGATCAAGGGTTTCGAGCATTGAGCTTCTGGTTAAACGGGCAATATAACCGGTCCAGCCAACCGAGAGAGCCAGAGCAGGTCCAATTAAGTGATGAATGCTGTCTAATAAGCCGCCATCACCAATTCCAATTGAGGGCAGCAGATTAAAATTCACTGAAAAAATAACAATTAATAAGACTCCGGCAATATAGGTCGGAGTTGAAGCAGTAATAAATGAAAATATAGTTAAAAACTTTTCAAAATAACTGTTATTATAATTAGCAGCCAGCAGTCCAATAGAAATTCCATTAAAAACAGCCAGCCCCATCCCGGCCAGGGTTAAAATAACTGTATAGGGCAGCACATCTAAGATAACCTTTAAAACTGATCGATCTCTAAAAATCGAAGTCCCAAGATCTCCCTTAATTATATTCTGCAGATAAAGCAGAAAACTCTGATACCAGGGTTTATCAAGTCCAAGCCGACTCTCAAGTTCCTCTGCCATTTCGGGAGTAGCTCTGGGACCAAGTATAATATCTGCTGGATCTCCCGGCAGTAAATAACTGAGGCTAAATAAAATTAGTAAAACTGTTAAAATAGTTGGAATCACCCATAAGAGGCGTTTTGTAATATAGATAAACATATGCTAATCCTCCAGCTTTTGAGTTTAAAAGAATAAAGTTTTTTGGCTTAATTTAGAATCATTTGGAATTCCTAATAAATTGTTTGGATAAAACCTGAATCTAAATATTTAAATCCAGATTCAGGTCTGCAGTATTATAATGTTTTTTTATTCTTCGCTGCTGGTTATTAACCAGGGCAGAACTACTCCATCAGGTGAAAAAGCCGGCTCAATTTCAGTAGTCCAGGCTGGTGTTTTAACACCATGGGTAACCCAGATTCCAATTGAATCGTTATGCATCAGCTTCTGCATTTTCTCGTAATTCTCAGCTCTCTTTTCAGTATTCAGGGTAGTCTCAGCCTCCTGCCAAAGTCTATCATATTCTTCATTTGACCAGTGGAATAAATTCCATTTTCCGATCTGTTCACTCAAATTCCACTGAAAATTATAACCCGGATCAACAGTATTGGTAAATCTGGCATAGGTTATATCATAACTACCTTCCTGCCAGCGGTCAATTTTGGGTCCAACTTCCAATGCCTCAACATTTAAATCAATATTAAAGCGAGATAATTGATCCTGAATCAAAGCTCCAATCATTCTTCTTTCTTCTGTCGCATCTGTTACATATTCCAGTTCAAGACCTTCTCCTTCTGGATATCCGGCCTCTGCCAGTAAATCCCAGACATAATCTTCACCTACATCTTCCAGCTTAAAAGCAGGAGCTTCCCAGTAACCAGTCATATCTTCAAGTAAAATAGAATGTGCTCTCTCTGCCTTACCAGCAAAAGCACCAACCAGAATTTCTTCAGGATTAATTATATATCTTAAGGCTTCTCTCAATTTCTTATTATTTAATGGCTCCTTACTGGTGTTGAAGGCCGCATATTGGATTGCCAGATCTGGATAAATTTCAGCTTCAAACTCCTCCATCTGACTTATCTGATCAAAGTTATCAAGCGTTAGCTGTCCAATATCAATTTCTCCGGACTGTAAAGCCAGTTCCTGAGATGTAGGGTCAGCCATCGGCATAAAAACAATTTCTCCATAATCCGCCGCTGCCTCAAAATAATTTTCATTTTTCTGCAGGGTTATATTATTGTTGACATCCCATTCTTTAAATACATAGGGTCCAGTACCAATCGGGTTGCTGGCAAATTCTTCTCTTCCCATCTCTTCAACCGCTTCTTTACTGACAATTAAACCAGCATTAAAGGGTAGTGTGGAAGTAAAAAGCCTTCCCATTGGCTGTGTCAAAATTAATTTTACTGTATATTTGTCAACAATTTTTACTCGTTCCAGATTACTGAATGATTGTACTTCCGGAGAGTTTGCAGCTTCTGCAATTATTCTTTCAAAAGAAAATTTAACATCTTTAGCAGTGAATTCTCCGTAATCTTTATGAAACTGAACGCCCTCTTTTAGCTGAAAAGTAATTTCTGTACCATCCTCAGAAATCTCCCATTTTTTTGCCAGATCAGGCGCCACTTTAAATGTTCCTGGCTTATACTTAACAAGACCATTAAAAACTGAATTCATTACCGGCCAGTCAGATAAAACCCGCTGCAGGTAAGCTGGATCAAGAGTCTGAGCTCTGCCTGGAATAGCAATATTTAGACTGTCATCCTGAGCAGCTGCTGGGTTAGTTAACAGACTAAACACCAGAGCAGTAGTTATGAAAATAAAAATATATTTATTTTTTAACATTTTGGCCTCCTTGGATTCTCTCTTTTTCCACCAAATAAAAACTAATTTTAAATTTAAATATTTTCTTATCGCATTTCCTATCTATATTCTGGATTCGGATGATCAAAACTGCAGCCGGCATCCCAGGCACTTCGCTGATTACCGTGAGCAGTAATTCCATCATTCTCTTTAAGCATTTTAGCCAGATGCATTAAATTCCAGGTCATAAAGGTTGTGTTCCTCTGAGTAAAATCATTCTCCGGTCCACCGGAATTATCATCTAAATAGGAAGGGCCGGGTCCAGCTGCACCAATCCAGCCTGCATCTGCCTGAGGAGGAATTGTAAATCCGAGATGCTGTAAAGAATAGAGAATACCCATCCCGCAGTGTTTAATTCCATCTTCATTTCCGGTTACAATACAGCCACCAGCTCGACCGTAATAGGCATATTGACCTTTGTCATTAAGCTCACCCGACTGTCCATATAATCTCTCAATTACCCGCTGACAGACTGATGATTTTTGTCCCAGCCAGATTGGAGTACCTAAAATTAAAATATCAGCTGCCATTACTTTTTCAAATATCTGAGGCCAGTCGTCTTTTTCCAGCCCCTTCTTTGTCATATCAGGCCAGACCCCGGGAGCAATATCATAATCAGCTGCTCTCAAAACTTCAACCTCAACTTCATTTTTCTCCATAATTGACTTTGCAACATCCATCAGTCCCCTTGTATTTGAAGTCCGGGGTGATTTTTTTAGAGTACAGTTGATAAATAAAGCTTTTAAATCAGAAAAATCTTCACTATTTTCTTCACATAATTTAAGCTGCTTTTCATTTAATTCCATTTTTTTGCCTCCTTTTTAACTTAGATATTAATTATCCGCGTTAAAGTTAAACTAAGTATAATACATTGATAAGTATTTTACAAGCATAAATTCTATTCACTTAAGTTACGAACTATCCCATATTTTCTCAAAACAATTAAGTCAGCATCTATTTTACCTTTTTCTTCCGGTGCATAATCAACATTAATTAATTCTATAAATTCTGCCGTATAATCCTTTAATACACCATTGTATTTAACCCAATCACTACCCCTTTTTAATTCTAATATTACTCTTTCTCCAATATAATCTTCAAGCAGCGGCTCATAGGAAGTTTCAACTAAATTATAAACTTCATTTTTCATTTTATTAACCTGATTATCATTGCTGCTGATAGCTGCTCCTACAGGGGTTGTCTTGGAAAGATTGCTCGTCATCATATTTATTATTTCAATAACAGCATCTTTGATGATTTTTAAGAAATTTAAAGTTGAGCGCCTGAGCCTCCTCCAGCGTGAAGGCTGGAAGGTTTTCCTGAAATCTTTTTCCCTTAGTTTTTTACCTTCTTCAGTTAGATCCTTATGATAGCGAACTACTGCCTGTATATCAGGATATTCATTTTTATAAAGCAAAAAACTCAAAAATTTCAACTTATTTTCAGCTTCAATTATCTCCGGATAATTAAATTGCAAACCAGAACTTTTCAAATGCAGTTTTCCTCTGTACTGCTGTCCATTTAAGAGTTCCAGAGTAACCATATCATCTCTAAAATCTTTAAGACATTTGTCTTTTTTTATCTTTCTAATAACAACCGCTATCAAGGCTGAAAGAATAATAAATATAATTGTTATAGCTGCAGCATCCAAAATTTAGCCCCCTTTTATAACTTTTTCACTATCTTCATATTTAAACAAAGATTAGTAAATTCCTTTATTTTAGGCTTTAATTTCTCATCAAATTTTAATTTGTAAAGTGAAAAAAAGACTATGCCAGACAAGATAAGCTGTCACAGTCTTTAATAAAATAACTTATATATAGTCAGTGTTTTTCTATTAAATCAGAAAATTACTGATTGTTTATTATTCATCTTCACTCTTATATTTATGCAGTAGGACAGAACATTGAGCAGCTTCGGCAATTTTATCAGTTGTACGTCCAAATACTGTCTGATAAACCCACCAATCTCCAGATGGACCAATAACCAGCAGTTCAAAATCTTCTGTAGCTTTTTTGATACTGGCTGCCAGAGAATTTCCCTCCAAGATCATTGTCTCAGCATCAATATTGAATTCAAGAGCTTTTTCTTTTGCTGATGCCAGAACTTCTTTTCCTTTCTGGCGGCTGCCATCTCTTTTATCTACATAATGGGCCAGTGTTAAAGTAGCATCCGTTTCATTTACTATATGTTTGATCAAATTAAGTCTGCTTTTCGAAGGTGCTTTGGCTACTGGATACATTACTTTTTTTGTCTCTTCAATATTAATTCTATTTTTATAGATAATCACATCTCCGTGAAAATTATCCATTATATGGGAGGCCATTTTAGAAATTTTAGCGCCGGGTTTGGGTCCCCAACCTAAAATTATGGCTTCTGCTTCCATATCAAATGCTGTTTCCAAAATACCTCTTTCAATAGTTTTAGAGGTAACAATTTCACGGTCACTGTGGATTCCATACCTCATCATTTTATGATGACTTTCGGTAACTCTTTTTGCACCTTCTCGCCATTCACGGGGCAGATCTATATAACTTCCTTCCTGCATTACGTGGATAAACTTGACCATTCCTTTTTTTCTTTCAATTATATAAGAAGCCAGATCAGTTAAGTTATTGATATCTGCTTTATGTCCTAAAGGAAGCAGGAGCTTATTATATCCGGGCCAGTTTTCTTTTAATTTATCATTCATTAATCTAATACCTCCTCTAGAGCAAGATTTAATTCCAGCACATTAACTCTGCTTTCTCCAAATAAGCCCAATAAAGGTCCATCAGTATGTTCACTGATTAACGAATTTAGCTCAGATTCAGTAAGATCTGTGTTCTGACTAAGATAGTCAACCTGAAAATAAGCTGCCTCCGGAGAAATATGAGGATCTAGAGCAGAGCCAGACTCAGTAATTAAATCTACAGGTACTGCAGTATTTCCAGGATCATACTTTGCTTCAATTTCCTTTAAATCAGCAGCTATTCTCTGCTGCAGCTTTGGATTTGATGCAGCCAGATTAGCACTACCCGAAGTTGAAGCATCATAATTAATCGAAGATGGTCTTGAGATAAAGTATCTGTCACTGTCAAAGTTTTGTCCAATTAATCTGGAACCTACAGCTTCTCCATCCTGATAAATTATACTGCCTGCTGCTTTATCAGCAAATAGTTGTCCAACTCCACCCAGTAATAGTGGATAAACAATTGAAAAAATCAAAAGCGAAAGCAGCATTAATTTAATAGCCACTACAATATTCTTTTTAATACTCATTTAAAACACCCCCAGCATAACTAATAGCATATCGATTAATTTAATAGAAATAAATGGTGCAATCAAACCGGCTCCACCATACATAACCAGATTCTTGCGCAGTAATTTGGATGAGCTCTCCGCCTTATAATTTACACCCGTCATTGCCAGTGGAATTAAGAAAGGAATAATCAGTGAGTTATAAATTAAAGAAGCAATTACTACACTCTGCGGTGAATATAAATTCATAAAGTTAATCTGCTGTAAGGCAGGTATTCCTGCACTAAAGATAGCAGGAACCAGAGCAAAGTATCTTGAAATATCATTGGCAATACTGAAAGTTGTTAGCGAACCTCTGGTCATTAACAGCTGTTTACCAATAGCAACTACCTCAATTAATTTAGTTGGATCAGAATCAAGATCCACCATATTTCCGGCTTCTTTAGCCGCATTGGTTCCAGCCTGCATGGCAAGTCCCACATCAGCTTTAGCTAAAGCAGGAGCATCATTTGTTCCATCACCGGTCATTCCAATTAATTTACCCTGTTTTTGAATTTTTTCTACCAGAGCAATTTTTTCCTCTGGCTTAAACTCAGAATAGTATTCTTCAATTCCCGCCTGTTCTGCTACATAGCGGGCAGTTCTCTCATTGTCACCGGTTGCCATAATACATTTAACTCCCATTTCCTGCAGCTCCTGAATTCTGGCTTTAATACCTACTTTTAATTCATCCTGAAGTTCAATTAAACCAAGAATCTTTTTATCAACTGCTACGGCAAGAGGAGTACCTCCACTATCTGCAATTTCATGGGCTTTATCTGTTAAACCATCAGGAATCTTATCAGCATATTCCTTAACTGCTTCTACAGACCCTTTGCGTACTTCTGTTCCATCTGGTAGATCAATACCACTCATTCTGGTTTTTGCAGAGAACTCCACAAAATTTTCTTTTTTTAGCTCACTTTCATCTACTTCAACATCCAGATCATGAGCCAGATTAACAATTGAACGACCTTCGGGAGTTTCATCAAAATATGAAGACTGCAGACAGGCTTTATATAACTCATTTTTCTCACTTCCGACTGCTATAAATTTTTCTGCTATTCTTTCTCCAGTTGTAATTGTTCCTGTTTTATCTAAAATCAGGGCATCAAGGTCACCGGCTGATTCAACTGCCTTACCTGATTTAGCAATTATATTTTCTTTAGTTACCCTGGTCATACCGGCAATTCTGATCGAGGCCAGTAAAGCTCCAATAGTTGTCGGCATTAAACCGATCAAAAGAGCGATCAAATTAGCAACATCAACATCCATATCCACATACATGCCAAAAAAACGCATTGTCACAACTGCTGTCAGATAGACAAAGGTAAAACTGGCTAAAATTAGAGTCATTGAAATTTCATTGGGAGTTTTCTGTCTGGATGCTGTTTCTACCAGACCGATCATTCTGTCTAAAAATGACTCTCCTACAGCAGCAGTAACTTCTATTTTGAGCACATCACTTAAAACTTCTGTTCCCTCTGTAACAGAATTTCTGTCACCACCACTTTCTCGTATTACAGGCTCAGATTCTCCTGTAATTGCTGATTCGTCAATAGAGGCACTGCCTTCAACAACTTCTCCATCACGAGGTATAATATCTCCTTTTTCTACAAACACATAATCCCCTTTTTCTATATCTTCACCGGAGACAACTTCATAATCAGCTTCAGTTATCTCAGCTAATTCAATATCCTTATTTTTTAATCTTTTGCCTTCACTTTCTACCTGTAAAGCCTTTAGACTATCAGCATGGGCCTCACCCTGCAGTTCTGCTAAGGATTCAGCATAATTGGCAAATAATAAAGTAAAGACTAAAATTACTGTGATTGTCAGATAATACCAGGTAGGTTCCTGTCCATTAAAAAGAGGTGGATAAACTGTTAGAATTATTGTCAAAATGGTACAGAGTTCTACTACAAACATAACCGGGTTTTTGATTAAATATCCAGGATCGAGTTTGATAAACGACTGTTTAATTGCTGTCCACTGCTGTTCCCAATCTATATCAAACATCTTTACATCCCCTCACTTAGCATTTCTGCAATTGGTCCCACTGCTAATGCAGGCATAAAGATTAAACCACCTATAATAATCATTACACCAACAAATAGAACTAAAAATGATAGATTTTCTACTTTAAGTGTTCCTTCTGTTTCTGGTCTGATTTTTTTCTTAGATAAATTACCAGCTATTACAAGCTGACCAAAAATGGGAAGATATCTTCCCATTAAAATTGCACCGCCATTGAGCAGATTATAAAATACCGAGTTATCCATTAAGCCTTCCATACCACTACCATTATTAGCTCCGGCTGAAAACATTTCATACAGTACTTCTGAAAAGCCCGTAAAACCCGGGTTATGAATAGCTTCTTTTCCGGCTTCGGTTATTACTGCAATAGAAGTTGGAAATAAGACTAAGACAGGCAGTAAAAGAATAATTAAAGCAGCAATTTTAACTTCTCTCCATTCAATCTGTTTACCTAAATACTGAGGTGCACGACCAATCATTAAACCGGCAATAAAGACACAGATAAAGATATAAGTCATTAAGTTCAAGAGACCTACACCAACGCCATTATAGAGGCAGTTCATTGCCATTGCTAAAAATGGTCCCACACTTCCCTGAGGGGTAAAACTATTGTGCATACTGTTAACCGCACCATTGGTAGTTGAAGTTGTGGATATTGCCCAGAGCGAACTTAAAAGACTGCCAAATCGCGTCTCTTTACCTTCCATATTACCTGCACTCTGATCAACAATTAGCTCTGTTTCGGACTTTGCAATCGCAAGATTGGGTTGAGCCTCTCCTGCTGCTGTCACCCAGAACAGGCCTAAGAAAATAACAAATAAAGCTCCAATTAAAATAACTCCATGTCTTCTCTTACCTATCCAGATACCAAAGGCATAAATTATTGCCATCGGGCTGGCCAGCATGATTAAATTGAGAACTATATTTGATAATACGGTTGGGTTTTCAAATGGATGAGCAGCATTAGCTGCAAAATAGCCTCCACCATTTGTCCCTAAAGTCTTAATTGCTTCTATTCCGGCTACAGGTCCAATACGAATTACCTGTTTGACTCCTTCAATAGTATTTACTACAATTTCGCCTCCAAACCACTGGGGTGAGCCCTGAGAAATTAAAATTAGACCTACTATAAAGGAAACCGGCAGTAAAAATCTGATTAAACCTTTAATCAAATTAACATAGAAATTACCAAGTTTTGTTGCTTCTTCATTCTGGATTCCTCGAGTAAAGGCCGGGGCCAGTGCCAGACCGGTTCCTGCTGATAAAAACATAGCCAGGCAAACAGCAAAGAGCTGAGAAAAATAAGATAATGTTTCCCCTCCATAATGCTGCTGATTGGTATTACTAATAAAGGTACTTGCAGTATGGAAAGCCTGGTCCCAGCTCATACCATCTAAATTGAGGGGGTTTAGAGGCAGAATATTCTGGAATTTAAAGACCAGGAAAAGAAAAACAAATAAAATTCCATTAAAGATTAAAAGTGAAAATAGATACTGCTTCCAGTTCATTTCTTTATCCTGATCAATATTTAAAAAGGAAAATATCTTTTCTTCTATCAACTTAAAAGGCCGATCCAGCTTCTTAAAAAATTTTAGCTTTTTAGGTAGCTTACTTTTACTCTTTGTCTCATCCTGGTATATCCAGGCTATATATTCACCAAAGACATATATTAAAGCAAATAATAGTATAAAAAAGACAATTAAAGCTAATATATTTAACATCATATCACCTTTCTTTTAGAACTTTGTTGGGAAAAATAGAACATACGAAAGATAAATAAATACAAAAATTGTCACAATACCTAAAATAATATTTCCTAAATCCATTTAACACCACCCCTGTCTTCTTATTTTATTTAATCATGTTTGGAAATATAGATACCATCTTTAACTAATTTAATGCCTGCATAAAGGATAATGAAAAACTCTAATCTGCCTAAAAACATACCGATAGTCTGAGTCCAGATAATACCCGTTGGTGCCTCTGGAGAAATTAAACCGATTGAAAGTCCAACAGTTCCTAAAGCAGATCCAAATTCAAACATACTATCTAAAAGAGAATATCCATAAGCAGTGTGAACTGCTACTCCAGCAATAAAGGTAAATAAATATAGAATTATATAGTTTGCTACATCTTTAATGTGCTGATCCTTGACATAAAATTTGTTTTCTCCCCGCCAGAGGTAGTTGCTGCTCACACTTCTGCGAGGTAAAAACTGTTCTTTGATTTCCCAGTAAATTGATTTAAAAATTAAGTAAATTCTGTACTGTTTAATACCACCAGCAGTTGACCCTGTTCCACCACCAACCAGCATAATTATAATAATAATGAAATTAGCAAATAGCGGCCACCCAGTAAAAGCGATGGTTGAAAAGCCAGTTGTTGATAAAGCAGTAATAATCTGAAAAAAAGTTATTCTAAAATTTTCGCTTAATTTTGGGTATAATGCATTTAATGAGAAAAACATCAAAATTGGGGTCAGTAATGTAAATAAAGTAATCATTAAGCGAATCTCAGCATTCTTAAAGAAAATCTTAATTTTTCCCTTTAGTAAAGTATAGTGAGTTGCAAAGTTGATTGTACCTAAAAACATTAAAACAATAGTTACTACTTCTATAGAAAGACTGTTGTAATGACCTATACTATCCGGTTGAGTTGAAAATCCCCCGGTAGAAATTGCTGCCATCGAATGATTAATTGAATCAAAGAGCGGCATTCCGGAAAAATAGTATAAAAAGACTCCAGCAGCAGTATAAAGTGTATAGATCTTCATAATCATCATTGTTGAGCGCTTAACATGGGGAAGCAGTTTATCACTTCTGGCCTCAGCCATATATAAACCCATCCCATGTACTGGCAGCAGTGATGATAAAGCGATAACTGCCAGACCAGCACCACCAAAAAACTGCATAATAGAACGCCAAATTAAAATCAACTTTGGAGCAGTGGTTACATCTACTAGAGAAAGACCTGTAGTAGTCCAGCCGCTTACAACTTCAAAAATAGCATGGGTCCAGCTCATATCCAGAATGGTAATAAAGGGAATTGCAGAAAATAAAATAGCTCCCAACCAGGAAAATATAACTATGATACTTCCTTCATTTAATGATAATTCAACATCTTCTGACTGATGTTTATTGCCGTAAATGTAGAGAACAAAACCAATCAGAATTGATAAGCCAGCTGCCAGTAAAAAATGTGGTGCTAGAGCAGCTTCTTCTGGATAAGCTGTTAAAAACAGCAGTGGTGAAAGAATAGCACCCCCTGCAAACATAATTATAACTCCAATATATTTTGAAATTAAATAATAGCGAGAAATAAGCAAGTTTTTATATTTCATTTATTCTTCACCACCAAACACTTTAATGGCTTCTGCCTGCTCTTCGGGCAGAGAAATAATTACTATTTTATCTCCAGCCTGGACTTTAGAACCGCCGCGGGGAATTGTAATATCACCATTACGAACTATTCCTCCTAAAACTATAGTCAGCGGCAGATCTATCTCCTTAATTTCTTTGCCGCAGGCTTCTGAGTCAGGAGAAACTTCTACCTGAAAGATACTTAATTTTCCTTCCTCAATCATTGTCAAGTTGCTGACATCATCAGCAACTACACTCTGTTCAATAATCGAACTAACAAGATCTGTAATATTAAAAATTCCAGTAATACCTAAAGTGCTGAATAATTCCTCATTTTCAGGATTGTTTACTAAAGCAGTTGTTCTTTCCACCCCAAAATAATCCATTGCCATCTTACAGATAAAAAGATTATTATGGTCTTTCTGAGTTAGAGCAACTAAATTATCAGCTTTATAAGCTCCTGCATCTTCCAGTACAGATTGATTGGTTGCATCACCAAAAACAACTGTAGCATTGATTTCTCTGGATAAATCTTCCGCCTGTTTTCGATCTCTATTAATAATTGTTAAAAAATGACCTTTTGAAATTAATTTTTTGGCAAGATGGTAAATTAACTTTCCTCCACCCACTAATATAATATCCACATTTACCTCATCCCTTCTCGCTCAATTTTATTGATCATATTTTCAGCTAAAAGAGAAATCTGAGAGAAAATCTCAACTCTTTCATCCTTTTCGTACATTTTCTCAACTGCCGGATCAATTGTCCTGACCATTATCCTCGGTACATCAAAGTTTAGCTTTGCCATCTGTGAGACTAGATAATTAATCTGATCATTGCCGGTACTTATTATAACCAGATCAGCTGACTCAATTTTTCCTTCCTTTAAAATATCGTTTTCTGCTGCATCCCCCTCAATCTGAAAACCTGAAAAATCAACAGGCAGCAGAGCAAATGACTCTGGATCATGTTCAATCACAACTACTTCGTGACCGGAGCGGGAGAGGTTCCCTGCCAGCAGAGAACCAGTTCTGCCACAGCCTATAATCACTATAAACATTTATTTTCCCTCCTCATCATCCCCGAAATTAACATTATCCAGATCAATTGAACCAATACTCTCCCCAGCACGCTCTATATTATCATTTGCCGGCTTATATCCAGGCTCTAATGCTAAAGCTGCTCTATACATCTTCATTGCTTCAGCCTGTTTGTGCTGCATCTCATAAATAATTCCTAAGAGATTAAATGGTTCCGGTTTTTCAGAATCTAAAGAAGTAGCTTCCTGCAGCATTTCTTTTGCCTTTGAAAAATTCCTTTTATTAATTGCATTTTTAGCCAGCATAATATATTCATCAAATGTTTCTACTTCTTTTTCGCTATTTTCTACTTCATAACGCTCAAAAACATCTTCTACAATTTCAATGATTTCTTCTGGCTTAAATGGTTTGCGCAGGTAATCAACCGCACCCAACTTTAGAGTTTCCACAGCAGTTTCTACACTTCCGTAACCAGTAATCATAATTACCTTAGTTTCAATTTCATCATCTGTAATTTTTTTTAAAAATTGAATTCCATCCATACCTGGCATTTTCATATCCAATAACACAATTGGAAATTCTTCTTCCTCTAGTTTACTTAAACCATCTTCACCATTAACAGCAGTTTCTACCTCATAACCAGCTTTTGATAAAGCAGTTTTTAAAGTCAAACGAATATTTTTTTCATCATCAACAATTAATATGTTATTCTTCATTATTTTCTTCCTCCTCATTTTCCTCTTCTGTATCATTTTCTCTTTCTTCAATCCTTATATTTTTTTCCACCGCAGCCAGCAGATCACTCTGACTTATTGGTTTAACTAAAAAATCTTCGGCTCCTAATGATATTGTTTTCTGTACATCATCTTCTGCTGATAAGGCCGAGAGAATCATCACCGGTATATCTTCAGTCGAAGTATCACTTTTTAAAGCTTCTAAAACCAAAAATCCATTCATTTTGGGCAATCTCAAATCAAGCAGGATCAGGTCAGGATTTATATCATTAGCTTTTTCCACTGCCTGAACCCCATCTACAGCATAATAAATGTCAAAACCAGCTTTTTCCAAGCTCTTACCTACAACCAGTCTAATATTTTTTTCATCATCTACTACTAATATTTTACTCATTTTTCCCCTCCTGATAACCAAACCTGGGAATATAGAATGAAAAAGTTGAGCCTTCTCCTTCTTCACTATCTACCCAGATTCTACCATTATGGGCTGTTATAATTTCTTTGGAAATAGCCAGACCAAGGCCTGTACCACTTTTCTCATCTTTATCATTACCTGCCCGCACAAACTTATCAAATATTTTGGATTGATATTCTTTTGGTATTCCAGGCCCATTATCTGATACTGAAACTAAAACCCTTCTACCTTTTATTTCTGCATTTACTTTTATTTTCCCTTCATCTGCATAACGGAGTGCATTTCCAACCAAATTAGAAATGACCCAGCTTATTTTTGAAGGATCTGCATAGGCAAAAATATTATCCTCTGACTGTTTGAATTTGAGCTCAATTTCTTTTTCCTCCGCCTGCTTATAAAAAGGATTAAGTGTCTTTTCAATAATATCATTGACATCTACCTTATCAAATTCCATTTCAATTTTACCTGATTCGATTTTCGAAAGGTCAAGCAGGTCATTAACCAACTCCGTCAGCCGCTCAACATCCTCATAAGCTGCTTCCAGCAGTTCGCGCTGTTCTTCATTTAATTCTCCTGTATCCTCATTAATTACCATGCTTAAGCCCATATTCATTGAGGTTAGAGGAGTTCTAAATTCATGAGAGACAGTAGAAACAAATTCCGATTTCATGCTGTCAATTTCTTTTAATCTTGTTATATCTTCTAAAAGAGTAACTGTAAATTGATATTCTTCATCTTCATCAATTACCTGTTTGGTAGATATTCGATAATGTCTTTCTTTGTCATCTTTCTTTAACTTAAAAGTTTTTTTCTCTTTTGCGTCTGGATTTTTGATATACTCAAAAATTTCTTCTGCCTGAATAACTTCTAAAAAGTGAGTATCAATCACATCCTGATTGATAGAAAATAACTCTTTTGCAGTTTCGTTAATTAATACTATTTTATGATCCTGATCAGTTACAATTAAAGGGCTGCTTAAATTATTAACAACTGCTTCCGATTTTTCTTTTTCCATTACCAGTTTTTTAACATTAAATTTCTCATATTCCTGAAGCTTAGAAATCATCTCATTAAACTCATCTGCCAGTACTCCAATTTCATCTTCGGAGGCAACTTCTATCTGCTGCTGAAAATTTCTATCTGCAACTTTTTTGATCCCTTTTTCCAGTTCTTTTATTGGCCTTAAAATTTGTTTTGTCAGATAAAAAGCAAAAATTAGAGAAAAAACAATTACCAGTAGGGCTAAACCAATAGTATAAATAATTGCCTGATTGGCCCTGCTGTTTGCATCACGCTGTGCTTCAACCATTGCCTGTCTGTTTAATTCTCTTAATTCACGGATATCACTTTTAATTTCATTAAATAAGGGAAGCAGCTCCTGGTTATATATCTGCCAGCGCTGTTCTTCATCTGCATTATAAAACTGATCAAATTTAGAAACAAATCTAAAATATTTCTCATTTATCTTTTCTAAAATTGCTCCCTCCCCCTCGATAGTAATATTATCTTCTGCTCTGGCAAGCCAGGTATAAAATTCTTTTTCATTTCTCCTAAATATTTCCTGACCCTGATCTTCGGTAGATCTTAAGAGCAGCAGCAGTGCACTATCCTGGCGCTCAATCGACTCCACCATACTGTCGCTGGCTTTAATACTGCGATAGTTTTCAACCATAATATCATTTATGGCATTTGATAAAGTTTCAAAATTATAAATACTCCATCCTACAACTCCTGCTATTATAATAATCATGACTGCAAAACCAAGGAGCATTTTGCCTTTTAATGTTTTTATTTTCATTTTTTACACTCCTTATCAAAAAATTTTCTGTAAGTAACGAGTTAATAGTTAGTTGCCGAAATCTCTCATTTTATCTAAGTTTTCATTTTTACCCATTAAAACTAATTTATCTCCATCCATAATTTTATCATCAGCACCGGGAGAAATATAAAGCTGCTCTCCTCTTTTAATTGCCATTACATTGACATCAAAATTAGCTCTTAACTCCAGTTCTTTTAAAGTTCGTCCAACCATATTCTGGCTAGCCAGAATTTCAATTACACCATACTCGGGTGCAAACTCGATATAATCAAGTACATTAGATGAGATTAGATTCTGAGCTATTCTGACCCCCATATCTCGCTCTGGATAAACAACTCTATCTGCTCCTACCTTGGTTAAGACCTTTCCATGTAAAGTATCGGGAGCTTTTACAATTACATAAGGTAAATTTAATTCTTTTAAGATCAAAGTACATAATATATTTGCCGAAACATTATCACCAATACTAACCACAGCTACATCAAAATTTCTAACACCCAGAGTTTTTAGAGCTTCCTCATCAGTTGCATCGGCTTCTACAGCATGAGTTACATCTCCACTGATTGCCTGAACCTTTTCTGGATCTCTATCAATAGCCAGAACATCATGACCATTATCAGCCAGAGTTTCAGCAACACTGGCACCAAATCTTCCCAAACCTACTACAACAAACTGTTTCATTTATTCTTCCCCCTATCGAAATTAACCAACCATTACTTTCTCTGTTGGATAGTGATATTTACCTTAGTTCCAAATACAGAAACTGTTTCAAATCTACGATTATATACTTCCATATCTTTTTTAATTATATACATCATTAAATTATTAATAAAAAGTCTAACAAATGCAAAAAAACACTACAGATAGACTGTAGTGTCAATAGTTAAGATCCGGCCATGACAGGCAGTCTGTCCCTTAATAAAGTCTACGGAGTTAGCTGTCGGGCTAGAAGTAAAGGTCTTCTTCTAATATAGATTCGCCCCAAAAAAAATGGGTCCCCCGTTCTCAAATGAGATTAGACAACAGATATATTTCCTTTTTATTATTAAATCACAGTTTTAATAATTTGTCAATTATAAAGCACTAAAAATTACTCTATTTATCATTATACTCTTAGGTTTTTAAAATATCAAATTCATGAGTAATATAGTATGAGTAATCGAGTAAAGCCAGGGTTTTAAAACCCTGGCTTTTTTATGGACTTAAAATTTAATTTTCAACAATAATTTGATCAATAAAGGTAAACATAATTAATCAGTAAATTTTTCCAGTACCTCCATCAGTTCATTTATTACATCATCGCCTTCTTCTTCTTTAACAGCTCGCTGAACACAGCCGTGGACATGTTTATCCAAAATTTTAAGACCAACTTTTTTCAGCCCACCCTGAACTGCATTAATCTGATGCAGGATATCAACACAATATTTATCTTCTTCAATCATCCGCTGCAGACCGCGGACCTGTCCTTCTATTCTTCTTAAACGAGTTGTTAACTCTTTTTTATCCAAATCACATAAGGAATTCATCAAATCCCCCCATTCTTCTTTTCCTTAGATTATATTTATAATTATAATTCAGACTTTATATTTTATTTGTAATCTGCCTGTACATTTTCCCGCCGCAAGAGATTAGCATTTGTGACAACACTAATTGAACTTGTAGCCATCGCCATCTCAGCAATTACTGGATGCAGCAGTCCTAAAATAGCAACCGGGATGGCAATTAGATTATAGAAAAATGCCCAGAATAAATTCTGCTTAATTTTCCTAAATGTTGCCCGCGAAAGTTTAACTGCTGTAATTACAGAAGATAAATCTCCTCGAACAAGGGTAATATCAGATGACTCAATTGCAATATCTGTACCGGTTCCAATTGCAATTCCAACATTTGCCTGTGTTAAAGCTGGTGCATCATTGATTCCATCACCAACCATGGCAATAATTCCGAATTCAGACTGCAGTTCTTTTACCTTATCTACTTTACCATCAGGCATTACTTCGGCAACTACATGGTCAATTCCTACTTCTTTTGCTATTGCCTCGGCTGTACGCTGATTATCACCCGTGATCATTGCTGTTTCTAAACCCAGTTTTTTAAGTTCCGCAATTGCCTGAACCGAATCTTCTTTTAAAGCATCTGCCACAGCAACTATTCCCAGCATTTTACCATCAGCTGCAGCTAACATTGCAGTTTTGGCTTCATTTTCTAACCTCTGTAATTCACCTTCAAAATCAGAGGTATCTATTCCTG
>Ga0247721_100281_pt1 | contig 18803 bp, 17 predicted proteins | sample MSEWel2017_08_16_FD_189089 | JGI IMG/M metagenome (GOLD analysis project Ga0247721, IMG submission 189089) | Subsurface sediment microbial communities from gas well in West Virginia, United States - MSEEL Well Study Marcellus 3H_2017_08_16 | ecosystem: Environmental > Terrestrial > Deep...
ATAATCATAACAAAGGCACTTAACTTTATCAAGTTAAATCATTAAAATCTAAATATTTAAACTTCAGGGTGATCGAATTGAAAAAAGACTTAATAGTTATCGGTGCTGGCCCCGCTGGAAGTTCAGCGGCTTTTCTGGCTGCCAGAGCCGGGCTTGATGTTTTAATCTTAGAAAAAGAGAGCTGGCCCCGCTATAAAGCCTGTGGTGGCGCATTATCTGCAAAGACAGTAGATATTCTATCAGAACATGATATTCAAATTGGACCAGAACTTATTAAGAATCAAATTAGTGAATTCAAATTTTCTTTTCCAGGCAGAGAAGAATTTGGGCTTAATTATAAAAAAACACCGATTAAATTGATCAATAGGAAGACATTTGATGATTTTCTCTTAAAAAAAGCAGCTGCAGCAGGAGCTGAGTTTATTGATCAAATGGAAGTGCTCAGGGTAAAAGAAAATGGAAATGAGGTTCTAGTTGAAACTTTAACTGAGAACTATACCTCTCAGTTTTTAGTTGCAGCTGATGGGGCTAATAGTAGAACAGCTAAATATTTGAATCGAGAGAAAAAAGGAATTATAAAAAATAAAGGGATAGCAATCGAAGCAGAAATTGAATATCAAAATTTAATCGATAATAATTTTAAAGATCAAATCTTAATTGACTTTAAACATTTAGATAATGGTTATGGCTGGGTTTTTCCAAAAAAAGATTTTCTGTCAATCGGACTTGGGATATTAAATTTTGAAAAAGTTGATCTTAATAAAATTCTGGCTGAATATCTCAGAGAGCTGAATATTAGAATCAAAAAAGATGATTTTCTAGTTAAAGGTCATCCAATACCTGTTTATTCCGATCAGACAGAATTTAAAAGAGCCTCCAACAGAATATTTTTAGCTGGAGATGCTGCATATCTGGCAGATGCTTTTATTGGTGAAGGTATTTATTATTCCCTTGTTAGTGGTTTTGCAGCTGCAGAAACTATAGTTGATTATCTGGATAGTAATTCTGCGGAGCCTAATTATATTCCTGCTGAAAACTATGAATTTAAGCTCAAAAATAATATTTTTACAGAGCTCAAAGAAGCAGAAAAGATAGCTCGTTTGTTTTATAATAACAAAAAAATTGTACAGCTTTTGCTGAAGAGTAGAAGAGATTTATTAATTATCTTTATAGATGCAGTGCAGGGATTAAAAAGTTATTCTGAACTGGGAAATCTTTTTAATTTTTTTAAGAATTTATTTAAAATCAAAATTTAAAACTACAACAGTAAAGAGTTGATAAAATGGATAAAAAAATCATGGCTATTGTTAATCCTGTTTCAGCAGGTGGAAAAACTGCTAAGCTGTGGCCTAAAAAAAGCAGAGTTTTTAAAAAAGAATTTAAATATTTTAAGGAAGTATATACTGAAACTGCAGGTGAGGCAGTAGAAATCGCCAGAAAAGCTGTCAACTTAAATTATGATTATCTAATGGCTGTTGGTGGAGATGGCACTGTTAATGAAATTGTAAATGGAATGCTTGCAGCGGATCTAGCTGATAATTTAAAAACAAAATTAATTATTTCTGCTCATGGTACTGGTTCTGATTTAAGTAGAGTTCTGCCATTACCAAAAAAAACAGAAGCTGTGATTAAAAGAATCAAAAAGAATCAAAGCAGAGAAGTTAATTTAATTAAATCCAGCTATCTTAATCATCAGGGAGAAGAGACCAGCAGATATTTTATTAATATTGCTGACTGTGGAATGGGAGCAGAGGTTGCAAAAAAGTTAAATGCCAGCAAAAAAAATATAGATGGGAGTTTAAGCTACCTCTTTAAGCTTTTTCAAACTTTGTTTTCCTATCAAAATAAATTTGTTAGAGTTGAGGCTGATCAAAAATTAATCTATGAGGGACTTTTGAATTCAGTTGTTATTGCAAATGGAAATTATTTTGGTGGTGGTATAAATATTGCACCGGAGGCTGATCTTTTTTCAGAAAATATCAATCTAATTTTATTAAAGGATTTTTCAAAGGCAGCAATAATTGACAATTTGATCAAGGCTTATCAGGGAAAGCACTTAAGTCACCCTCTGGTTGAGTCTCATTTTGTTAATGAAATTAAGATCAGTTCTGATAGAGAAGTTCAGCTGGAAATGGATGGAGAAACTGTTGGCACAATAGATGCAGAATTTAAAATTTCTGCAAAAAAAATTTCATTATTAGTTTAACAGTTAATTGAGATATTTTTAAAAGGAAAAATATAACATAAAAAGAAATAAAAAATAAAATAGTGTTTTGAAAATCACATATGTTCATAAAAAAACCGGCCAGAATAAACTGGCCGGTTAGTTATTGTTATAAGTAAAAATTTATTTACCAGTTATTTACTAAGTCACCTGTAACAGTAGCGCCGCCTTCAATAGTAAATGTTTCTTTAGCAGCTTTGTTTTCGAAGTAAACATTACCTTCTACAGTGAAACCAGTTGTTAATCTAAAGTTTTCAGCCTGAACATAAACATCTCCAACAAAGATTCCAGCTTTGAATCTTGTGCTAGGGCTATTAACAGTAATACTTGGAGCTTCTAAAGTATATCTGTCAGTTACATTATGGTCATCATCCTGATCATAAAGAGCTAACTTACGGTCAACTGTATCACGGTTTTTGAACTCACCATCTAATACAATTTCTTCATCAACACTTAAGTCCTGCTGAATAATTACTATCCAGGATTCCTCTGCAGCTGTCTGTAAACTTGCCTCATCCACCACTACAGATGGAGAAGAAACTGTGTCCTGAGCACTTACTGTAGGTGCAACTAATAAAGCTGCTACCGCGATCATTAATACAATTGTTTTGATTTTCATAAATAAATCCTCCTTTAAAATTTTATTAATTGACTCAACTTAACTATATCTTAACATATATGTGAAAAATGTGTCAAGTGCTATTTGTAATTTATTTAACTTTTTTGAATAAAATCTTGCTTTTTAATAAAGGAAAGAGAAAACAGATATTGAATATAATTAATAGAATAAACATTTTAGTAATTGAGGTGGAAATTATGAAAGAAATTATAGAAATAGCAGAATTAAGAAAGAGATTCAAACTGGAACTGGATATTATGGCAGAATTTTTTCAGACTGATAATTTAAAAATGGCTGTTCTGACGCCAGAGAATTCAGCCAAAATTTTCAGCCATAGTAATTCTGATTTCGAAAAAACTGTAAAAAAAATTAATTTAAGTAATGATGACTATAAGCAAATTATTTCAGCTGATGATTTTCAAACTAAAGCTATTTTATCAAAATATCTGGATGATTTTAGTTCTGAATTAAATTTTTTAAAGGTTAAAACAGGAGTTTATATCTATCTAATATATTTTCCGCTAAATAAAGAGATAAAAACTCATAATTCAGCAGCTTTAAAACTTTTTCAAAAACAGATAAAAGCCGTATTAGATGATATTTACCGGCAGGAAGAAATACGAGATAATTTGAGTCAAAAGAATTTAGAAAATCAAAGTTTAAAAAAAGAAAAGTATATTACCGCTTCTGCACTTGATTCAGTCCCGGGTAATATTTCAATTTTAGATAAAGAAGGAAATATAGTTTATACTAACAGCTCCTGGGAAGAATTTGCTTATCAAAATGGGGCAGTGGCTGAGAACACTGGAGTTAATGAAAACTATTTAGAGGTCTGTAAAAAATCTGCAGAAATGGGAGATCTGATTTCTGCTCGTGCCTATAATGGAATTCTTTCTGTTTTAAATAATGAACAGGATAATTTTAGTATGGATTATCCCTGCCACTCCCCGAGAGAAAAAAGATGGTTTAGAATGCATGTATCTTCTTTTAAAGGTATAGGTGCTTATGAATTAATGATTCTGCACCAAAACATAACTAAAGAAATTATGGCTGAAAAAAAATCGGAAGAGATTTTAAATAAATTACCAGCTGCTATTTTAAAATTTGATTCTAAGAAGAAACTTATTTATTTTAATAAAAAAGCGATGAACTTATTAGATTTGAATGAGAATAATTTAGGAAGCAGATTAAAGGAAATTAAAATTGCTGATCAGAGAGCTGATGATTTTCTGGATAAACTTGATTATGCTGCAGTTAATAATAAACGAATTAATTTCAGAATATATATCAGTCAGAATGGTTTTAAACAATATTTTAATAATTATTTAGTTCCTGAATTTGAGGACGGTCAGTTAAAAACCATCACTTCAATTATACCGGAAGAAATGATCAGTAAAAAAACTAATCAAAAAACAGAAAAACAGCGCAACCACTATTTACAGCTGTTTAATAATTTTCCAGAGGCTCTGGTTTTACTTGATATTGATGAAAGAATAATAAATGTTAATAAGAAGTTTTCTCAGCTTTTTGAATATGAAATCGATGAATTAAAAAACAAAAAACTTGATGATTTAATTGTACCAGCAGATCAAAAGAAAAACGGACGCGAATTATCTCATCAGGTTCTGACAGGAGCTCGAGTGGAAGAAAAAGTTTACCGGATTAATTCTCAGGAAGAGAAACTGGAGTTAAATTTAAAAGCTTTTCCTGTACTTTTGCAGAATAACCAGATTGGTATCTATGCAATTTATAAAAATATAAATAGAGATTAATAGTTTTTGGAGGTGACTGATTTTGGAAAACAAAGATGGAATAGTATATCTCGAAAATGGTCAATTAACCATTATTAATCCGGAAGGGCTCGGTAGATATCCCCGGGTAACTGCTGGTGAAAATGTTGAAATATATATTGATGGAGAAAAAGAAAACAAAGAAGTAGTTGTCAGTCAGGATATAGAAGATTTAATTAGTTTTGAGCTTAAAAAAGTTAAAAAAAGTAAAGAGTTAAAGTTGAAAGTTACTGAAGACAAACTAAAAGCTTATTTAATAATTAAACTGACTCCTGAACAGCAGCTGGAAATTAAAGATACAGAACCGGCCAATCACATTAAAATAGAGACTAAAAGCCAGGATGAAATATTTCCTGAGCTGAGTAAAAATGAAATAATTGAGCTGCTTAATTTTCATAATATAAGTTATGGGGTTAAACATGATCAAATAAGTGAAATTCTGGCTCAAAAAGGAAATAAAAGTGGTGAATATCTGATTGCTGAAGGTAGAAAGGCAAAAAAGGGTGAAGATGCTCAGATAATAAAAAGTGAAAACTATCAGCAGCGGGAAGAAAATTTATTTAATGTTATAGATTCGATTGAAAAAGGAGAAACTATCTGCTACAAAAAGAAAGCTGTTGAGGGTAAAGCAGGGGTTAATGTCTATTCTGATAGAATATCTCCTCCACCTGTAAAAGATATTAGTCTTAAGGCGGGGAAAAATGTGCAGCTGACAAAAGATGGTTTAAAAGCCATAGCTCTGGAAGGTGGTCAGCCTAAGTTAATTAGAAGAAGCTCTACTGTTGAGGTACATCTTTATAAACAGTATATTATCAAAGGTGATGTCGACAAACATACAGGCCACATTAAATATGAGGGAGATTTACTTGTTAAGGGTGATATTAAGGATTATTTTAATGTTGAGGTAGGTAATGATTTAAAAGTTCAGGGGAATATTGCCAATGCGGAGGTTAAGACTCAGGGAGACCTTTATGTCAATAATAATATAATTGCCAGCAAATTATTTATTGGAAATTATCTGGAAAAAGAGATTATACTATCTTTGAAGAAAATTATCAGCTATTTAGAAAATTTAAATAAGGCAGTGGATCAGATTTTAGGGGAAGCCAGCCAGAGAAAGATGAATCTCAGCAACTTTAAAACTGGAAGAGTTTTAAGACTGCTGATTGAAAATAAGTTTCCTGAACTAAAAAAGTTAATTTTGAGTCTTAATCAGAGTATTAAAGATAATGAGCAGCTGAAAGATTATTTTGAAGAAATTATACCTTATTTTAATAATATGGCTAATCTGGAAAGAATTAAAGACGAAAGTATGCTCAATAATTTCAAAGAAAATTTAGCTGAATTTATGAATCACAAACTGGATAACAGTGGGGTATTAAATATTTATACCGGCTATATTCAGAACTCTGAAATTAATATAGGTGGTTCAGTAATCATTAATCGACTCGGATGTTATAATTCAACAATTAAAGCAAAAAAATCAATTATTGTTAAGAGCAATCCGGGATTTCTAAAAGGCGGCTCATATCAGGCTGAAGAAATAATTTTTACGCAGGAAGCCGGGAGTAAACTGAGCAAAACTTATTTTAGGATAGGGGAACAGATTTTTATTAAGGAAGTTCTGGGAACACTGGTAATCAGGAGTGAAAATGACCGAAAAATTATTGAAGAGGGTAGCAGGAATATAAATTTTAGAGTTAATGACTTTGGTGAGCTGGTGACAGCTGCCACCCTTCCAAATATAAATCAATATCTCTTGAAGGATGAAGGATAAAACAATTGTTTTAAATATTCAAGCTGAGCTGCTGGTTAATTTTTGTCAGCAGTTTTTTGCCATTTTATTAGGTCGCGATTTATGTTACAATGAAAATATAATTAATTTAAGAAAGGTGCTGATTGGATAATGAGAAGTAGTGATATTGATACAACAGGAATTGAAGAAGCTCCAGAAAATGTTGAATTTAGTGAAGGGGATAAGGTAGATATTTTAGTATATAAATTTACTGATTTAGGGGCTACAGTTATTATTAATGATAAATATTTTGGTCTGGTGTATGAGAATGATATTTATAAGGAAATTACTGTTGGTGACCGGTTAAAAGGATATATTAAAAAAATTAGAGAAGATAATAAAATTGATGTTAGTCTGCGCAAGATTGGTTATGGTCGGATTGAAGATGCAAAAGAAAAAATACTGGCCCGACTTAAAGCCAAGGGTGGATCTTTACCTTTAAATGATGATAGTTCACCAGAAAAAATCAAAAAAGCTCTTCAAATTAGTAAAGGGAGTTTTAAAAAAGCGATTGGTGGTTTATACAAGGAAAAAATTATTGATATAACTTCTAAAGGAATTAAGTTAAAAAAATAAGTAAAGAAAAGAGCTGTTGAAAGTGAGAGACAATAATTCTTTTTTTGACTACCTCAACTTTAAAGTCATAGCCTTGACTGCAGTTGTTTTGTTTTTTCTAACAGCAGCTTCGGCTGCTGCTTTTGAGGTCGTTTCAATTCCAGTTAAAAAGACTGAAAAAGATGTTTATCAGATTGAAGCAGAGATTCCAATTTTAATGGAGTTAAATCGCAAAAATACCCAGGAAAAATATAATGATCTTTTTAGAGACAACATCATGACTTTTGTAGAATATACGATTAATATGGCACGACAGAGTCAGCAAGATTTTGCAGAGGCCGAGTTTCCGAGGCGAGAATTTGTGGCTAAAGTTGATTTTGAAATCAAAAATAGTAAGCAAATATTAAGTATTAAGTTTGATTACTATCAGTATACCGGGGGAGCTCACGGGAACCCCTACAGTCTGACATATAATATTGATCTTGCTGCAGGAGATGATTTAAAATTAATCGATTTTCTGGAACTTCAAAATATGAATTTAAATGAAATAGAAGAATTTATTCGAGCTGAAATAAAAAAAGAACCGGAACTCTATTTTCAGGAAGAGTATGGCTTTCAGAGTTTAGATCAAGATCAGTGTTATTATCTTGAAGATGGTGAACTGGTTGTATATTTTCAACCTTATGCTATAGCTCCCTATTCAACGGGAATGCCAGAATTTAGAATAAAATATTAACTTTTTAAACTGCTGTGTAAAAACAGCAGTTTTTTTTAATGTCGTGTGCTCCGTAAATTATTCTGATAGTAGGTGGAAGTCCTACCTATGTTGTGGCATGTATCATGTAGAAGTCAACAATGACAGGGTGTTCACCGTGAGGTGGAATCTGAAGAGTCTGAGACGGGCTGTTAGTCCAAAAAACATTATGTGAACCAGATGTGGCATCTGTAAATGGCGATTCGCCGACTTAACGAAGAAGCTCAATGCCGGCATAAAAACCATGCAATCTAGGCTGGATTTGCAGATGTGATTAGGGTTGGAATGACAGTAAGATGGAATAATTGACCGGAGGAGTTCTGTATTTGTCTGAAACTAAAACTAGTTTTAGTAAGTCGAGGCATAACCTGAACGGGAAAACTAAGATAAAGCAGATACAGAGTTCAGATGGCGTCAATAGTAGCTACGATGACTGGTCCGGTGATAGCAGGGTGACCTGCAGGAGGATAAAGCCAGTTTAGCAAAGGACAGCCAGCGCAGTCGAAGTTGAAGATGATACAGGAGTGGTGGACAGATTTTAATGGTTTAAACACTGCTTAAAGCAGTGGGTCAGGCTGGTAGCCGGAGGGAGAAATCTAATCTCAAAGGTGGTAGGCCAGAAACACCATAACCTCAGTAGTAATATGTCAGAGGGGGCGATTGGTGAGAACCTAAAACGTGGCTGATAATATTATGAAGATAGGGTCTGTTTAACTGGACTGTAGAATTGGAGACTGGTAAGTCGTGAAGTAAGGACTGGTGAAAGAGATAACTGAGAAAACGTACTACACTCTTAAAGATAAAGTAACAAAGATAAAGAATATGAAAGTAGCCGCAAAACATGTCTTAGATAACGTTGGTAGTGCGGGTGTTGATAGAATAGATACAGTAGAATTCAGAGAAAACTATTCAGTCCACATGAGAGAATTATACAGAGAATTCTTAGAGGATAGATATCAACCCAAACCAGCACTGAGAGTATTTATCCCAAAAAGTGATGGGAGACAGCGACCACTTGGAATACCCACGGTGAAAGACAGAATAGCTCAGGCTGCAGTGAGAGGAATACTGGAGCCGATATATGAAAAAGAATTCTGTGACTGTTCTTTGGGATTTAGGAAAGGTAAATCGCAGATAGATGCGATAAACAAAATAGAAGAATACAAAGAACAGGGATACAAATGGGTATTAGATGCAGACATTAAAGGGTTTTTCGATAATATAGATCATGAGCTTTTAATAGAATTCATCAGGCAAAAAGTAACAGATAGTTGGGTGATTGAAATAATAAAATCGTGGCTGACCATGGGAGTCATGAAAGATGGAGAATACATACCCACAGGAAAAGGAACCCCTCAGGGTGGCGTAATATCGCCACTTCTGGCAAATATCTTTCTGCATGAGTTTGATAAAGTAATGGTAGAAAGAGGATACAAGCTGGTGCGATTTGCTGATGATTTTGTGGTAATGACAAAATCAAAAAGGAAAGCCAAAAGAGCTTATGAGGTAGTTAAAGAAATTATTACAGAAAAACTCAAATTAGAACTGCATCCAGAAAAGACAGTAATAACTAACTTTGGTGAAGGTTTTGTATTTTTGGGATTTGAATTCATAGCCTGGAGATACAAAAGACCGAGAAAGAAATCACTAGAAAAATTCAAAGACAATGTTAGAAAAGTTACTAAGAGAAATCAGCCCTGGAAAGTGGAATCCATTATAAAAAGGTTAAATGCTAAAATATATGGCTGGGCTAATTATTTCGGTCATGGAAATGTTAAGAAACTTTTCCGGCGCTTAGATAAATGGATACGAATGCGGTTAAGGTCATATATGGAGAAAAAGAAAGCAGTTATGAATCAAAACAAAAGAATCCCCAATTCCTTTTTCAGGAAGAAGGGACTCGTTTCACTACTTACTAGATTGTCTTAGAGGATTAAAATATACAGCTGTGGTAACACAGTGACGAAGACTTATTCCTTGAGATGGTGGGGCAACGACTGACGGAAAGCTGTATACGGGAGAACCGTACGTGCAGTTTGACGAGGGGTCCCAGCTGAAAAGCTGGTCCTACTCTATTTTAATTGGACCAGGTTCAAATAGGTCTATTTGAACCTGGTCCAAAAGAGACTCAAAAGAGACTCAAGACTTTATCGAACCTATGTTTGCTAAAACCGAAAAAATATGCTAAAATATATTTAAACAAATGTTCGTTAAGGAGGTTTTAGTATGCAGCCTGATTATAGTGATGCTCCTCAGAATCAAATTTTATGTGTTGATATGAAGTCATTTTATGCCAGCATTGAATTGGTTAAAAGAAATATTCATCCACTTAAGGGCTATCTGGCTGTAATTGGTGATAAGAAAAGAAAAGGATCAGTTGTCTTAGCAGCATCTGCTGCTCTTAAGCAAAAATATGGAATAAAAACAGCTCACCGTTTATATCAAATCCCGGACAGGGAAGAAATTATACTGGCTGAAGCTAATATGGGGCTTTATCTTGAAATTTCAATGAAAATAACTGAAATTTTTAATTCTTATCTGCCGCTGGAAGCAATACATATCTATTCAATAGATGAGGCCTGGCTTAAATTAAATGGAAGTCAGAAAAAGTATGGTGATCCATTTGAACTGGCAGTAAAAATCAAAGAAGAAATTTGGAGTAAATATGGTCTGCCCTGCAGTATGGGGATTGGCCCCAACATGTTTATGGCCAAGGTAGCAATGGACAACGAAGGAAAAAAAAGCGGTCTCTGCCGCTGGGATTATAGTGATATTCCTGAGAAGTTATGGCCTTTAAATTTATCTGACTGCTGGGGAATTGGCAGTCGGACTGAAAAAAAGCTGAATAAAATTGGAGTTTATACAATTGGTGAACTGGCTCAACTTCCACTGGAATATTTGGAAAATAAATTTGGAATCATCGGTAATCAGCTTTACTATCATGCCTGGGGAATAGACTATTCAGAAGTAGAGGGGCATTTTGATGACCGCAAAAAAGCAGTTGGACGAGGAATCACACTTTACAGTGATTATACCTGCCTGGAAGAAATCAAAACTGTAATTTTTAACCTGGCTGAAGAAGTTAGTAAAAGAGTTCGTCAAAACAATCTAAAAGGTAAAACAGTTTCGCTTGCTCTGGGCTATTCAAAAAGTGAAAACAAAAAGGGTTTTTCCAGACAGCTAAGTCTGGAAAAAAGAACGGATCTGACTAGAGATATTTATCAGGCAGCAGTGGTTATTTTAAATAAACATTATCAGGGCGAAAAGGTCAGAAAAATAAGTCTTTATTTAACGAAATTTACGGATAGTGATTATCAGCAGTTAAATCTATTTGAAAATGATTTAAAAAGATCAGAAATTAATCAGCTTAGAGACCGACTGGCCAGCAAAATGGGAAAAGATGTTTTATATTATGCCCGCAATCTAGAAAAAGGAAATATTAAAGAGAGAATTGAAAATACCATTGGTGGGCACCACAAATAATTCTTTCCTGAAAATTTAAAATTCAAATTCTATAATTTGGCTAAATTTAAGTTTTTTGATTTCCTGATTAAGCTTTTCAATTTTAAGCTGCTGTTCATAATTTTCGAGTTTTAAAATTTTGCCCTTTATGTCTTTAATTCTTTTATCTTCATAAAATTTTATGCTGACAGTTAAGTTTTTCGTTAATGCTTCTTTAAGTTTAAAATTAATCTCTTTTAGCTCCTGCTGGTCAAGTTCCGGTTTTTCTACTTCGGCTTCCTTCATTTTTAATTCTTTTAATCTTTTCTGATGTTCAACCAGCATTAAGGAATTCCATTTTTTATTACCTCTGTCTTTAAAATTCATTCTATCAACTCCTTTGGTTTGGCTATTAGGCAGAGCTAAAGCACTATATATTTAATTTTAGCATACAAGTGTTCGTAAAACAAGTTCTTTTAAAAAAGATCCGGATTTAATGTAGAATTAAGGCTCAATATGATATAATAGTTTTAAAGAATATTGGTATTTTATGAGAGAAATTTTTGATTTTATCTAATATATTTTCATAGGAGGGGTTTGAACAGATGAAGATTTTAGTTACAGGTGGAGCCGGTTTTATTGGCAGTAATTTTATTCGTTATCAGCTTGAAAATTATGATGATCAAATTATTAATGTAGATAAACTTAGTTATGCCGGTAACCTTGATAATTTGAAAGCTGTTGAGAACAGTCCTAATTATGAATTTAAAAAATTGGATATCTGTAATAAAGAAAAAATTGATCAGATTATGCATCAGGGAATAGACTATATAGTGAATTTTGCAGCTGAATCTCATGTTGATCGGAGTATAGAAGATCCTTCGGTATTCGTTAAAACAAATATTGAAGGGACCCAGAATTTACTTGATCTGGCTCTTAAATTTGGAGTTAAAAGGTTTGTGCAGATATCTACTGATGAGGTTTACGGAAGTCTTGGTCCGGAAGGGAAGTTTAAAGAAGATAGTCCGTTAAATCCGTCCAGTCCTTATGCTGCTTCGAAAGCAGCCGCCGATCTTTTAGTTAAATCATATGCAAAAACATATGAGCTGCCTGTTAATATCACTAGGTCTTCCAATAATTTTGGTCCCTATCAGTATCCAGAAAAGTTAATTCCTCTTTTTATTATTAATGCACTTCAGAATGAGAAACTGCCTCTTTATGGTGATGGAAGTAATATCCGAGACTGGATTTATGTTAAAGATCACTGCCGGGCAATTGATCTGGTAATGCGGCGGGGAGATAGTGGTGAAATATATAATATTGGAGCAAACAATGAAAAGAGCAATCTGGAAATAACCCAGAAAATCTTATCGTTGCTGTCAAAATCAGAGCTTTTAATCAAACATGTAGAAGACCGAAAAGGTCATGATTACCGTTATGCAGTCGATACCAGTAAGATAAAAAATGAACTGGGCTGGAAAGTGGAATATGATTTTGAGCAGGCAGTAGAGAAAACTTTGAACTGGTATCTTGATCACAAGCAGTGGTGGAAAAATTTGATCTAGATTTGGGGAATCGAGTTAATATTTTGCTTTCGAGATTAACTCTTGTTATTTCTTTTGATTAATAATATAATTAATTAAGAACATTAGCTTAAAACAGTATTTTCTAAATTATATTAACTGTCAATGAGAGGGTGTAGTTATGCATATTGAAAGCTTAAAATATTTTCAGGAGATTGCAGAAGTAAAAAGCATCTCCAAAGTTGCAAATAATTCTCACATATCTCAGCCTGCTTTGAGTCAGCAGATTCAAAAACTTGAAGATTCACTGGGGAAAGAACTTTTTATCCGCAGCAATCGAGGAGTAAAGCTGACCAATTCAGGTGAGGTAGTATTAAAATATGCAGATAATATTATTCGAACCTATAATAAGATGCTTTCGGATTTAAACGAACAAGAAAGTCAGGAAATAAAGATTGAGGGAGAATATACTATTGCTACTTACTGTCTCCCCTGTGCAATTTTAAATATGCAGTTTAAGTTTCCAAATCATAAGTATAATCTGGTTGCCGCTTCTTCAGATAAAATAGAGCAGGATGTTCTAAGTGATATCTGCGAAATTGGGTTTACAACTCATCCAGCTCAGGCTGAAGAGCTTCACTCTGAAGAGGTAATTAACGAAAAAGTAGTGCTTATTTCACCACCTGCATTTGATCTGCCGGAAAAGGTGAAGCTGGAGGAAATTCTGGATCATAAATTTGTGATTTTAAAAGAAGACTGTATAATAAAGGAAAATTTTAAAGAGGTGCTGGCAGATGTTGGTCATAATTTTTCAGAGATAGAAATTATATCACGTCTGGATTCTACAGAAGCAATAAAGACTCTGGTTCGCAAAGGTTATGGAGTTGCTTTTGTACCATATAATGCAGTTCGAGATGAATTTAGTGCTAAAGAAATTAATGTCTCCAGAATTACTGATTATGATCTTGATTATGATATTTATATGATTAATAAAAAAGCAGAGTTTTTATCTGATGATGTAAAAGATTTTATAGCGAACTTTAAAAAATTGGGCAGACATATCTGTTATTAAGTAAAAATTAAGAGCCTGAAAGTTTGGAGCGGAGTAATTTATGTTGAAAATTGATTTTAATAAAACTTATCTGAGTGGAAAAGAAAACGAATATATAACTGATGCCCTTCAAAGAGGCAGTATATGTGGTGATGGATATTATACAGCCCGGGTCAGTGAATTTCTGGAAGAAAAGTTTGATCTAAATAGAGTTTTAATGACTACTTCAGCTACTCATGCTCTGGAAATGGCTGCTCAATTAATAGGATTAAAAACAGGTGATGAAGTTATTATGCCTTCTTTTACTTTTAGTTCTACTGCGAATGCAGTTTTAAAAGAAGGGGCCAGACCTGTTTTTGCAGAAATTAAAAGAAATAGCTTTAACCTTGATCCTGCTGATTTTGAGTCAAAAATCACCTCTAAAACAAAGGCTGTTATTCCGGTTCACTATGCCGGGGTCAGCTGTGAAATGGATCAGATTAGGGAAATCGCAGCAGAAAAAGATATCTATGTTATTGAAGATGCTGCTCATGCAGTTAATAGTTTTTATAAGGGAGAGCCTGCAGGTGGCATGGGAGATTTTGGCTGTTACAGCTTTCACGGCAGCAAAAATTTTGTCAGTGGTGAAGGGGGAGCCTTAGTTATTAACTCTAAGCAGGATGAACTGATAAAAAAAGCAGAAATCATTAGGGAAAAAGGAACAAATCGGTCCCGTTTTTTAAGAGGAGAAATCGATAAATACAGCTGGGTTGGTGAGGGCTCAAGTTATCTGCCATCAGACATATTGATGGCACTTTTATTTGCCCAGCTGCAGGAGATTGATTATATTACTGCTCAGCGGAAAAGAGTATTTGATTATTACAATCAAAATTTGAAGAAATTTTTAGATGAGGATTTTCTAGATCTTTTACCGGTAGTTCCTGCTGTTAAAAAAAGCAATTATCATATTTATTATTTAAAATTTAAAAATCAAAAAGTAAGAGATTTTGTTTTAAAAGAGCTTAAGGCCAGAGGAATAGAGGCTGCTTTTCATTTTCAGCCTTTACATGCCTCGCCAATGGGAAAAAAACTTGGTTATCAAGCAGAAGATCTGCAGCTGACAAATCAGGTTGCTTCCAGTCTGCTCCGTCTGCCAATTTATCCAGAACTTTCCCGGCGGGAATTAGATTATATAATTCAAGCTCTGGAAGAAATTTTTTGCAGCTTAAACAGGCAGGTGGAGGAAGTTAATGACTGATTTAATTTCTATTGTAGTACCTGTTTATAATGGTGAGGATTCTCTGGAAGAACTTTACCAGGCGGTGAAGAAAGTTGCTGTAACAAATAATTTTGAATTTGAATTAATTATGGTAGATGACTGCAGTTCGGATCAAAGCTATCAAAAAATTGTGGAGCTCAGTCATCAGGACAGCAGAATTAAGGGTATTCGTCTGGAAAGAAATTTTGGCCAGCAGAATGCTATTTTTTGTGCTTTTAATTATGCTGCTGGAGATTATATAATCACTATGGATGATGATCTGCAGCATCAGCCTTCGGATATAGTACTGCTGCTGCAGAAAATTAAAGAGGGTTATGATGTAGTATATGCAATTCCAGAAGTGAGAGCACACAGTTTCTATAGAAGAATAGGCTCCAGGCTGACCAACTGGCTCTTTAATCTGATCACTCCCAAAAAAGATGGGCTTAGAGTCAGCAGTTTTAGAATAATTACCAGAGAAATGCTTGCTAAAATTACAGCTTCAAAAAAATCTTTTATCTATCTTTCGGCTATCATTTTAAAAGAAGAGCCAGCGATTGCAAATATCTATACAAAACAGCAGCAGCGCAAATATGGTCAGTCCAATTATAGTTTTTTAAAGTTATTAAAATTATTTTTAAAGCTTTTTATCTATTACGGAGAATTTCCTTTTTTAAAATATTTACGCTCAAAAAAAGAACAGTATTTAATTGCAGAAAAAACTTTTAGAGAAAAAGAGGAATCAAAATGCGGTTATTAATTCTTGGTGGAGGCAGTGGCCAGTTGAGTTTAATTAGAAAGGCAAAAGAGCTGGGGCATGAGGTAGTTGTTTCAGATTATTATCAGGATGCTCCCGGCAAAAAGATTGCTGATTTCAGTTCTGAAAGCAGCACTTTCGATCTTGAGGCCAACCTTAAAACTGCAGAAAAATATAAGGTGGACGGTATTTTAACGGCTGGAACAGATCAGCCAGTCTATACTGCTGCCCGGGTAGCTAAACGATTGGATTTAACACAGTATCTTTCAACAGGAACAGCTGAGGCGGTAACTAACAAAAAAGTTATGAAAAATAAATTCAGCAGAACAGCTATCCCAACAGTGAAATATAAAATTTTAGCAGCAGATTTTTCTGACCAGGAACTGGAAGACTTTGAGAGACCCTTTGTTATTAAACCTCTGGACAGTCAGGGGCAGAGGGGTGTCTTTAAATTGGAGACAACTGCTCAAATTAGAGAAAAATTTAACGAAGTTCTTTCTTATTCTCGAGAGGATGAAATTTTGCTAGAAGAATATTATAAATCAGATGAAATTACAGTTAGTGGCTGGGTTGTAGATGGAAAGACAACAATTTTAACAGTTACTGACCGCCTGCGATTTGAAGCGGGAATTCACATTGGAATTTGTTCTTCCCATCTTTTTCCTTCAAAGCATTTAAAAAAATATTATTTTGAAATTAAGAATATAACTGAAAAAATTGTGGCTGAGTTTGGAATAAAAAATGGGCCAATATATTTTCAATTTTTAATTGGGGAAGAGGGACTAAAGGTTAACGAAATAGCCTGCAGAATCGGAGGAGCCTATGAGGGAGATTTTATGCCAGCGCTGACAGGAGTTGATATTTTGAAAATGATGGTCAGGCTGGCAGCAGGTGAGCCGTTTGAGGAGAAAGCACTGCAGGATTATTCTCTGCAGGCCAATCAAAAATATTTATCTTCACAGCTTTTCTTTGCTGGCCCGGGCAGGATAGACCTTATAACTGAAAGCTCTGAACTGCAGAAATTACCCGGACTTTTAAAAGTTGGTTTTAATTACAGGCCTGGAGAGCGGATTCCAGATATAGAAAATGCAACTGCCAGAGCCGGTTATTTTATAGTGCTGGCAGATAATAAGGAAGAGCTTCAGCAGCGGGTAGCTGCTGTATATGATAAGTTAAAGATTATTGACCAGAAGGGAAAGAATCTTGTTTACAGAGAAATCGGAGAAAACTTTTAAAAATCAGGAGTGTAAGTATGAAAAAGTATCTAACAATTATCATAGTTTTGATCTTAACTCTGCTGTTGGTCAGCGGCTGTGAAAATAATGAAGCAGGGCCACAGCAAAAAATTACTATTGCCGAACAGTACGGGCTGGCCTATGCTCCTGTACAGTTAATCAAAGAACTTAAGTTTTTAGAAGAAGCCAACCCAAATTTAGAAGTCGAATGGAAGCAGCTGAGCAATACTACTTCTATTAGAGAGTCAATGCTGGCTGGCGAAGTTGATATAGCTTTTATGGCCATTCCTCCTTTTTTAATTGCTCGCGATAAGGGGATGGAGTGGAAAATTATCTCCGGTCTTTCTGAGAGTCCCCTGGGCTTAATGACTAACAGAGGAGATATTAATAGTCTGGCAGATTTTAAAACTGATGCTAAAATTGCACTTCCCCAGCCCGGAAGTATTCAGCATATTCTGCTCTCAATGGCAGCTGAAAGAGAATTTGGAGAAGTTGATAGATTTGATGAACAGCTTTTGACAATGAGTCATCCTGATGCAATGAATGCTCTGCTTGCCGGCAGAGAAGTAAGTGCTCATTTTGCCTCCCCTCCTTATCTTTTTTTAGAAAGCAGAGAAGAAGGAATTAAAAAGATCTTAAGCGGCAGAAAAGCCTTTGGTGGTGACTTCACCTTTATTATAGGTGTCAGTACTGAGGAGTTTTACGAGCAGCAGCCTAAAAATTATGCTTATTTTCTGGACGCTCTGGAGGAAGCGATAGAATTTATAGAAGGCCAGCCAGAAGAAGCAGCGGAAATTCTGGCAGATAATTATAGTTTAAGTCAGACTGAAATGCTGGAATATTTAAACTGGCCGGGAATGATATACAGTTCTGAGGTCAAAGGACTGGATAAATTTATTGACTTTATGACTGCAGAAGCCTATCTGGAAGCAAATAATTATCAGTATTCTGAGCTTGTTTTTGAAAAAAATTTAACCGGCAGGGAAACTGCTTCAGAGGAGGAAGCTGTCCAAAATGAAGAGTAAATATAAACAGCGATTTTTTTGGGGGATGATTTTAGCTCTGATCTGGCAGCTGACAGCAGTAAGCGGAATTTTTTCGGAAATGATTTTTCCCGGCCTTGACCAGATATTAATTGCTCTATTTGAGTCACTAAAAGATGGCACCTTAATTAAGCAGATAGGATTTTCATTATCAGTGATTGCCCAGGGTCTATTTCTGGCCACTATTACTGCTTTGATTCTTTCTCTGACAGCTTATTTTTCTAGTTATGCTGCTGGTTTGATAGATACTCTTACTGCTCTTGCGCATCCCCTGCCTGGAATAGCTCTGATGCCTTTAATTTTGATCTGGTTTGGTTCTGGCAAAACAGCAATTTTGATTGTAATTATTCATTCAGTTTTATGGCCTTTAGTTTTAAATTTAAGTACAGGTTTTAATTCTATTCCTGATATTTATACTCTGATTGCCAAAAATTATCGTTTAAATAAATTAGAATTTATGTATAAGATATTAATCCCCGCTTCCTTACCTTACTTTATTTCCGGTTTAAAAATAGCCTGGGCCAGATCCTGGCGGGCGTTAATTAGTGCTGAAATGCTCTTTGGTGCAATTAACAGTCTGGGAGGTCTTGGCTGGTATATTTTTCAAAAAAGAGTTTTCTTTGATTTGCCGGGAGTATTTGCCGGGATAATCGTGATTATTCTAATTGGGATAGCTGTTGAAGATTTTATTTTTGAAAAGCTGGAAGCAAAAACAGTTAAAAAATGGGGAATGTTAAAATGAGATCCTATTTAGAACTTAAAAATGTTAATAAAAGTTT
>Ga0247721_100282_pt1 | contig 18779 bp, 20 predicted proteins | sample MSEWel2017_08_16_FD_189089 | JGI IMG/M metagenome (GOLD analysis project Ga0247721, IMG submission 189089) | Subsurface sediment microbial communities from gas well in West Virginia, United States - MSEEL Well Study Marcellus 3H_2017_08_16 | ecosystem: Environmental > Terrestrial > Deep...
GTTTCAATCCTTGTTTTAGTGGATATTGAATTTTGACAGCACAAATTTCACCCTCTTTTGTCCAAAAGAAGCCCTAATATCCCTCCTTTTCAAGTATCTCAATTCTTGAACCATTTCTATCAGATCCCTTATAAATACAAGAATTATACGCAAATATTTCTATAACAACAATCAATGCATTTGGATTTATACTTTGTTGCCTTTGGATATACTCCCTTTTCTATTATATCAATTGTCTTTTTGGCAACTTTTATAGCCTCATCCACATCCTCAGGTTCAATTTTAATAGACTTGACCATATTATTACTTCGTGTATAACAAATATAAGCTCTATTGACTTCTACATCATAATTCTCAGAAATCATCAATGCCTGCAAATAAAGCTGATATTTATGAGTCATATAAATTTTGTCTTTATATTCTGCAAACTTATATTCAAGAGGAGCAGCGGTCCCGTCTTCGAGAAACAATACTTCATCAACAATTCCTTTAATGTGATTTACTTTTGAGGCAACAAAAACATTTCTTTCTTTAGATATACAGCCAAGTTTCTTTCTCATATAAGATGTATTGGTAATTCGACGTATTTCATGTACATCTCTTCCTCTTAAAACTTTAAACCGCTTTTCTTCATGCTGCGGGATACCAAGGCAATAAATAAAATAAATAAAACGGGGACAGAAAAGATATTCAATCACATCAGAAATTGTAATTATGACACTACTATCTCTCATTGTACCCCAAATATTTCTTCTTAAAAGAAAGTAGTTAAAACTTCGTCACTCACCAGATTTTTATCAAAAGCCTGCCCCAGCAATTTAACTTTTTTGAATGACTGGTCATCCATTGGAAAAATATATACAGAATCTACATCTTCATCAATTTCTTCTTCACACTCGATTGCAAGAGAATCTCTTTCATTTGCGTTCAATTCCCCCAGGAAAACACTTTTCTGAACCCTGTAGAGTCCATAATTCTTACACGCATCACTCACATGTTTTCTGCAGGTATTATCTGATATATCATATACCACCCAGGCAAGCATAAAATTCCTCACTTAATCAAACTATTAGCAATTTTATGACAGTCATATTGCATGGTGTTTTTCAATTTAATATTTCTGCCATTATAGGATATTTTCTTTTCCATTGTTTCATTGAAAACCTGCAAAAGGACAGCTTTTCCCTCTTTATTTAAAGTAAGGCCGTTTGGAATGGAATCAAACATCTCGTCATTGACTTTCCTTTTTGAAAATAAGTTCACTACTGTCCTGTCCGCATGTATTCTGTACAGTTCAATCAGATCAAAAACAAGGGATTTCTTATTGTAATTGTCAGTATGCAAAAAACCCACATATGGATCAAGGCCCGATATAATACAGGCTTTTTCAACCATTGAATAAAGGACGCCATACCCATAGTTGAGCAGGCAATTAAATCCATCAACTGCAGGGTTGCGACTTCTGCCGCTAAATTGCCATTTATCAGGCATTATTAGATTGATAGCTTCAAAATAGTTTCTGGAAGCCATTCCTTCAATTCCCATGATGGTTCCCCTTACTTCTTCAAGATCGCCTTTGACTTCCTGAAGCTGGGACTTCAGGTTTTCAATATTATCTACATATTCCTGTAAGTCAGCTTTCAATTCAGGCCTGTTTTTCTTAAGATCTTTGAGAAAATCTACCTGATTATTGATTTTTTCGTTAACCCATCCTTTTGCCATTCTGGCACCCTTTGTATTATCCGAATATTCAAGCTGGCGCCTTCTTATTAAAACAGTACTTCCGAGTTTTGAATGCCATACTCTGCCATAAGGGTAACCAAAATGGTCCAGAAAAATGATATCGATATTGTTTTCCACAGCGAATTTGATTGCATCGGTGCTTATTGTAGCTGCCGTGGTAATCATTATACTTTCAACTTTACCGGCGGCTACTTCGAATTTTTTATCATCGTTTTTAACAAGAAAACAGTTCTTGCTTTTTTTCAGGTAGGAGCCGTAACTGTTGATTACAATTTGTATTTCATCATCCCCTCATTGTTTTTCAATCGAACCATAGCCTCTGGATACGGATTTCCCTACTCCTAAGTAATCAGGAATATCAAAATTTGCTTTGAATCCTCCTTTGAAAGCAATCATACTTTTTCCTTTAAAATTAACTTTGATCGGTATTACATTTAATTTTATGCGGATTTCGTCATTCACCCAACAATCAAGGCTTTTTGCCATTGAAAGTAAGTTGCCAATTAAAATTTTAGATAATAGGGAATCCTTTGCTAGTTCGTCTGCATTTCTATATTTTTCACTGTTATTTTGATTTAAAGCAAGCCAGGGTGTCTTGAAAATATATTTATGTATATCGTTGCATGTTCCAAATGAGGCCGAATTTGTGTTAATTTCTGCTCTCTCCAAACAAAATCGTGTATTTTCAATATTAATCTCTTCTGTACATATTCCCACGTCTAATATCAAATTAGCACCATCAGCAACACCTACCAGAGTAGGAATACCTTCGATTACTTTATACTGCACAACCGGGTACCTATAAATTGGCCCTGTATCGGTGTGATTATGCATACGGTCCTCTGAAGAATATGTCTTAGCAAAAAACCCTCGAATTTTGGCTCCGTCTCGCATACGAAGGCGGACATCAGGATATTGTACACATGTATAGTTTATATGCAAGTTTACTCCTCAAAAAATTTCAATTTGTGAGTTATCTAAAATGATACCTCTTTCTTCAGAATATAGTTGAGTTGAATCGCAATTCTTCGGGAGATATTCTACATCAAAGCCTTTTATTTCTTGAAGACTATCATGTAACGAAGAATAGGTTTTATTATTGATTGATATTTTATATTGGTTCAAACGCCTAAATAAATTTTTGATTTCGAAGTTATATTCCCATTGTGTTTTATTTTCTTTCCAGTTATTGTGCAAATGAACTAGACTATTAATTATACTAGAACATGTGGAATCAGCTTCAATTATAACATCATGCTTTGGAATATCTTTGTTATCAATAAGCTCGAATGAATTCCTTAATTTCTTAAAATCAAGAACTTGTATATGCTTGGATATTTCTGTCGATATGTCATGGCTCACTTTTTTCATTATATTTTGAGCATATTTCTCATTTAATGAATAGATGTCCTTTTCTTCAACTATATTCTTATCTTTAAGGATGTCTTGTGTAATATCTATCAAAAATGGGGGATAAATATAGTTGTGATAATAATATCCGGTATTTTCATCTTTCAGTCTATATAAATGAACTTCACTTGGTTCTTCACTCTTTCCATTTCTATTAGCACGCCCTGAGGTTTGATTTATAGAATCAAGTGGACAAAAATCCCGATATATAACATCCATATCAATGTCTACACCGGCTTCAATTAATTGTGTCGACACAACTACTAAATTTTCTTCACTTCTTTTAATAAAATCGATTTTTTCAAGTCTGGCCTTTGGGTAAATTTCGGTGGACAAATAAACACACTGTCTGTCTGTATTTTCCTGTAGTAGTTCAAATATATCCTTTGAAGTTTTGATTGTGTTCAAAACAATTAAAAAACTCTTATCTGGTCTTTTTTCAATATCTTCAAGCAATAAATCCCCAAAATTATCCAGAGAAGAACTTTCAGATAAATGATTGCATATTTTTATTCGATTTAAATCTTCAAAATATGTTTTTTTATTTGGTACAAGTTCATGGCTATCAATTAGTATTGGCATTGTAGCAGTAACAAAAATAAATTTTACATTGTATTCACTGGCCAATTTATTGAAAAATTGCCTTATTATTGGATAATATTTTTCGTCTACTTCTTGTATTTCATCAAGAATAATTATGGAATTAACTATTCTATGGAAACGATGGCCTATCGAATGGTTGCCAATCTTAAATATAGTATTGAATAGTTGCACGAATGTAGTGGTTACTATTTTACTTTGCCAGTTATCAAAGCAAAATCTGGCATCATAGTTCTCATAATATTTATCTTCGGATTCATATTTTATTTCTGAAAGTGAATGGTACTTTAAGATTTCCGTATCTTTTGGTTCTGAATTTTGATTATATTTAACTATGTTAGCCAGTTCTCTGTAATTTTGATCTATGATACTTAAGAACGGAAGGGTATAAACGATATCAGGAGCATATCCATATTTTTTCTCAAGTTTGTTTGCCATGTAAAGAGCTGAATAATAAGCAAGGAAAGTTTTACCTGAACCAGTAGGGATATTTATGGAAAAAAAACTTTCAGATTTCAGATCAATTGATTGAAGCTCTTTTTTCAGTTCATCAAATATTTGTTCACGTATATTGAATATGTGTGATTTTTCAAGAAGGGGATTTTTTGACAACAATTCTTCACGTACATGATTTTTATATTTCTCAACGGCAAAACTTGGTTTTTGAGATGGTAAATCCGGCGTTTCGTCTATGAGCTGCATTTTGTCTGCCGTTAAAAGTAATGAGTAAAAATAGCTGAATTCTAAAATGTAGTCAATCGTATAACCATTATTTGTCCGCTTTTCTTGACTCCAATTTTTCCTAATTTGACGGATGTTGCCTCGATTAGCAAACTTCAAGAAATCATCTAATTTCATATCATAGATGCGTTCCAGTTCACATTGACTATTTTCTTTTATATCTGCAAGTTGTTTTTCCAAAATATCGTATTCGTCTAATAATTCAGTTTCATCTTTAGTATTTTTGATACTTCCATGATGTCTCTTTATAGCCAGATAACCCATTAGTTTGTAAGGTTCTGGAAGCCACCAGTATGCGAAAATAGCAGATAGTAAGGAGTGATTTTTCTCAGTTCCAAATTTTCTGGATTGTCTTGATGATTTTTCATCATAAGTTATATAGTCCTGGAAAAATGAAGTTGCTTTACCAAAATCATGTGCCATACATATCTTTTTTATGGCCTCTCTTTTCTCGGAGTTTTCCGTTTGCTTATCGAATATACCTAAAGCAATTGATGTAACACCCTCAAGATGCTCTTTTAAAGACTGGTGAGGGTGTGATTTCAAATTGAAATCTTCATTGGAAAAAGAAAACGTTTTGTCCGACAACTTCATGGAGTTCTCCTGTAGCATTTCCTTTCAATGCACATGGCCTATCATTCTTGAAACCAAACATTATTTTTTCATATTTAGTGTATTCCCGTTTTTCATTATTTGAAACTGGAATATTGTCAGTAAATATTTTTAAATCGCAATGATCAAGATCAAAACAATTAATTGGAATTATACTATCCACATTGTTTCGGGTTTGTGTACGTATACTTTCACACCGGGTTTCAAAAATAATTTTAGCTACATGTTCACTTACACCAAGATAAGGAGTAAAAACTGGTTTCTGATTTTTCAGATGGTCTTCCAGTTCATCAAGTTTCTCTGGTCTCCATGATACAAAAATTCTATATTCAGGGTTTCTCAGGAATTCGGCATTAACTGGAAAGCTAAAAAGGTCATTTTCATTTTTCATGCTAACTAACTTTATTGTCTGCATATCTTTATGAATTGGAGACAGTACCTGAATACCAATCCTCATATCTTTTGTACTTTCATAAAGATCGCCCCTATCTATACCAACAATTGCTCCAATCAGCCCTTTTATTGCTGGTGGATGAATGCATAAAAAAGTAAGAGCAGAAGTAGTGGTATATGGTTTTCTGAATTTTGCATATCCACTTTTCACTCTAAATACCAAGCAGTCCATAAGGAACCTCCATCTCATTAGAAATTAATTACTTCAAATTCTTCTGGGAGGTTGACAATTTTGGCCGTATTGTGCTTATAAATGACAATCTTATCGATGAACTCTTTCTTGGACTCATAATATTCATTTAACTTTTGAAGATCAAGAGTTGTCTGGGAAATATCTCTGACCTCATCTTTAGATGTATCAAAATTGACATCTACGTAATTAAGTTCTCCATCTATTCTATGTTCCTTATATATCACTTCCACCAGTAAACGTGGCATCTGGTTTTTTGAAGTACTCCTGTAATTTATAAGGCCATTAATCAACGCCGTAGTAAATTCACTCAGGTCATTTTCACTTACTTCAATTCCTTGTTTTCTTGCAACATTGTCATTATAAACTGCATATGTTTTAAACAAAGCATAAGGTGTTACATATTTGGACCAAATCGTTGATTGACTTTTATCTTCCCCACCCGCATAAGCAGAATTTCCTTGCATGAATTTTATTTCCGCAGGATTTACGGATTTGCTCCACATGACCTGCAAAGGACCTGTAATGTCATATTTTGGTTTGGTTATGACTGCACCAAAAAGTCTTACATCAATATATTGCTTCAAAATGTATTCTGGTAAATCATTTTCTTTTAGATCAGCATTTTTCATTATCTCTTTGATCAAATTGGTGCAGGACATTACTTTTCCTTTGTCATCCTTTTTTGTTCTTACCAGTACATTGTGGCCCGTAGATTGCCATTCATCACGAATAAACCGCTTTATTCTGACATCTGAGACTTCAAGTTGCCCTGTTATTTCATCATGTCTTGGCTTATTGTCGTTAAGCATATCCCCATTAGGATTTGCCATTGTGCTATCCCATACCAGTAAGTATTCTCGTGTGTTTGCCATCATTCATCCACTCCTTCAACTTTTAGATTATCCTTGGGTTTTCCGATCCACTGCTGCATTCCCCAGAAGAAAATATATTTCGCTTCATCATTTGGAATTTTTTCATCCCCTGCTCCCATAAGCTCTTTTGATGAAGAAAGATAATTATTCAGATATTTTTTGTTTTGAACTCCGTACTTATACATTAATTCTGAACATTGATTTGCAATATATACAAAAGTCTTGAAATCGAATTTCCTTCCAAAGAAAAAGTTCTTTTCAAGATGGGATGTTGCATTCTGCAGATCATCACCACTTTTGTATTTTTTTGACTCGTATATCATGGCATTGTACAAGTGCCCTAACAAGAACCATGCCTTTTTAACAGAGTTGTCAAAGAATTCTGAATTTTCTTCGAAAAACTGGTCTTCAGTTTCATATTCTGCCATTTCATAAACTCCTTTCTTTTTCTCAACTAATTTCCATCCATTACTCAAACATCCACAATCAACAAGGAAATTATACACCCGATGAATTGAAGAGATTTGTTTGTAGCCTTCATAATAATCATGTCTGTATTTTTTCATGGCTCTGGAAAAGAATATTCTTCGATTGATTTTATTGCCATGAAAAATATCACGAAGGTAATTTTTAGCTTCATTAGTTCCAAATATTTCATTAATCTTGGAATTCCCGCCCAAAAGATAAAGTAAAATCTGCCACAATTGAAGGTTGTAACCTGAAGCCGCATATTTATGCTCAAGTTCTGCAATTTTTGTAAAACAAGAAGGCATTACATCTCTTATATGGTATGTGATTTTCCATTCTGATTTTTGTGAAGAGAAAAATATAATGTCTACATTGGTGTGGGATTTACCAATTTGTTTCATCACCAAATCTTCATGATAACGGATATTATTAAGGAGGTTTCGATCCTCTAAATCACCGATATCCGCGTCCTCAAATATCTCTTTTATGTCTTTGTTATAATCGTGAGGCAAGAACAACATTTTACTTCCGCCCCACCATGTTTCCAGATAATTATGGATATATTTGCGACCCGCTAAAATGTTGATTAAGCAATCATAGCAGATGCCATAAGATAAACCGTCGGTGTTTGAAAAGATATTTTTGTCATTGGTATAGCACTTATAAATAATACTGTCATATAATGTATCAGCAAATTGGTTGCACATTTGGCAATATCCGGAATAGTTGACTTTTTTCAGGCCATTTTTTTCAATTTCTTCCAAAAACTTGCCCTTTGCTATATCTACTGGAGTTTTTCCATCCTTCTTGAAAAGAATCACAAAATTTGACCCTTTGTACTCTTCTATTTTTTGATCAAGAGTGTCTTTTATATCATCATACTTTTCTTCAGGGATATCGAGAAAATCAAGAGATTTTTTTATATTTTTTTCTTTGTAAGAATCTTTTTTCACAAGAGCTCCAACAAACCAATTTCCTTGTGTATAAAGCAATCCATCTCTGAAGACCTTCTTTTCAAAATCTCTAGAATCTACCGAAATTGAGTCACCAGAAACATCTATTTCAAGGATTAAATCATAATCTGCACCTTCTTCTTTTTGCCACAAATCAATTATATCCTGTTCCCCATCAATATTCTGGACTGTTTTTCCAATATTACATATGGTTTCTATCATTTTGACATATACCCCAACATAATGATTTTGGCAAGAGATATCCTCCTGTCAATATATATTATATCCCCTATGCATTGAATATTTAGTAAGAGTAAAAAGGTAATGGACTAAAAAAGTTTTTCGGTATGATTACATTATAGCATAATGTTTCATGACTTCAGATTCTTAATATCTGAAATAAACAAGAATATAGTTGATTTTAAATCTGCAAAAAAAGAACTAATCCCCAGCGAGAGACCTGCTTTCAGATGTCGTGGCAATTAATGTTATATTTTTCATTTAAAGGCACCTTTGTCAGGTGAGAGTGTAGTTGACATACAGTACTTAATTGTTAATGGTCCTTTCAGTAGAATCGTTGTAAGTAAAATGGCTACTCTTTTTTTAAGTAAAGACATTTATAATTTTAAAAATTCTTCTTAGAATTTATTATTTGCCCGTATGTGAAACATTATATCAAAAAGCCCTATACTTGCTAATGCACTGCAAATAACAAGGACAGAAACTTATACTTTATCAGCAGGATATTTTATAGCTAGAATTCTTATTAGGCCCAATACAAGTAGTAAGATTGATAAACTTAAAATAAATTCATATTGGATTCGATTTACATAAACTCCAGCTGCTATTTCACGCATAACTATCAAAATAGTAGCATCCGTTATATAGACAATTCTAATGCGTTTATGCTCACGATAATCAACGAAAGTCCTGAAAAGGTCAATAAGAATAAAAATTGTAAGAACGCCAACAACTACGTCGATGAAATTTATATGGATGAAATTACCGCCAAGAAGTTCATATATAATATATCCAACATCATATATAATTTTTAGTAATCCTACAATTATTGCTATTATTAGTATATAAAGGACGGAAAAAGTGACATACCTTATAACTGTATCAAATACTTCATCATGATCTATCATGTTTCCCTTCACGCCCAAATTAGACTATTAGTAATTGGAATGGCATCGATATAACATGTTTGCTCTAAAATATCAATGTTAGCTATTAAGAGAAAGAAAAGGTGCCTTTGTAAAATTCCTCATAGAATAATTTCTAAAGAAATATGCCTGTCCATATTGAATTAGTAACTTGAATCTGGTCCTTTAACCTAATGCAGTTTCAACTTGTTTTTCATGGTCGTATAAGTCCAGATCTAATACCTTAATCTTGTATGGGTAAATAATCAAAAAACCTATATAAAAGGATTAAGGCCTATTACTTGTAGTAGAAAGCCCCGGGCGTGATTTGAACACGCGACCTAGTGATTACAAGTCACTCGCTCTGCCAGGCTGAGCCACCGAGGCGCTTATGGTATCGAATGCAACCCATAGATACCATAATGGCACATAAATTTTATGGCTGGTTGCACTATATCTAACTCTTATGTGGCAGGAAATGGCAAGAATCGGGAAAAAACTCGTGGATCACGGGCTTGTTGAGTCTCATTTTGGAAATATAAGTGTACGTCGGGGCAACAGCATGTTGATAACCCGCAGCGGTTGTCCGCTTGATGAGATATGTGCGGAGAATGTGGTGGAAGTTCCCATCCATACCTCATGTGAATTTGACAGTCTCGCGTCGTCGGAAACCCGGGTTCATCGGCGTATCTATCAGGAAACTGATGCCGGATGCATCGTGCATGGGCACTGCCCCTTTGCAGTAGTTATGTCACTGCTGGATGAATCTGGCAGCATTGAGCCACTGGATAGTGAAGGTGTGCATTTCCTGGGACATGTGCCTATTGTGGAAGGCAGCATAGGCAGTGAAGAACTTGCCGCAAACTCCGCTGAGGCCCTGTCAGAATCCGAGGGGGTTATCGTCAAAAGCCACGGCACCATATCTACAGGAAAGACCCTGGCCCATGCCTACATCAATACTACCCAGATTGAACACACCTGTAAGGTGCGTTATTACTATGATCTTGCTAAAAGTTCATTATGAAAGTAAAAGATTAAATCATGGAAGGAACAACTAAGGGGACTATACAATGACCCTGGACCGTTTCAGGCCTGTTTTTGCAGGTCCCATATCAAGACTCGCAAAGATATTTGCAGACATGGGCATAACCCCCAACCAGGTAACACTTGCTTCCCTGCTTTTTTCTGCAGCCGCAGGATTGTGCTATGCCCTGGGAGCGTCCAACATTTTTATGATAGGGGCGGCACTTATATTTGTGGTCCTCAACTCCCTGTTTGACGCGCTGGATGGCAGCATGGCCCGCTATCTCCTCATAAACGACAAGGCCGGGGATTTCCTTGATCATCTGGTCGATCGCTATGCAGATGTTTTTATTGTCGGCGGCATGATCTTCGGGGGATACGCAGGCTGGGGTATTGGCCTGTTCACAATGGTAGGCATTCTGCTGACAAGTTATCTCGGTACACAGGCCCAGGCATTATCTATCGGTCGATTCTATGGTGGAATTATGGGCAGGGCGGACCGTCTTGTACTGATCATGGCAGCGTCGCTGTTACACATAATATATCCACAGGCTATATTTGGCTACACCCTGCTTGGCTGGTCCCTTATCCTTATGGGTATTGCTTCCCATGTAACCGCCCTGCAGCGTATACATTTTATCCACACACACCTGGGCTGAAACAGACGCATGATTTAAATTACTCCCCGTAATTGATTATCCTCATGAAAAAATACGAATTCATCGAACATACCGCAGATGCGAGGTTCAAAGCCTTTGGGGCCACCGCAGAAGAAGCCTTCGCAAATGCTGCCCAGGCAATGTTTAACGTTATGATCGATACTTCCGACATTAATCCCCAGATTACCGAATATATTGAATTGCAGGCACCTGATCTGGAAAACCTTCTTGTGGACTGGCTTTCTGAACTTCTTTATCTTTTTGAGGTTAATATGGTTGTATTCAGTAGATTTGAAGTGTTTGCGATTGAGAAAAAGGGCCTTGAATACCTACTTTCAGCAAAAGCAGAGGGTGAACCTCTGGATCTTGAAAAACACGTATTTGACACCGAAGTCAAAGCAGTAACATATAATGACCTTGGTGTACAAATCACATCACAAGGAGTTACGGTACGCATTACAGTGGATATATGAAAAGAGGATTCGATAGGATGGATACAGAAGGACCAGTAATAGAAGGACTTGAACGGATAGACAATGATATATGGCAAGTTCCCATGGGATATAAGCCCGGGATGAGGGTACCGGGCAGGATATATCTTTCAGATAAATTGTTCACCAATCTGGAAAAGGAAGCAGTGGACCAGGTAGCCAATGTGGCCACGCTGCCAGGAATACAGAAATTCTCAATGGCAATGCCCGATGCTCATGTAGGATATGGTTTCCCAATAGGGGGAGTTGCCGCTTTTGATGCCGAGGAAGGTGTCATCAGTCCCGGTGGTGTGGGATTTGACATCAACTGCGGTGTACGTCTGATCAGGTCCAATCTGGTAAAATCCGATGTGGACGGTAAAATCAATGCCCTGCTGGATTCCCTATTCAAGGCCGTACCTTCGGGTGTGGGTTCCAAAAGCCGAATACGGGCATCGGAAAGTGAACTTGAAGCAATCTTCACCCAAGGCTCCCGCTGGGCTGTGGAGCAGGGGTATGGTGTAGAAGCTGATCTCACCCACTGTGAGGGTGAAGGCTGCATTGAAGGAGGCGACCCTGCACAGGTCAGCGCCAAAGCCCGCAAAAGAGGCAGGCCGCAGCTTGGAACCCTGGGAAGCGGCAATCATTTCCTGGAATTACAGTATGTGGATGAGATATATGACCCGGTCGCGGCTGAAGCTTTTAATCTCAAACAGGGCCAGCTTACTTTCATGATCCATTGCGGATCACGGGGTGCGGGTCATCAGGTATGCACCGACCACCTGCGCAATCTCACCCGTGCAGTGGAGAAATACAAAATTAACCTGCCTGACAAACAGCTTGCCTGTGCACCGGCACAATCAGAAGAAGCACAGGCCTATTTCTGTGCAATGGCCTCAGCAGCCAACTATGCCTGGACCAACCGCCAAATCATAATGCACCACTGTCGTGAAGTGTTCGAACAACAAATGAATATGGATGCAGATGAATTGGGTCTGAATCTGGTCTATGATGTGGCCCACAATGTCGCCAAACTGGAAGAACATGATGTAGACGGTGGAAAAAAACAGGTTTATGTACATCGCAAGGGTGCCACCCGTGCTTTTCCTGCAGGCCATCCCGATGTTCCACAGGCATACAGGGATGTAGGTCAGCCGGTGCTTATCCCGGGCAGTATGGGTACCCCCTCCTATGTGCTCTGCGGTAAGCAGGCAGCAATGGATGTATCCTTTGGAAGCGCCTGTCATGGTGCCGGCAGGATAATGAGTCGCTCCGGTGCGAAACGCACTTTCAGGGGAGAACAGATTCAAAAAGACCTCAGTGGCCAGGGCATCTCTGTCAGGGCAGCCCACCCGTCGGTCATTGCCGAAGAAGCACCCGGGGTTTACAAATCCAGCAGTGAGGTGGTGGATGTTGTTGACAGGCTTGGTATTGCAGGCAAGGTCGCCAAACTCATGCCTCTGGGTGTTGTAAAAGGTTAAAATTGAGAGAATATGAGGAAGGGAACACATTGTTTGAGGGGATGAATGGTTTTGCTTGGTTACAGTAATTCTGTATTAAACCATATGACAGGTTCCGCTTCCTCATATTCCAATGGGTGACTATAATATTTAAAATGTTTGATTAATCCTCGTGTATTCACCGCTACTCATTTAATGTCCTAGTACTTTTTTATGGCCATGACAAAAGAGGTATCACGTATTAAACAGGTCCGCATTATGGCTGATTACCAGTTCGGGAAGGGGTGTGGGAACATTCTCTTTGCCGGTGACATCACATTCAAGTTATCCCGTACCAAAAGAATCAGGCAGATATTTTCCGAAGGGAAACGTATGGCCACGGTACGTGCGAGAGACGGAATGTTCACTTTAAGTATTGAGGGGGCCTCATTGATTCATTCCCATCTTCCAACACCGGGCTATCGCGTGATGATGTGTGAGGATGCGATCCCCTTTGTCTCAAAAGGCAAAACTGCCTTTGCCAAGCATGTGGAGAACATAGACCCCGATCTGAGGGCTGGAGATGAAGTTTTGCTTGTGGATAAACAGGACAATCTTATTGCTACAGGGCAGTTATTACTTGCCCCTGAAGAAGTTCTTGCCATGCAGAACGGCCCGGCTGTTGATGTCAGGGTTGGGGTTAATAGCAGCTGATATGTAGCTGCAATCAAAATCTAAATATATATTCAAAATAAGCATGTAAATTATATTGTACTTCCTCAGAAGGTGAAACTATCGAAGACGACCAGCTCCTGAAAACCTTTGTAATTCCTCCAAATACGAAAATGGAAGAACATAATATTGTTCTGGATGAGGATATTATAGTAGGGAACCATTCCGATATACGCTACGGTATAATTGCTGATTCGGTTATAATCGGAGAAAGGGTATCAGTATCAGGTGATGTACTTGCCAGGTCTGATATTCGCATAGATATCTGGTCAAAAATCGGTGGCAATGTGCGCTGTGGCGAAAATGGCTATATTGGCGAGTTTGTGAATATAGATGGCAAACTTTTCGTTAATGGAGATCTTGATGTTGGTAATGATGTGAAGATCAACAGAGGGTTTGAAGCTCATGGGTGGATAGTTGTTCGTAATCCTGTGCCTGTAATCACCTATATTTTCCTCTATATCTCCGAACTTCTACGTATGGGTAAGGGTGAAGAAGTAGAAAAGGCTATGAGTGAATTCTTTGAAGAGGAAGCAAAAGAGATCAGTTATGGTGCTATGGTAGTTCCCAACGGATCCCGTATATCTGCAGACTCTATCAGGGTACCCGGGGCAGCTACCATAGGAGATAACTGCAGGCTCGTAGGTAATATAAGGGCTGAATCACTGGAAATGGGCGATGCTACTACTTTGTATGGAAGTATCCGGACAGCCAGTGATATCGAGATCGGTGAAAATAATGCCATCCACGGTAACATTGTCTCCCGGGGCAGGGTTGTAGTGGGTAAAGGCACCCATATACTGGGAGAGATCAATGCTTACTCTATCAGGATTCATGAGGATTCAAGGGTCGATGGTGTTATGCGAGCCACCGGTGGCACCACTTTCATACGTGAAGAAGAAGAGGTCGCCCGGGACAGGGAACTGGTAAAACTGGACATAGCAGATCAACCACAATAAAAAGGTGTTCTTTTTTGAGTGAAACTACTGAGATTTATAACTCTATTGTAGAGAAAGATTCAAAATACGTTATGCAAAACTACGGTCGTTATCCTATTGCACTGGAAAAAGGAGCCGGCGCTCTTGTATGGGATATTGCCGGCAAACAGTACATCGATTGCGTTGCAGGAATAGCCGTAAACAATGTGGGACATTGCCACCCCAAAGTTGTTAAAGCAATACAGGAACAGGCAGGCAAACTCATCCATGTATCCAATCTCTATTATACCGATGTACAGGCTGACCTTGCAGAAAAGCTGTCACAGGTTACCGGCATGGATCGCCTGTTCTTCTGCAATTCCGGCACCGAGGCCGTAGAAGCTGCTATGAAACTGGCCCGTGCCTATTCTGGGAAAAAGAACTTCGTGGCCGCAGAAGGCTCATTCCACGGCAGGACAATGGGGGCACTTGCGGTAACTTCCAAAGAAGCCTACAGGAAACCCTTTGAACCCCTTCCCGGCAGGGTTGATTTTGTACCTTACGATAATTCCCCGGCGATTGCAGATGCCATTGATTCGGATACAGCAGCGGTAATTGTGGAGCCCATCCAGGGAGAGGGTGGTGTCAATGTTCCTTCCTCAAATTTCCTTAAAGAGGTCAGGGAAATCTGTGATGAGACCGGTACCCTGTTAATATTCGATGAGGTCCAAACTGGTTTCGGGCGTACGGGCAAGTGGTTCTGTAAGGATTATTTCAATGTGGCTCCGGATATAATGACAATGGCCAAAGCACTGGGTGGCGGATTTCCCATGGGTGCCATTGCAAGCAGGGGAGATATTGTTTTCCAGAAGGGCCAGCATGCCGCAACCTTTGGTGGAGGTCCCCTTGCCTGTGCAGCAGCCCTGGCATCCATTAATGCAATTGAAAAAGAAGGACTCGTGGAACGCTCCCGCATTATGGGTGAGTATTTCGTGCAGAAACTGGAAGGTTTAAACCGTGAGGATTTCCTGGAAATCCGGGGTAAAGGATTGATGATAGGCGTACGTGTGAAGGACTCATGTACGGAGATGGTAACTGCGGGCCTTGGGAAAGGTGTGCTGCTCAATTGCACAGCAGGCAATATCCTGCGTATGGTGCCTCCTCTTGTCATAACCGAAGAACAGGTAGATTCGGTGGTGGATATAATTGGCAATTTATGAACTGGTAAAACCTGAGATCAGGTCGATAGCTCCCTATGTGCCGGGCAAATCGGTTGCCGAGATCGCTGAAAAATATAATCTGGAACCCGATTCGATCATCAAATTAGGGTCAAATGAAAATCCTCTGGGTCCTTCTCCGGCAGCAGTCAGAGCTCTGCAGGAAGCTGCCGGTAATGTGAATATTTACCCTTCGGCAGATGCCAGAGAACTTGTGGATGCGATCTCTGCTTATGTTGGTATGCCCCAGGCCAATATTGTGGCATCCGGTCCGGGTATGGATGGTTTACTTGACGGCCTGATGAGAATGCTCATATCTGCAGACTCGGAAGTTGTGATTACAACTCCCACCTTTTCCTATTACGAGATATCTGCAACTGCATGTGGTGCACAACCGGTATTTGTGAAACGCAATGAAAAATTTGATGTGGATATTGACAGGGTCATTGCTGCTGTAAATGAGAACACAAAAGTAGTCTTCATTTGTTCCCCAAACAATCCCACGGGTAATATCACTGCTGAAAAAGAACTGCGCAGGTTGCTGGATTCTGTTGAGTGCCTGGTCTTTGTGGATGAGGCCTATGTGGAATTTGCAGACTCAGATATTGTATCTCTTGTAGGGGAATATGATAATCTTGTTGTTGGAAGGACCTTTTCCAAAGCCTTCGGACTGGCAGGTTTAAGACTTGGTTACGGTATAATGCCTGCCTGGCTTAAGGTCGAATACATGAAAGCTGCTACTCCCTTCAATGTAAGTGCACCGGCTGTTGCAGCAGGTATTGCTGCCCTTTCGGACAAAAAGCATCGGGAGGCCAGCCAACAAATGGTAATCGATGGTCGTGATTATTTGAAGGTAAATATGCCTTTCAATGTATATGAATCCCAAGCTAATTTTATGCTTGTGGACGTTGCCCCCCATGGTGCAAAGGATGTATGCGACCACCTGTTGCGCAGGGGAGTAATTGTCAGGGATTGCACTTCATTCCGTGATGCAGGGGATTCCTTTATCAGAGTCACAGTAGGTACAAGAGAACAAAATGAAAGAGTAGTGGAAGGCTTTTCGACCTATTTATGAGAGGCTTTCGATCTCATTTATTTTCATGAGTGGGTAATCCAGTTCTTTGTTGTATTTCATAGATGCCCGGATTCTGATATCTCCGTGAATTACTACCAGATGCACTGTCAACATTTTTCCTTCAAGTTCGCAGTATCCGAATTCACCATTTAATTCTTCGGCTATAATGTCCCTGTTTATACTTACATTGATCTCTTCAACAAACGGCTGTACAGAAATACTTTCAGCAATGGCTTTTTCCAGGCTATCCACATTTTGCAGGTTAAGGGGTGAACCCGTGAACTGGTGATAGAGGGCTCCCAGTTTGATCCCCGCTTCAAAAGCGGCCATTTGCGCATCATCAGGTCTCTTTTCCATGATTGGTGGGATGGCAGAGTGCTATTTATATTTGTGGATGGGGTACATTTTTACATAGTATCAGGTATAAGGTGGTATGGTTACAAAATAAGGAGTATATTCTATGAGTACACTTGAAAACCTTGAAGGAGCATTTGCCGGTGAGTCCATGGCAAACCGGAAGTATCTGGCCTTTGCAAAAAAAGCTGATGAAGAAGGCTATTCCCAGATAGCGAAACTGTTCAGGGCTGCCGCAGCAGCTGAGACCATTCATGCTCACAACCATCTGGGAATTATGAATGGTATTAAGAGTACTGAGGAAAACCTCAGGGAGGCCATTGAGGGAGAAACCTATGAATTTGAGGAAATGTATCCAGAATTCATAACACAGGCAAAAGAGGAAGGTAACGGTAAGGCTGTCTGGAGTTTTGATGTTGCCAATCAGGTAGAAGCAATTCATGCCGAACTTTACAAAAAAGCCCTTGATAATGCAGGCAACAATGAAGAAGTTGCGTATTACGTATGTGAAGTTTGTGGCAATACTGTAGAAAATGGTGCACCGGACGTATGTCCAATTTGTGGTGCCCCAGCTTCTAAGTTCAAGAAAATTGATTAAAGTGTCCTGTTGATTGGGACATGTTCTTCTATTTTTTATTTATTGCTGCTACCTGTTGGTTAAAGTGCTGTCATTTTATTTGTTCCAATTAATATTTAGGGCATTTATAAATATGTTTATTGTACAAAAAGGACAAAAAACGCTTTCTTTGTAAATTATATTTTACACTAAGGGGTTAGTGTATATACAGAAAAGGTGTGAAAATGGGAAAATGCTCCGATCGGGAGAGAGACCGAATCATTCAAGTGTATAATGTGCCCCTAACACCAATAGGGAATACAATAAAGAATCAAATAGAGGGAAATCTTGAGAAACATCTACAACCTCAATGAATTGGTCAAATCCCATTCGTTCCATGTCAAAAGAGGTATAAACAATTCCTTGTGTATAAGGTACGCCTTCAGAATCAATTTGACATGAAGGAGTATTTATTAAAGGATAATTCTTGAGACAAGACTTTGCTATATCCACATAACCCAATTTTGCCAAAATTCTTGCCTGAGTTATCTCTTTCAAACAAGTATTTGTCCCATTGTAATTCTTCAGATCCTCATATGCAGAATTCAAATCAAAGACATATTCTCTTAATATGGCTCTTAATAGAAAGAAATCATTGTCCCTTTTGAAGTTGCTTTCAAGAACATGAAGAGCTTCCATCATTTCTTCATTTTCAATATGATTCTTTAGTATAGATTTACAATTAACCATGATTATCCACCTGTTATAATTAAATGGCTCTGTAGAAACCCTTTCCTCTAACTTCCACTAATACATTATTATTTTTATAAGAAGAGGTCCCCAATGTGATTTTAACCACAAAAACACAAAGGGGATGAATGTGTTTTGTTCCAGATTGGAAATCTGGAACTCCCATTAAATCTGTGATTTAATGGCATGTCAAGCGATTACTTAAACTTTATCGATACAGCTATGTCTGTAGCTGGAAGATCCCATCTTCCAATCTATAGTTGTAAGTATTCCAAGCGAAAATATACTCAACATCAGTTACTGACATTGGTATTATTCAAAGATTACATAAATGAAAATTACAGAAAATTTGTTAAACTTGTTGAGTTGATGGATAGAGTTCAGTCCAAGATTGGTA
>Ga0247721_100284_pt1 | contig 18636 bp, 19 predicted proteins | sample MSEWel2017_08_16_FD_189089 | JGI IMG/M metagenome (GOLD analysis project Ga0247721, IMG submission 189089) | Subsurface sediment microbial communities from gas well in West Virginia, United States - MSEEL Well Study Marcellus 3H_2017_08_16 | ecosystem: Environmental > Terrestrial > Deep...
AAGATAAAAGAGCATTTAAATAAAAAAGACATTTATAATATTGAGGGACATCAAATAATTACTGAAGACTTATTCCAAAAAATTAAATATCAAATTTTGAATGGTTAACTTTAATCTTTTAAGAATATAGCTCCCAAGCAGGGAGCTTTATTCTGAAAGGAGATTTTCTATGTCTTATGTTCAGATGAGTTTCTCATTTAAGCATTATCAATTTTGACATTAACATCAAGTTTATCTATGCTGCAGTTGGGGCAAAACCATTTGATATCTTTAATATTAGGGGTATCAGGTTTATCAAAGATAGTTTGAATCGGAATGAAATCTCTATTCTCGGGAATATGTTTTCTTGTAGCTATATTCCACTCCATGGCAGAAAAAGATGAACCACAAGCTTTGCATTGAAATTGCATATCTTAAAACTCCTATCATTGCAGATTATATTAATTATTAACTTATAATAATAACTATTATTAGGATATCAATTTCTATTGAGCTTTACAATGATTTTTTCTAATATCTTCTACTGATGTAGTCATGGCAATTTCTTCAATTTTTGATAAATTTACTATTGATTCAGATGAAAAAATGAAAATTTTATTAAAAGAAGAAAATACCGAGGGAAGAAAAACAAAAAAAATAAATATCGATGAAAGTCTTAAAAGAGGGCGAAAACTATTAGAAAACCTATAATTTCATTAGTCTAATTATAATTTAAAGATTTCTTCCCCAAAATAATTATTAATCTTTTTCTTAAACTTTTCAGAAGGGTTTTCACCTTCAAAAATCCACCGTTGAACACTTCTCTGACTCGAAGCGATTTCATCTGCTAGTTTTTTAGTATTAATTTTTATATTTTCTTTTTTACTTTTTCTTTTCATAGCCTCTAAAAGCTTTTTATTCTTAACTTCATTAACTGGGGAACGGTTAACCAACTTCAATTCTTTAATTGGTGGTTCATTATGTTTCTTATAATATCGCAAATATTTTCTGCACTTGGAACAAATACTTTTTTCTTTATTTTCAACTTCCTTGCCGCAGCGAGTGCATTGATTATTTTTTCTTCTCTTTTTTCTAATTTTTTTCATAGTTTCAGCATCAGTCATTATAATCAGGTTCCTTTCTGATAATCTATTTTAAGGTTTCTAGAATAAAAATATATTATAACAGATCAAATAGATTTACTTGTTAAGGGAAGTATATCATTTATATTATTAGTTTTTAAGTCGGTTTTGTAATTAAGTTAAAAGTGATATAATATAAAATAATGGTATAAAAACTTTAAAAGGAGATAATTAAAATGACTGTCAGTAATAAAGATCATTCACCAAAAGAATCACTCGAAAAGTCTCTGAAAGAAATGAATTTAATGCATGAAGGTGAGTTGAAAAAAGTTACCTGGGAAGAATTTAAAAAGACTTTAGAAACAAATAACTAGATCACTATGAAAGGTGGTGTAAATCATGCCAACATCTTCTATATTTGACCAATTTACCATTGATACAACGGAAAAGTTAGAAATTTTGTTAAGAGAAAAAAATACTGAAGGAAGAAAAACTCCCTACATTGACATCAATGAAAGAATAAAGAGAGGAAGAAAAGTATTAGAGAGCTTTTAATTTAGCTTCATTAACTATTCCTTATCTTTACACTCATAACACAGACAGGTATTATCTTTCCCATGAAAATATATCCAGTCTTTAGTAAACTTATTGCAGACTCGACAATTACCCCATCTATTTCCTTTACTATCTCTCCAGAGTTTAGCTTCTGGGTTCTTTTTTTCTGCAAAAGCCTCTTTTCTTAAGACCACAAAAGATTTTTCAGCTTTAGATTTATTTGCTTTTTTTGATTTAGCATTATTTTTAGATATTATCTTAGCTTTACTGAAATTAGAATCATAATAGTGCTTTTTAATCGTTTTTACTTTAGTAGAATTATAATCTAGATCATCTTTAAGCCTTTCAAACCACCAATAGTATGGAGTTCCATTAGACCCCTCTTGTTTTTTTACAAAGCCATATTCTTCTAAATTTAACATAAATTCTGCAATAACTAAATCTAGACCAACTTTTTCATCCAAAAAGTAAGGGTATAAATCCTTTGTATAAACCATATCTTTATTTAAAGGCAGAGTCGTTTTCTTTTTTACATAATCAACTATGTGTTTAACCTGAAGCTTTGAAGAACTTTTTCGATTAAGGCTTTTAAATATAAAAATTCTAAATATTAGAGTCTGCCACAGTCTTCGATCGCATTTAATAATGGTTTCATTCTTGATTTTTCTATTTAAATATTCAGGCATATTATCTGCATCTAAATTTAATTCATTAGATAACTCAATCCATTTTTGGTTATTTTTTAGTTGCTTTCTCCACTTTATTCTCTGCGTTTCTTGAACTTCTTCTTTTAAATACTTTTTTATTGATTTAACTTTTAACTTCCTGTTTTTAAGCTTTTTTTCATTTTCGGTTTTTTTCTTCTCTTCTATTTCCTGAATTAATTCTTCCTGATTTTTAATAAAACCATTTATTCTTTTTTTATATGTTACTCGAATTTCCTTTAGGCCAGTGTAATATATCCAGGTTTTTATATCATGATTATTTAGAATATAATTTTTAAGTTTTATTTTATCAGAATAAACTTTTTCTGGAGTATCAGATAGATCAACCTCAATAGCTGATAAATTTTTCTTCCTTAATTTCTTTAGCTTTATATCATCAACTTCATGAGTAACCTTAATTTCAACTGCCAAATTAAATTTTTGAATAAAAACATCAGGGATAAAATCATCAAAGTTTTTCTCTAAATCAACTTGGTTAAAATGGACCTTTCTTTTAGTATCAATTTCTAGGTTTTGATCCACAATTGATATTTCATTATCTGAATAAGAGCCATATAATCTTTTTATATCAGAAAATTCATTTTTGAAATTTTTTAATATAATTTTTTCTTTAAAACTTAAAAAATTAGCTGGATATGAATTTAAAGTAATATCCGATTTTATAAGTGGTCTATTAATAAGGTCTCCAATATTAATAGATTTTGGTGGAAGCACAATTTTTTTATTTTTTTTTATCACTTGTTTGGCAAATAAGTGCAAGGCACTTTCCAAAGCTGCACCGCAATCTTCGTTATAGTGTCTAAAATGATGAACTTGTTTATTACCTAGAACAGCCAATAAAGGTTTATTGCATGATGGGCAAATGCAATTTGCTTTTAATCCCCTTTCATTAAGTGGAATGTCATTTATATGAATTATTTTATTATCTCTTAGTCCAAAAGGATTTTTGACTGTCATAAATAACCTCTCTCGTTTAAAAGTTGATATATTCTCTATTAATAATATAATTCTTTGAAATAAAAAATTATCCTTTATATATGGCCGCTCATATGATCTCAAAAAGTATAAAAAAGGAAAATAGTTTCTTTTGTTGAAATAAGTGAGTAGAGAAAATAAGATAATGCAAAAATATATTTATGCAAAACCTATATTTTATGAAGTTATTAAAGATGTGAAAAAATTAAAAATAGATATTTAAAAGGAATGTAACACAAGAGATATTAAGAAATAAACAAAATTATTAAAAAAGTTGAATAATAACTTTCTAAATATCTTGCTAGAAGAATTGGTGATTGCTAAAGAACAACAGCTTGAAGGTTATGAAGAGGATGAAGAGTATAAAAATATATAAAATGGGGGGATAAAATCATGCGTAAAATTACTTGTATTCTGACATTGTTTTTATTTATAATTTTTACTTTTATTAATCCAGTTATGGCAGAAAATTTATCTGGATTAGTTCAATTTGGAAGTCTTAAAGAAGTACAAAAAGCTGTTGATGCAGGTGCTGACATTAATGCTAGAGATCCACTGGGATGGACTCCTTTAATGAAAGCTGCAAGAAGGAATGAAAATCCAAAAGTTATTAAAGTATTATTGGATGCTGGTGCTGATATTAATGCTAGACATAAATATGGAGAGACTCCTTTAATGATAGCTGCAGGATGGAATAAAAATCCAGAAGTTATTGAAGTGTTATTAGATACAGGTGCTGACATAAAAGCTAAAGATAAATATGGATATACTCCTTTAATGAAAGCTGCAGGATGGAATGAAAATCCAGAAGTTTTTGAAGTGCTATTAGATACAGGTGCTGATATTAATGCTAGAAATGAAAAAGGACGAACTCTTTTAATGATAGCTGCAGCAAATAATGAAAATCCAGAGATTATTGAAATGTTATTAGATACAGGTGCTGACATAGAAGCTAAAGATAAATATGGACGAACTCCTTTAATGCGTGCTGCAAGATGGAATGATAATCGAGAAGTTATTGAAGTATTATTAGATGCAGGAGCTAATATTAATACTAGAGATGAACGCGGATGGACTCCTGTAATGTTTGCTGCAAGATGGAATGATAATCCAGAAGTTATAAATTTATTTTTAACCAATGGAGCTGATGGTTCTTTGGAAAGCAATAATGGTAAAACAGCATTTGATTATGCTAAAGACAATGAAAATCTTAAGCGTACAGATGCATACTGGAGATTAAATGAAGCCCAGTATGAATAATAATATTATAGATTTCTATTAATTATTTAAAATAGCATAAAGGGGCATATTGTTTTTCCTATTTTTTTAATACCAAACATTATGGAATATTAAGCTGACTTGTAAATTTAATTACAGGTCAGTAAAAACAAGTCCATAAAAGATTATCTTCTAAAAAAACTCAATCCAAAAACCAAGTCCATGTAAGTAGGTATTTAAAGCAGTCCCAAAAGCTATAGTGGATGGAACTGTATTTCAAGTAAATTAATAAAATATCTAAAAAGCTTTTAATAGCAGTTAATTTTAGCTGCTATTCTTTTTTTATTAAAATCGTTTCAAAATATACTAAATTTAATTTTGATATATCCCATAATATCCATGCACTTTTTAAAACTGTTAAAACCTTATTATTAAATTTTAAAATCGGTTGTGAATTATGTTTGAACTTAAAATATTTTGATATTTCTTTTGATTTTGGTAAATGTTTAGTTAGCTTATCAAAATCACTTTTTTGTTTCATATGAATTATTATTAACAACAAATTCTCTTATTTTGTAAGGAGATAATCCTATAGAAATATGAGACAGCCCTTCTAATCTTGGATAAGCTTTAATATGATTTATTAAACACAGATTCTCAGTGAATTAACTTAAAAGATGATTTATTAATAAGTAAATAATTAAATTTTTTGAAAATTACTTGACTTTATTGTATACAATGATATAATGATTGTATACAATAAAGTCAAGGGGAGATTCAAATGGATAATAAAAAAACTAATTGGTCTACTAGAGTATACAATTATCTTCATAAGGCTATAATAAATGGAAAATTTAATGATAAAGAACAATTATCAGAGCAAGAAATTGCTAATAAATTAGGATGTAGCAGAACACCAGTTAGAGACGCTTTAAAAAAATTAGAACACGAAGGTTTTGTAGAGATACAAGCGAATAAAGGTGCTTTTATTAAACCATTTACTTTTAAAGATGCCTTAGAAATTTTCCAGATTAGAGAAGCACTTGAAGGTATTGCAGCTAGAATTGCTGCAAAAATGATGCCTGAAAAAGTTATCGAACATTTTACTAATGAATTTAATAGGAAAGGGATGACCATAAAAGATAAGACAGATATAGGTTACAAATTTCATCAAAATATTAGGAAATGGTCAAATAATGAAAGATTAAATTCCATTTTAGAAAACTATATGTATCAAATAAAAAGAATAAATAAAATGTCTGAAAGTATTCCTGGAAGTCAGGAAGAGGCACATGAACAGCATTTATTGTTATTAGAATCAATAAAACTGAGAGATGAGGAATTAGCTGGGAAAAGGATGAGAGAGCATATTGTTGCTACTAGGAATTTGACTTTAGAAAATTATCAATTCTTTAATAATTTTGATTGAATTTTAAAAATATTATAAAAGGAGGGGTTAATTAAATTTGATTCACCATATAAAAAATAATTAGGAGGATAAAAATGAAAAAAAGTATTCCACTAAACTTAGTTTTGCTCTTAACAATGGGTCTTCTTTTGATATCGATTTCTGTAGGTGCAAGTGATGTGAAGAATGTTGATATAGTTTGGTTTTCAGATGCAGAAGTAGAGACTGAGACTTTTACAGAAATATGGGATAATTTTAAAAATGAAAACAATTATGATGAGTATGAATTAAATTTAATTGAAATCCCTTATGGAAGTATTAATGATAAAATTAAGACCATGGTTTCTGCTGGAGAACCACCTGCAATGGCAAGAACTACTGACTCAAAGGTTGGAGAATTTACTAATGTAGCTCTTGATATAACAGAGAAGGTTGGTGGTGTTGAAAGTTTTACAAATACTTTTGCTCCAATGCTTGCTCAATATTATACTTCAGATAACAAAGTTATTGCTGTTCCAATGGAAGGTACAGTAAATGGTATGATATATAACAAAGACTTATTTGATGCAGCTGGAGTTAAAGTCCCAGATTCTTATGACGAAGCATGGACATGGGATGAATGGGAAGAAAATGTAAATAAAGTTATTGAATCACAAAATACTAGATATGGACTAGTTTGGGATTATTCACCTCACAGATTCAGCACTTTATTATATTCATTTGGAGGACAAATATTTAATGAAGATTACTCAGAAGTAATTATTAATCAAAAAGAAGCAGTAGAATCACTAGAGTATTTCAAATATCTTGCAGATGAAAAAATCTTGGATTCAAGCACTTGGATTGGAAATACTGATCCCAATAATTTATTTAGAACGGGACAATATCCAATTCATATGTGTGGAAGTTGGATGGTAGGAAATTATAATAATCTATCTTTTGATTGGGGAGTTATGCCATTTCCATATAAAAATGAAAATAAAGAAAATCATACTTCTTTAGGAGGAGGTAAATTTTTATTAGGGTTTGAAGGTTTAGATAATGATATAGAGAAAGTAACCAAAGAGTTTATGCTTTATGTTTCAAAAGCTAAAACACAACAAAAATGGGTTGAATCAATTTATGGTCTACCTTCTAATCTAAATGTAGAACCTAGCTATGCTCAAAATAATAAAAAAATGAATGTTTTTGCAGAACAATTTAAAAATATTCATCCAAGAACTTCTCATGATTGGGCATATCAAAAAGTAATGGCTCCCTTGTATAATGATTTTAGGTCAATTATTGCATCAGTCTTAATTGGAGATAGAGATCCTGAAGAAGGAATGAACAAAATAAAAAGTCTGGCAGAAGATATTATGTCTGATTTATAAAAGATAAATCAACTAAATCTTATTAATAATAGAGCTGGGTATTAATACCCAGCTCTATTAAAAGGAGGAGGAAAATTGAAAAGATCAAAAGTAGCTCCTTATTTATATATATTACCTAACTTAATAATTTTTACAACTTTTGTAATTATACCTGCTTTTATGGGTTTTTATTATTCTTTCACTAAATATGATGGTTTGAATCCAGCAGAATTTGTAGGTTTTAGTAATTTCATAAGCTTATTTCATGATGAACAATTTATAAATGTAATAATTAGATCAATCATGTATACAGTTTTAGTAGTCTTATTAATATATATTATTAGTCTAGGAATGGCTTTGATATTAACTACCTTAAAAAAGACTGTTAGTTTTTTAAGGATGATTTATTATTTGCCAGTTATGATTTCTTTTGTAATAGCAGGTTTGTTATGGCAGTGGTTTTTAAGTGATCATTTTGGTTTAATGAATTATATATTATCACTTTTAGGTATTGATAATTTTTCATTTTTGTTAAGCAAATTTGGAGCTAATTTTTCAACAATTATGGTAACTGTTTGGTCAAGGTTTGGTTATTTTATGGTTATATTTTTTGTTGCTTTAATTAGTATCGATGAATCCCTTTACGAAGCTTCGGATATTGATGGAGCATCAAGTTTCCAAAAATTCATATACATTACACTCCCAATGTTAAAGCCGACTACTGTCTTGGTAATTATATTATCAATAATAGACACATTAAAAACATTTCCTTTAATTGTAAGTTTAACAGGTGGAGGCCCAGTTAATGCAACAACATATATAGTTCAACATATTTATGAGATTGGTTTCATCAGTAGTAAACTAGGTTATGCTAGTGCTATGTCAGTATTATTATTCATAGTTGTTGCAATAATTTCTTTTATAATCATGAAGATTAGTAAGGGAGGAAAAATTCAATGATCAGGTCAAGCTTTTTTAAAGTGTTAAAATGGATTATTATTATATTTTTTATGATGTTTTGTATTTTTCCACTATTGTGGATGGTAATTTCATCATTTAAAAATATTAATGAATTATATAATTTTCCTCCGACTCTTCTTCCAAATAATTTCACTTTTGAAAATTTTATTATTGTCTTATCAAAAGGAAATTTTATTAGATATTTTATTAACAGTACAATTGTTGCTGTTTCAGCTACTCTTTTGACAGTATTAATAAATACTATGTCAGGTTATGCACTAGCTAAATTCGATTTTATTGGGAGAAGTTTTTTCTTAATGTTATTTATATCAACTTTAATGATTCCGCTTGAAGTTATAATGATTCCCATTTTTAGAGTTATAACTAAATTAGGAATGGCAAACTCACTTCTTGGTATAATCATTCCACCCTCAGCATCACCAACAGGTATTTTCATTATGAGACAATATATATTGGGAATACCAGATGAAATAATTGAGGCAGCTTATCTGGATGGTGCATCTGAATGGAATATATTCACAAGGGTAATTATTCCAATGTCTAAACCTGTAATTGCAGTTTTAACAATATTCTCATTTATGTGGAGATGGAATGACTATTTATGGCCATTAATTGTATTAAGCGATCCTAAAAAATATACAATTCAATTAGCTATTTCAAACTTAATGGGTCAATACACAGTAGATTGGAACAGTATTTTGGCAATGGGGGTTATTGGGATATTTCCTTTATTAATAATTTATTTTGTTTTCCAAAAATATTTTGTTAGTGGGGGTTTATCTACAGGGTTGAAAGGATAGGTGTTAATATGAAAAAAGCAGAACAATTTAAAAAAATAATAAAAATTGATGAAGGTTATATAATCGAAACAAATTCTATTTATTTTAAGTTAGTCTTTTTGACAAATAATATATTTAGAATAAGAGCAAGTATAAATAATAAATTTCCCGAAGAGTCTTATATATTAACTAAGACAGCTTGGGAAGACAGATTTGATGATTTTTTAGGGGAAGAAAGAAAAAAAATTAAACCTTTGAATTTAGAATATAAAGAAGATAAAAATAAACTATTATTCATAAGTAAAAATTTAAAGTTAGAAGTTATTAAAAATCCATTTCATTTTAAAATTTATGATCATGAAAATAACCTTATTTATAGTGATCTTAAAGGGAAAGCTTATTTTTTAAATGAAAAAAATCAATTTTACCATTATTCAAAAATTGATGAATATAATGATTACTTTTATGGATTTGGAGAACAAACTGGTACTTTAAATAAAAAATATGAAAAAATAAATTTAAATCCTAAAGATGCTTATATGTATGATGCAGAAAAAACTAATCCGATGTATAAACATATTCCCTTTTATTTAAAATTAAATAGGAGAAGCAAAAAAGCTTTTGGGATTTTTTATAACAACACTTATGAATCAGAATTTAATCTTGCCCAAGAAAGAAACAATTATTATGACCGTTATAGTTATTTTATGGCAGAAGGTGGAGATATTGATTGGTTTTTTATTAATGGACCAAAAATTAAAGATGTTGTAAAGCGTTATACAGATTTAACAGGTAAGACCACTTTACCTCCATTATCTACATTAGGCTACATCGGTTCAACAATGTATTATGCTGAATTAGAAGAAAATTGTGATGATGCTATTTTGACATTTATTGATAAAAATAAAAAAGAAGGAATTCCTATAGATTTTTTTCATTTATCTTCAGGTTATACGGTTAGAAATAATGGTAAAAGATATGTTTATACATGGAATAAAAAAAGATTTAAAAAACCCGAAAATTTTATAGAAGAGATGAATGATAAAGGAACTCCGATTTCTCCTAATGTAAAACCAGGTATTTTAAAAGATCACCCTCATTATGATAACTATGAAGCTAATAATGCCTTTATTAAAATGAAAGACGGTAGTCCATATGTTGATTATTGGTGGGGAGGTTTAGGTTCATTTATTGATTTTTCTTCTAAATCTGGGAGAAAAATTTGGAAACAAAAAATGAATGAAAATCTTTTAGAATATGGAATTAAATCTATATGGAATGATAATTGTGAATTTGAAATATCTGATGAAAATGCTATTTGTGATTTTGATGGTAAAAAAATCAAAGCAAAAGCAATAAAAAGTGTTTTGCCTAATCTAATGGCAAAAGTAGCTTATGACAATCTTAAAGAAAAATATCCAAATAGAAGACCATTTGTAGTTAACAGATCTGGTTTTTCTGGAATTCAGCAGTATGCTTCAACTTGGGCAGGTGATAATTATACTGAGTGGAAGACTATAAAATATAATATAGCTACTGTTTTAGGAATGGGGCTTTCTGGAGTTGCTAATAATGGATGTGATATTGGAGGATTTGGAGGTCCACATCCAGAAAAAGAATTGTTTTTAAGATGGGTACAAAATGGAATTTTCATGCCAAGATTTTCAATCCATTCAAGTAATAATGATAATACAGTTACAGAACCATGGATGTATCCTTCAATTAAAGAATATATTAAAAAGGCTATATTATTAAGATATAGTTTTATTCCATACTTTTATTCTCTTTTTTATAATGCTTCTAAAATTGGAGAACCAATATTAAGACCATTATTTTATGAATTTCAAAATGATATAAATGTCTATGATGAAAGTTTTAATTTTATGTTTGGAAGTTCATTATTAGTTGCTAATATTTATGAGAAAGACCAAAAAATAAAGGAAATATATTTACCTGAAGGTGCTGATTGGTACGATTGGAATAGTAGAAAAAAACATAAAGGTGGAACTCTGGTTAAATATAATGTTGATATTGATTCAATTCCAATGTTTATTAAGTCTGGGGCAATAATACCAAGAACAAAAGATTTGAAAGATTTGCATAATGATGAAATAAGTTCTTATGAGATAATCATTCAGCCCGATAATAAAAATAACTTTATATTATATGAAGATGATGGCGTTAGTAATGATAATGAAAATGGTTTCTTTTTGAAAAATTATATTTCAGTTATACCAGGTGATTGTGTAGAAATTAATTTTAATAAAGAAGGAAAATATGTTTCTAAGGTAAAAGAAATTGTTTTAGATATCATTAATACTGAACGAGGTGCTTATTGGGTTACAGTTAATGATAATCAAATAAAACAATTCTTAGATTATGATAAATGGAATAAATCAGAAGAGGGTTGGTATTATAATGCAGAATCAAAATCTACATTAGTTAAATTGAAAAACAGAGTTGAAGATTTTAAAGTAAAAATTAGTTTTGAACCATTTGACTTAATAGGTATGTAAATAATTAATAAAAATTTTGGAGGATGATATATATGAAGTTTAGCTTATCAACATTTGTTTATTTCAGATATAGTCTTGATGAAGCAATAAAAAGAACTAAAAAAGCAGGATATGATGGTGTTGAAATATGGGGGGGGAGACCTCATGCTTACTGGGAAGATATGCCTGATAATAGAATAAAGGAAATCAGAAAACTTTTAAATGATATTGATTTAAAAATATCAAATTTTATACCTGCTCAGTTTCGTTATCCAACTAATTTAGCGTCTTCTAATAAATTAATTAGAGAAGGTAGTGTTGACTATATCAAGCATAATATAGAGGTTGCAGAAAAATTAGAGTCTCCTTATGTTAGTTTGTGTCCAGGATTCAGCTTATATGATGATGGTTTAAAAAATGCTTATAATTCGATGATGAAAAGTTTTGATGAAATTATAGATTTTAGTAAAAATTATAAAACTAAATTAATAATAGAACCTGCTCATGCAATGGAAACTGATTTAGTTTTAACTACTGAAGATGGAATAGATATAGTAGAACATTTTGGTAATGATAAAATAGGATTATGCCTTGATACGGGACATCTCAATGTTAATAAAGAAAATTTATCTGATGTAGTTAAAAAAGTAAAGAAATATGATGTTCACTGGCATATAGATGATAATTTTGGAGAAAATGATGAGCATTTAATTCCTGGTGAAGGTAATATAAATTTTGAAATATTCTTAGAGAAATTAAAAGAATCTGAATATAATGGGTTTTTAGCTGTAGAACTTGGATTTGGATATACAAATGATCCCAACCCTTCAGTGAGAAAAAGCTTAGAATTTCTAAATAAAAATATTTAAATTATATATATAAATTCATTACCAAGATGCTGTGTAATTTAACTGATATAATTCTTAAGGAGGTTAATAAATGTGTTATAAACATACTAAAGAAGGTTTTAGGTTAGAAGGCTCGCTTCCTAAAATAGGAGTCAGATTAATTGTTGATGGACGAAATGGGGTTAGAAATAAAATTGAACCCCCTCTTTTTAGACAAGCTGAAAATTTAAGAAATCTATTAATTAATAATTTAAAGCACCCCAGTGGTGAAAAAGTTGAAGTTGTTTTTTCTGAGACAACTATTGGTGGTGTAGCAGAAGCTGCGAGAGTAAAAGAACAATTTACTAAGGAAAATGTTGGTGTAATAATTAATATTACAAGAGCATGGGCTTACGCAGCAGAAGTAATTGAAATGGATTCTCAAATACCACAAGCTATATGGGGATTTAACGGAAGTGAGAGACCAGGAGCAGTTTATTTAGCTGGAGCTACTGCTACTAGTGAGCAAAAGGGTATTCCTGTATTCAAAATTTATGGAAAAAATGTTAGAGATGCTGACGATTATTCAATTCCTAAAGATGTTACTAAAAAAATAATTGATTTTTCAAGAGCTGGTTTAGCTGTAGCAACTATGAGAAAGAAATCTTATTTATCTATTGGAAATGTTTGCATGGGTATTGGAGGATCAATCATTAAACCCGAAATGTTTCAAGAATATTTCGATATGAGAAATGAATATGTTGATATGACTGAATTAGTTAGAAGAATTGACAAAGAAATATATGATAAAGATGAATATGAAAAAGCATTAAATTGGATTGAAGAAAATTGTGATGAAATGGAAGATCCGAATCCAAAAGAAATACAAGAAACTAGAGAACAAAAAGATGAAAACTGGAAAACAGTAGCTAAAATGAGTCTAATAGTTAAAGATTTAATGACAGGCAATAAAAATTTACAAGAAATGGGATATAAAGAAGAAGCAGAAGGGCATAATGCAATAGCAGCTGGTTTTCAGGGACAAAGGCAGTGGACAGATCATTTTCCTAATGGAGATTTTATGGAAGCAACACTTAATTCTTCTTTTGACTGGAAAGGTATTAGACAACCTTATGTTGTTGCTACAGAAAATGATAGTCTAAATGGGATGTCTATGCTATTTGGACACTTATTAACTGGAACCGCCCAAGTTTTTGCAGATGTTAGAACTTTTTGGAGTAATGAAGCAATAAAAAGAGTTACTGGTAAAGATAAATTACCTGAAGATTTACAGAATGGTTTTATTTATTTAACTAATTCAGGAGCTGCAGCATTAGATGGTTCAGGTGAAATGGGTGAAGATAATGAATCAATTATAAAACCTCATTGGGAAGTTTCTAAAAATGATGTTAAGAATTGTTTAAATGCTACAAAATGGGGTTCAGGAAAATTGTCTACATTTAGAGGAGGTGGGTTTTCATCTAGTTTTAAAACTAAAGGTGGGATGCCTATAACTGCAATTAGACTGAATTATGTTAAAGGATTGGGGCCTGTACTACAGATTGCTGAAGGTTATTCAATTACTCTTGAAGATGAAATTGAAAAAATTATTGTAGAAAGAACTGATCCGACTTGGCCAAAAACATTTTTTGTTCCAAAATTAACAGGTGAAGGGGCTTTTAAAGATGTTTATACAGTCATGGAAAAATGGGGTTCTAATCATTGCTCATTCAGTTATGGACATATTGGAAATAATTTAATAACTATGGCTTCAATGTTAAGAATACCTGTAATGATGCATAATGTATCCAAAGACAAAATTTTCAGACCAAGTGCATGGAATGCATTTGGAACTAATGAGCTTGAATCTGTTGATTTTAGAGCTTGTAAGAATTTTGGGCCTAGGTACAAATAAAACTCTAATAGAAACAAGAGCTTTTATTACAATACTAGATATAAATATTGAGAATGCAAAAATGATTACAAACATAATTGATGATAAAAAAATGATCTAAAATTTTTCTATAAATATTCAACAATTTTGAAACAGAATATTATAGAATAGATTATAACCGAATAAAATAGTTTTATTAATTTGAACTCCCTGAACACTTGATTTAATATTAATTCAAGTGTTCAGGGAGTTTTTTTATTCTCATTGCTTTTGAGAATAGTTTTATTTTAATTGTTAACTTATATATTTTCCCCATTCATCTCTCTAAACAAATAATAAATGATATTTATATTCCATTGGTTTTAAATTAATTTCTAAAATAAATCATAAAGAAAAGTTCTTCATCGAATTATCCATAACATCCTGATTGACTCCAATGTAATCTAAAGTAACACTTGGAGCAGAGTGATTAAATAAATGCTGCAGCAAAGCCACATCTTTAAATTTTTTATAGTGGAAATATCCGAATGTCTTTCTTGTGCTGTGATTACCAATGCTTTCCAGTCCAACTTTCTTACCTGCTGAACTCAATATTCTATAAGACTGGCTCCTGGAGAGTGGCTGATTTGTCCCGTTCCGACTCTGAAAAAGATATTCATGATCAGCCATATTGGATATGTATTTATCAATCGCATTTCTCAAAACGGAATTAATAAAGAATTTTTTTGACTTTCCAGTTTTCTGCTCTTTAAGAATAATGTGAGTCTGGTTTCTAACATCCTCAACTTTTAGTTTTAACATATCTCCGATTCTTAGTCCAGTATTGATCCCCAGGACAAAAATTAGGTAATTTCTATAATTGTCCTTCAGCAGCTCATTTTTTATCTCTTCTATTTTAGATTTATCCCTGATCGGCTCCACTTTATTCATCTTTTTTTGCCCCCCTTAAATATTTGCTTATTGCATACATTATAGCTTATTAAATACAAAAAGTAAATCCAATAAGGCGTGTTATAAGGCGATAAAAAAAGAGAAAAGTGCTGAACTAGCCTTCAGGTAAAGGATGACAGCACTTTAAGTGAATACACCTTAATTAATATTGTGTTGTGTTGATTAAAAAATAACAGAAAATTAATTTAACGAATATAAAATTTAAAATGATAGTTTCAATATTACATTTTCAAAAAATATTAACTCCCATTTCTGATATCACTTAATTTTTTCTTAAGAAAGTCAATATGTGAAAAAGATGCTATGCATCCATTTCCAACTGGTGATTGTACTGAAAAACCGATTTTCAGGTCTTCTATTTTCTCTAAAGAAAAATATCTTATCATATGCCAATGATCTTTATCTATAGAATAATGAAAAGCAAAAGCATTTCCCATTTTTGATATTCTTAAATAAACTTCATTATCTTTAATTATAGTTGAATTACAATCATCGGATAGTTTATTATTTACAACTGAAACTATTGTAGGTTTTTTTTGTGGTGAAAACTCAAAACAAAGTTTTGCCCAATAATCTTCATTATTATATAGCATCAACACACCTGCATCAAATGTATCTTTAAAATCTACTTTTACTTTAGATATAAAAATAAAGTCATCTTCTTCAGTGTTAAATAATAATTTCGAAGAATTATTTTTTTTGATTGTACGATTTGGATCATTAAATAAGTCAGTTTCTTTTTCTGCTTCTATTTTTAAAATTTCTTCATTTTCAAAGTTCCATTTTTTGGGTTTTGTTTCCCATGTTGCTTTTTTATCAATTTGGGGTAGATAAATCATTATAGATTAAACTCCCTTTCTGCTTTTCATATTATCAATAATGCTAATTTCTAAAGAATAACTCTTAGTCTCTCCAGGCTCAATAAATTCTAACTCATTATTTTCTCTAGCATTTTTCCGCCCTTCAACTTTACAATTAGAAGGTTCTAAAGCCGTTACATAAGTACCTTCTTGCAAATATTTCCATTGCACAAAGTTAGGTAAGTTTTCCTTTTTATATTTTAAATTTAAAGCTAATTTTATTTGTTTATTAACTAATTCAACTTCACAATAACCATTTTCATTTGCTTTCAAATTATGATAAAAAACTACATCTGGATAATCCTGTAGAGGATCTTCATAATTTGAATAATTATTAATATATTTTTTTGCTATATCATCTCTAGGTTTAATATTTATTGAATCAGAAAAAAGTTTAGTTTCTTTACTTAATAAAGGATGACCTGCATTAATATGATATAAAATCATTAATGGACTTTTTTTGAAACCTTCATTTGTAATTTTATCATTTATTTTTATAGTATTTGAACCAACATCTAATGAAATTTCACGGCTTAATACTAAATTTGTGGAAGTAACTTTAGCTTCTCTTACTTTTCCTTTCAACTTCAACACATAATCATTATCTTTTTTTTCTTTAAAAGTAAATACTTCTTCAGCTGGTATGTTACTAATTCTTCCATGTAAACCCAAATTTTTATCTTTTTCTTTAGATGGTGCACCAAGATATGTTAAACCACATGTAGTTAATAACCCACCAGAAAAATTTCTAAACCATTCATCGCCTTCTGGTTCAAAAAAATAAGGCATTGATTCTCCTACAGAAGATCTAAAAGATATTGGGATTCCTTTATATTCACAAAGCCCGATGTCTAATCCTCTATCTTTTAAAACTTCAAACCGTAATCCATTGCCTGATCTAAATTCTGCAACTGATAAATTTTTTGCTCTCCCAGACTCAAATTTATAATTTCTTATCCCTGCAATTTGTTCTAAACTTCCAAAGTGCCTTCTTAAATCATGATAAGAATATTCTTTATTTAATAGTTCCATTAAAATTATCCTTTCCTTACTGATTATCATAATTAAGAGATTAATTAATATTTTTTTATCCATTATAGGTCTATTTGAATAGACCTATAATGGATAAATTTACTTAATGATCAAATTTCACACCTAAAATTTTACATAATTCTTTAAGTTCATTTGTCCAATCTCCATATACCAATATATAATGCTGACCAATAGCTTTATCCAAAAAGTTTCTAACATCAACATCCAGATCAATTAATACTTGTGGCCATCTCTCAGTGAATACTCCTTTGGGACCAGTTTCTGTAGGTATAGATTTTCCTGTTGCCACATGAATTCGTGCTGTTTCTTTACTTCCCCCGATTTTAGCTAATGTAATTTTTCCAGTTTTCAAAGGAAAACTAGTAGTAGCTCCTCTAGAAATGCCAGGATATCCCATCATTACAGGAACAGGCCATAATTCAACATCTTTATTTGGATTAGCCATACTAAATGGTGCTGAACCACAATTCATTATTCTTAAAGCATCTTTCTCCTCATCAATTGAATTAATGTCTCCAAAAAAGGTTACTTGATTAGTTAATTGTTGCAAAATATACATAGTTATAGCAGATGGCATATCTGATTCACAGGCAGTCGGTATTCCATTATCATTTAAAAGACTATGGGATACACAGGCAGCACAACCCAGACCCTCAGAACTTGAAGATAGCACAGGTTGACATTTGCTTCCTAATGCAACTAAATTCTCTTCTTCAACCAACTCTTTCATAGATAAATATAATTTAACTTGTGTTTTTAAATCTGTGTCTTCTAATTTAACATCACTATCATCTACTTCTCTAACTATATTATCAGATTTTTCTTTTACATCATTTACTATTTTTTCTACCTCTTCTTCAGCAAAAGAATCCATTTTCTTAATGATTCTGTAATTATCATAATGAGGCATATCTATCCCAGTAGTTTTTTTCCAATATATTTCATCTAAAGTTGCATTATACATCCCCATAGATTTTCCACCTAAATTTCCTATCTTTGCTGTACTTAATTGAGATTTCACAAAAGCTGCTTTCGAATAAGTGATTATTTCATCAATAGTATCTTTATCTTGAGGGAGGCCAGCAATAAATTTAAAATTAATATTCATTTCTTGTAATGTATATTTTACCACAGTAGCACCACCTAAGGCACAATTAGGTTGAGTGGTAAGAGACCATAAAACAAATGGTGTATTTAATTCTCTAACAGCACTTACAATTTGTGGTCCTAATATCCAGGTACCTACTAAATATACAATTAAGTCCACATCATTTTTAATTTTGTTAGTTTCATTTACTATATCTTCTTCATATTTTAATGTTTCCGATACTCTAACTTCAACATCATCATTTTCCAATCCGTTTTTGGCCGCTTCAACCATTTCTGGAATGTTATCTGCATACTCTCGAGGTTTAATAACAGGTATTAATCCTATTGTTGGTTTTTTATTGTTTTTCATATGTAGAGCTCCTTTCATTTCAAATATTAATCTGCCAAATTAA
>Ga0247721_100285_pt1 | contig 18601 bp, 23 predicted proteins | sample MSEWel2017_08_16_FD_189089 | JGI IMG/M metagenome (GOLD analysis project Ga0247721, IMG submission 189089) | Subsurface sediment microbial communities from gas well in West Virginia, United States - MSEEL Well Study Marcellus 3H_2017_08_16 | ecosystem: Environmental > Terrestrial > Deep...
CAGAAAAAAAGAGGAAGAACTTGAAGAAATTAAAAACCAGGAGGAAGAGGAATAGATATGATTAAATCAGATCAAGGCAATTATTGGGAAGCTGAAGAACCAGAAGTTATTGATAACGGCAGTCTGCTGCTTAAACATTATGAAGAACACGGAGCTTTACAGCTGCAGATGAAAGGAATTGACGCCAAAACAGGTGAAAGTTATGCTAAAAAAGGTCTAAATTTGAGAAAAGAGGTTTTATTTAAGCAGCCAAAGATGCTTGAAACTCTGGCTTTTATCTTTTCAGAGTGGCTGCATGAATATGATAATCAAATAGCAGACGACTAAATTTGTGCAGGGAGGACTTAAAGTGCTGACAGTAGATGAATTTGAGCAATTTGTTATAATGGTGCTGACTAAAAAAATGCAGGAAAAGCTGAAATTTTTAAAAATACGAGCTGAACATAAATTTAAAGATGACGATTATTATTGCCTGACTGCTGTCCGTTTTGATTATGCAAAAACTGCTAACAGAACAGGGATATCAGATCCGACAGCAAACAGAGCTGTTCTTCTTGCTGATGTTTCACTTTTAAGGCAGCGAGTTTATGATTTATTTGTAAATTTAAACAGGATCATTGAAGCTGAACTAAAAAAATTAAAAAAATTTGAATTGAATCTAATAAAAAAATATTTAAAACTCATACCAGGTGAAATAAGTTCTTATAAATATAAGCAGGCCAGAAAGTTAATAAAGAGAATACAAAAACCATTTTTAGAATGGGTTGATCAGTCTCAAGTCTGGGATAATGCTGGCTTTGAAGCAGAAGATTTAAGCGAAGATGAAGAATTTAAAGAGATTAAAAAAATTGAAGAAGAAATAAATCAAAAAGATGAACCAGAAATTGAGACTGATGAGCTCTCAGAAAAAGAAAAGTTTGATAATGGTTTATATAAAATAACCAAAAAATCAAGAGCTTTTGCAAAACAACCTCAGAGAATTCAGGTAGAGTTATACAATATACTTAAAATGAGTTTTACTTATAAAGAAAAATTGCTATTTGAGTCTGTTTATGAGAATGATCAAGATATTCACCTTGCTGCAACAAAATTAAGTGATTCCACAGTATCCGTGGCCACGGCCAAAAAAATGTTGAATAAGTTAGACGATAAAATAGTAAATTTCTTTTAAAAATGCTGATATCACAGGCCTTAGAAGCAAAAAGCTGTCCTGATGTACATGCAGTAGAAAACTTTTTGCGTTATCAGCGTCTAAAATACTGCTATGACAGTGGTTATAAGCAATATTGAGGGTGTTACGAATACCTTTATAAGCCCTAATACCTTTTTGATAGCTACCCCCTTAAATGAGTCCAGTTATCTGCTGGACTTTTTATGTTTTATGAAGGTTTTTAGCTGTTAATGAATAAATAATAGCAATAAGACCTAAAAAAATAGGAGGTAAATCAAAAATGGAAGAGCTGACGATTAAAGAAGCAGCTGATTATTATGGAAAATCGGAGTCCTGGATCAGAAAGAAAATTCTTTCAGGTGATCTCAAAGCAGAAAAAGTCCAATTTAAGTACGGGAAGAAATGGTTAACTACAGAGAAAAATCTTGATAATCTGGCTAAAAGATTAAATGAACAGTCAGTTAAAGAAAATCAAGTAGTAAATATCAGAGAAGTTAACCGACCTATTTCAGCCGAAGAAATCAATAAGCAGTTTAAACAGCTTATTTCAGCCGAAAATGAGAAGGCAGGGCAAGAGGTAATAAATACAGTGGTAAAAGAGTTTAAACAGGCAAATGAGCCGATTCTGGACGAATTTAAGGCACTTTCAAACCAATTAAAAGATAAAGATGAGAAAAATCAAAAGTTACATAGTGAAATTAAAGATCTGATCAGCCAAAAAAATGATAAAGAAAAGCTGATTCAAAAGCTAAAAAATCAGCTCCAGGATAAGGATCAGATAATTGAAAACCTCAAAAAAGAAAATAAGCAGCTTAAAATTAAGTTGAAACAGGAAAGTGAAAAAGGGATAATCAATAAAATACAAAGAGTTTTTAAATAGTTTACCAGTTGCTGCAGGATAATCTCTGCAGTTGTTTTTTTATATTAAATCAAGAGAAATAATTCACATATATAATTATATGGTCTAATATTTTATTTTAAAAAACAAATCAGACCTGGTGGACTTAAGAAAAAATTTTCTGCTGCAGACTATTGATAGACCAGTATTTACTTGAATTCTATTTCAAGGGGTTTAAGAAAGAATTAATTATTTTTTTGGCTGTCTATAACTTTATATTTCTGGCCACTAAAATTATCTTCTGACATTTCAAAAGATAAGGTTCTAACTATACCAAGAAAGTGGGCAAAGTGGGGTAAATGAAGCTCTATAAGGGGTAAATGAAGCTCGACACACCGTCATGATGGAAATTTAACCCCTTCAAACCTTAAATATACCCCCTAAAACCTTAAATAAACCCCCTTTTTTGTTAATATGACTGATTTATAATTTGATTCCGATTCAAAACATAAATTTTACCGATTATTTAGTTATTTTCAAAAAAAGTTTTGTACAAATTTGAGAATATGCTATAGTTATAGAAGTTAGTTAATCAGTTCAGATAAACCATTGATATAACGACAATCATAGACAATTAAAGGCACTCAAAAAACAGCTTAAACACCACCAGAAAAGCACTTAAGAAAAAGAGAATCTTAATTTAAGTCATTTCTGGTTGGCAGCTAAACTGCTTCAGCCGTGAGGAAGGAGGAGAGCTGCCAGGGAACACTCAAAACCACCCGAAGAAAAACGGCAGTTATTATCGGGTTAAATAGATTAATTGGAGGTGATAAATTTGAATACTCGAGAATTAAGAAATATTTTAGAAGAAAGAAAGAGTGAACTGAAAATAAAAATAGCTAAAGAAAGAGCAAAATCATTTAATAATCCTATGGAAATCATGGAAAAACAAATGAGATTGGTCGAATTAAACTCTATTTTATACATTATTGAGCACGGAACAGCTCCAGAACTTGGAGATCAGACCAAAACACTGGAACAGATGAAAAGTTACATGCACAATCAAATTAAGCAGAATGTAGCCAGTGAGCTACAAAATCAGGGCAAATAACAGCAGAAAGGGTAGATTGATATGATAGCAGCCAAAACAGAAAGACTGAAAACTAACTCAAATTAAAACTGATCAGAGCCAATAAAAAAGACCAGCCAGGTGGCTGATCTGTTAAGTCTTAATTAAATTTTGTTGGTTGTGATGAGTTTTAGTTATTCTTCTTGTTCTCTAGTGTCTTCCAGAGGTTCAATCATTTTAATATTTCCTTTTGGAATTAAAATGACATTTAGTTTATGCATTAAAAATATGTTATAAGTATCTGAATTAATTATAAACCCCTTTATATAAGTGCCGTCATTAAAATAAACTTTAGCTCCTAGATCTTCTTTTTCGAAACTCTCTATATATTTGTCAAAATTAGAAAAGTTAATTTTTTTCTTTCTGAGATCGCTATTATGAGTCTGTTCAGCCATGCTGGACATAAATCCACCCTCTTTTTAAATAATATTTGCAAAACTCTTAAAAAAAGTGTATCATTAAATTCAGAGCAATACAATTATTTAGAAATTAATCTAAAAATTACATATAAAAAAATTAAAAGCCCAGTCGGTGCGACAACACCACTGAGCAGACTGCCACTTCTCCTACAAGCAGCAGATTTTTTTGTTAATTCAATTATACCAAAAAGGTTGAGAGTTGACAAGAGTTTTTAAAATAAATCTAAAGGACTTGCCAGAGAATGCTGGTAGGTCCTTTTCTTATTTTCTGCAGAAAAGGTTGCAGGTTAGAGGAATAACTGCAATTAAAAAACTGCCGACGGGTAGGGACCGTCGTTTGAGCTAGCCAGGGAAAACTAAAATTATCTACTCATTGACCCATGAGGATATAGTGGGCAGTCAGCTGGACTTACAGCCAGTTTAAGTTAATAACTTAGCTGATCAGTATTAAACCTGTGCCTGGGACTTAAATTCCAGTTATTCAGGACAGGTTATCAGACTACTCGGATAAAAGAGCAACCCGTCCCAATTGAACGCCTTAAAAAGCCGATTTAAAGCTTTTGAGGTTAGTAAAGGGGAAGAGGCTAGTGATAATGGTAAAGTTGGACCTGAGCATTGTTAAGCTAGTCAGCAAGCGGTGGCCGAATCATGCTGCAGAGCTTGTTATGTGAACGACACTGCCGACACTGCGGTGCTAGTTAATACTTCCCTCTTTTTGTATTTTCTTAATGCAAAGGGGGAAGTATGCTCACTTCTCAACCTCTCCAACAGTGCTAGCTGTTCAAACCTGCTCATTTGAAGGCTAAACGAAAGCAAACAAACATTAAGCTTAAAGTGAGCTACTTACCTTAAAATTCAACTTGAAATGAATGATAACAGCTTGTCTATTCTCATGAATGAAAGCTAAGGTTTTAGCGATAAATTACATAAAAGTATATAGATATCAAAAAAACATTGAGAAAATGCTTTTAAATAACATAGAAAATGAGATTTAAAAAAATAACATAAAAGTAGTATAATTAAATAGATCAGGAAAGAAAAATGTTAAAAAAGCTTGGAAGTTGTAAAATTTAGTTCTAAAATGTCGAAATTTGTTAAAGAAATGAGAGGTAAAATATTTTTTTACTTAAAAAGCGAACATAGGTTTAAAAGGTGGGGGTAAAATGACTGTTAGAATTTTAGTTTATGCCAGCGAGAAATATTATTCAGCCCTTTTGATTGCTGGAAAGCACACTAAAAAAATTAAAGGACCACTCAAAGCAGCTGGAAAATTAGAGAACACTCTAAAAACAGTTATAAAAACACTAAAAATGCTGAAATATCCAGTTGAGATTGAGTTGATCACTGAGTATTCTATTTTTAGCAACCTCCAGGAGCTCGGGAGACCAGAATTTAAAAGCAGAAAAGAAGTTTCAGAAAATATCGACCTCTGGAAAGAATTATTTCAGCTGATCAAGCAGCATAAATATTTTAGTCATTTTTTGAATGACAAGAATCAACAAATATCGAGGGAATTTAATATTTTGAGAAATGATTGTCTCTATAAGCGATAAAAAAGCAGTAAAAATGCAATTATTTTGATGAGAAGGGTTGAATTTTCACGATAAAAACTAAATAATAAGAACGAGAGGTGATTTTTTACCTCTCAAAAAGAAAAAACTGCCTTCGAGGGCAGTTTAAAGTTCGTCATCACGCCGAGATAGAAAGGAGGTGATGACTATGAATATCCTTATTTTCTTAGACTTTAGATTTAATCTAAGTCTAACCATTGTTTTAGGATTGTTCATTGTGCTGACTAAATATCTAAATAAATAGTCAGCCGAACGACCTCAGATAAGCTGATCCCTTATCTGGGGTTTTTCTTTATCTAATATCAGTTTAATTCAACTTGATCTATTTGTCAAATAACATTGTATTTAAATTAAACCAGAGATCAGTTGAAATTCACATAAAGTATAAAATTAAGCAGCAATATTTAAAAGTTCTTTTAAAATACTAATTTTACTGGCCCTGGTGCTTAAATTGGTGATCACAGAAGTAAAAAGTTGGCCTGGACTACATGCAGCAGAAAACTTTTTTCGTTATCAGCGTCTAAAATACTGCTATGACAGTAATTAGGGAGGTTTTAAGTTGAATTTTGAATTAATAGCTAAAGAAATCATTGAAAAAAGAGTTGATCAGGAAATTGAAAAACATTCTTTGTTGATGAAAGTAAGTGAAGTTAAAGAAATTTTAGACATTCACGATGACGGCCAGATTTATAAAATGCTAAATAATGACCAGATACCTGGAGGAAAAAAGATACCAGGACTCGGTTGGAGAGTAAACAGAGATAAGTTTTTTATCTGGTTATATTCTGACAGCGATTTAATTTAAAATAGAGGGTCTCAAAAACCCTTTATCAGATGCTCAACCCCTTATGAGAGTTACCCCCTTAAAATATTTGAAAGAGGTTTTAAATTCACTGTCAATTCATGGTTTAAAAGCACTTTTAAATTAATAATACCTTTACGATCTAAATTCTTGCATAGACTTATTATGCTGTGATAAAATATTAAGTGGGTAAGAGTAAACTTACCTTTAGGATTTTAATTTCCAATTTGTATCTCATTTGAGAAAGCCAGCTGTAAAAGGCTGGTTTTTTTATTTGCGTTATTCTGGCCAAAGATAGCGGTAGCAGCAAAATCATTGTTATTTTAAATATTTTTGGCAGCCAAAGTTTGGTTTTTAACTTTTGTGCCTATGCTCATTTTGGTAGTTTCACAGTGAGACAAGCAGATATGATTTAGTCGTTCGGAATGTGGACAAGCAGATTCGATTCTCCAGAATGTGGAGAAACATATTTAGTCCTCAAAATTTTGGAGCACTAAACTATTGTGTAACAATTGCACAATAAAGTGATCCTCTCAAAAAAATAGAAACAGAGCTGATCCTCTAGAGGATTAAATTTGCTAGTCTAATTGTTGAACTACCACTGATAAAAATTTACACCAATTTGATTGTTTGAAATTCCAACAATCGATTATCGCAAATTGCGAGAAATAAACCTGCTGCACATTAATTCGGTCGTGCAAAATTTACACAAGCAAAAATGGTCTTCGGAATTTCAGATGAGCAAAATAAGTAATCTGAAAGCTAAATAAAAGCACTTTTAAATTATTCTGGAAAATACATATTTTCTGGAGTAATTTTTTTATTATTAAAAATGAATGTAACCTTTTACCGATTATGTTACATTAGTGAAAATTAAAGAGATTACTGTTATATCAATGATTTAGTTAATTTTATAGTTTTATCATTATCATTATTATAATTATTACTTTGTAATGTTGCGTTGAATGTAATAAAATAGACAAAAGGAGCTGATTTTATGCAAAAAGTAAAACCAATTCGAGATAAGGAAAAAATAAATGAAATGAGAGCCGTTTTAAAAAGACAGAACTATAGAGATTATATTTTATTTGAATTTGGAATTCATTCTGGATTGAGAATATCAGATCTGCTGCAGTTAAAAGTTAAAGATGTAAAAAATACTTATCATATTACATTAACCGAAAAGAAAACTGGCAAATTTAAAGAGTTTGATATTAATGAGCGGGTAGAAAAACAAGTAAGCGACTATATTGTTGGTATGGAAGATGAAGAATATTTATTTCAAAGCAGAAAAGGTGAGAATAAACCAATCGGCAGAGTCCAGGCTTATAGAATTTTAAGAAAAGCAGCTGATCAGATTGGTTTAAAGAAAATTGGGACTCATACTTTAAGAAAAACCTACGGTTACTGGCATTATAAAAGAAATAAAGATGTAGCTTTGCTGCAAAGAATATTTAATCACAGTTCTCCGTCAATAACTCTTGAATATATTGGAATTTCTCAGGAAGAAATTAATAAAAGTACCAGAGAATTTTATATTTAAAAATCGTATTGGTAAAATTTTTATAAAAAATTATTTGATTTTTTAATTTAAAAATGTTAAAATGTTTTTAATCCAATAAAAAAGGGGGATAAATAATGAGTGATGATAAAAAAACTCTAACAGTTCAGATAGATCCAGAGCTGCACAAAAAACTTAGAACTAAGTTGAGTCTTGAGGGTAAAACTTATAAAGACTGGGCGATTGAGCAGGTCAAACGGTATGTAGCAGATTTAGATATTTAAAGTTAGTCGGTATTATTCGATACCCTTATAATAAAAAAAGGGGGGGTGATAACTATCGGTCGAGTTAAGGTCTTTAATGATGAGAAAAATATCATTTTAAAAGATAAAGATAATGAAATTCTCGAAATAATGACAGCTGGTCAGGCAAAAAGTTTAGTTGAAAGATTAGTAACTGCAATTGAAGAAAGGAAGTGATCACTTTGGCTTTAGCAATTAAAAGAGTAACTTTAAGCCGTGAAACTGGGACTGTGCAGAAAAGAGAGGTAGTTAACAGAAATCCTGATATCACCGAAGAGGAAGTTTATGCTCCTTTTTCAAAGCTGGTTTATGATCGTATTATGAAAAATGAAAGGGGTTAAAAATGAGCAAAAAAATTGGTAAAACTAAACAAGATGAGCTGATAAAAGTATATTCTGCAGCTGGTAAGTATGTTGTAGAGATTGATAATGTAGTTATTGGTAAGTTTGAAGAACCAGTAGAAGCTGAAAGAGTTGCTAAAGTAGAAATGCTCAGAAGTTATGGTTTAAATTATGATCAAGCTAAAGAATTGGTTAATTCTAATGTGATCATCAGTTATAATTTTTTAAATGACTGGAAAAAAGACTCTAAAAATAAAATTGAGACTAAAAAAGTCGGCGAAAAGTGGGAGATAATTATCAACGGTACCAGGAGAGGAAAGGCCGAAACCAAAGAGGACGCTGAAAGAACAGCAGATTATATTTTAATTTCACAGCAACACCCTCACTGGACTGTGCAGCAGTGCTGGGACTATGTAGATCAAGAAAGAGGATTTAAAAATTAATCAGGGGGTATTTATTTAAATGATTACTAAAAAATATGAAGAAATCACTGATCAACTAGAATCTAATAGTGAATATAGAAATCTTGAAGACAGATTAATAGATTTAGCAGATGAAGAAGCAGCAGAAAAAGTAGTTTGTACTGTATCAGATTTGAGAGACGAAATTATAGAATTTGCTTATTTAGAGGGTTTTGCAGCAGGAATAGAAAAGAAAACACGAGAAGAATTTAAAAGAAATATAACCAGTTATTTAAAAACAACTGATTTATATGAACTTTTAGATTCATTAGATTTTACTAAAAAACAAAAAAATGCCAGCTCCCAATAAAGAACTGACATAATTCGACATTAATATTATACACTATTTTGGCCCTGATGTAAAAGTCAGGGCTTTTTCTTTGCCTGATCAGCGAGTGCTGGTCGTGTTTTTTATTTGCTATCATTCAAAAGCTCTTTCATTTTTTCTACAGAAATTCCTTTTTCAAGATCTCCATTTTTATTTCTCCAGGTTATTTTGGCAGCTGCTTCTTTAACAGTATATTTACCACTTTTCACTTTATTTCCCCAGTATCTTTTTCGATAGTTATAATCATGCTCGCATTCAGAACGAGATGAAGTAGTAGATAAAGGTGGACAATAAAGTTCATTTCCATTTTCAGCAATAAACTCTCTTCCGCAATATTTGCAATTCCTCATTTCTTTAGATTTTTTCAATGAATCAACTAAATAATAATAAACTGCATTCATTAAGTTTTGAGAATGTTTTTCTTCAATAACTGCTCCCTTATTGTCTATAACAATTTTAGGTTCTATTTTCTTTATTTCTTGATTAAGAACTCTAATAGCTGGTGAATAGTTTGCCTTTTTACCAGTTTTACTGATATCAGACTGGGCTTTCATAAATTGTTCTATCTGTTTTATTTGTTTGGTATTTTCTAAAAAAGTTAATAGGTGATCATAACCAACCTCTTTTTTAGATTCTAAAGGATTTATTAATTTATTTAATGATTGGTTTAATAACAAGCCGTGTTTTTTATAAAAAGATAAAATATTTTCACATTCAAGAAAATTAGTGTGCAAAATATCATAAAATAATTTATTTAATTCCTGCAGTTCAGAAATTTTATTGTTTTTCTTTTTTTTAATACCAACTATATATATATCCATTAGCTTTAAACTTAAATCAGTATTAATTTCATTTTTATTTTTATTTTCAAAATCTCTATAAAAATTGAGTAATTTTTCTACTTCTGAACAAAAAATTTTAATAGGTTGATTATCGCCGTCTAAAACATAAAAATTAAAAGTGTTGAAATGACAGGCTTTAGCTACTAAATTCATTTAAAAAACCTCCTCAAATACTATATAAATACTGTGCATGAATTTCATTTAAATACTACAGCATTAATTATACAATATAGTTAGTGATAAAACAAATGATAATAATTATAAGGAGGTTATTAAAAAATGAAAAATCCACTTAAGGATCTGATGGAGAAAAAGAACTGGACTTACACAGATTTATCAATTATTGCAGATGTATCAAGAGGAACTATTTATAAGGTTAGAGAGGGTGATACAAAAGAACTCAATAAAAATATTCTTAATTTAGTTAAAGAAATCGGAGAAGATCCAGAAAAATTTAAAAAAGATTATCAGAAATTTAGGAAAGAAAAAAAGAAAGCTATTTTAAGACAATAAGGGTGATTTTGAATGAGTGATAATAAGAAATACTATTATTTAAAACTAAAAGAGAATTTTTTTGATAGTGAAGAAATAAAAATACTAGAATCAATGGAAAACGGGTATAAATACAGCAATATATTATTAAAAATGTATTTAAGATCGCTCAAAAGAGACGGATTGCTAATGTTTAAAGAGACAATTCCTTATGATTTAAAAATGATTTCTACAATAACTGGTCATAATATCAATGATGTAAAGCAATCCCTGGTATTATTTCAGCAAATGGGGCTTATTGAAGTTCTTTCTAATGGGGCAATTTACATGATGGACATTCAAAATTTTATAGGTGAGTCTTCAACAGAAGCAGATCGAATAAGAGCATATAGAAATAAAGTCCAAGAGAAAAAAGAAAAATTATTAGATTCCGAGAACACAGGCAGTGTAAGCGATATTACAAATGTTGTTTCAGATGATGTTACAAATGTACAACATAAGAACGACATTTCTACACCAGAGTTAGAGTTAGAGATAGAGTTAGAGAAAGAAAGACCGTCGGAAAATGATTCCGACACTGAGTCTTCTGGAGATGAATTTTCTATTACAAAAAAAGAAAATGGTCGTTATGATTATCCAGAAGAATTTGAAAGAATATATAACCTTTATCCGTATCAGCGAGGAAATAAGCTTGCAGGTTGGCGGAAGTGGGCAGCAACCAGAAGAAGAGGGGTTCCTGAGGAAGATTTAATACAAGCAGTTAAAGCTTATGCTGCTAAATGTAAGCGAGAAGGAACTGAAGAACAATGGGTTATGCACATTAAGAAGTTTTTTGGCCCTGATAGATATTATGAGACTTATTTAAACAAGAATGATGGCCCAGTCGCTGAAGATAAAGAAAAAAATAGATTAGAAAAAATAAGAAAAGAGCAGGAAAGAAGGGCTGCTAAACATGGATGACAATGTATTTTATGATCATGAACTCGAAAAAGGCTTTATAACTTCAATACTTTCTAATCCAGAACTGTTTGCTGATGTAGTAGATCAGATAAATATAAATTCATTTCACAGCAAATATTGTTCAGAAATATTCAAAAAAATGCAGCAGGATTATTTAAAAGATGGAGATATCAAAAAAACTCAAATAATGCTCTATTCTACAAACAAATTTGGAGAAAATAAAACAGAGGAAATTTTAGATAATAAATATTTTGTGCCAATGGAATTAGAGACCATAGTTGATAAGTTAAACGATATCAGAGATAGACGCCAGGTAAAAGAATCGCTAAATAAAGCTTATAACCATCTCAAAAATACAGACTTAGGACCAGATGAATTTAAGTCTAAAGTACAGGACGAGATATTTAATTCAACCAGCAAAAATTTAGAAAAAAACTTAATTCATAGTGTAGAAGATATTTTGATGGAAAGCTTCAGGAGATTTCACGAACGCCAGGCTGGTAAAACAGCAGAAAAAATTAAAACTGGATTCAGATCATTCGATATTATGACTGGCGGATTAAGCAGAAAACACTTGTCTATCATAGCTGGACGGCCTTCGATGGGAAAAACTTCAATGGCAACAATTCTATTACAAAAAACTTTAGAAACCAGCAATATACCAAGTCTAGTATTTTCTATGGAAATGTCGAGAGAAAAGCTTATCGATAAAATTTTGATACAGCGAGCTCAAATTTCTGCAAGTGATTATTATGCAATTAATAAAAAGTCAGAACTAGATTTAGATAAAATGTCAAAAGCTGATAGAGAAGCAGAAGAGGCCAGGCGTAAAATCTTAGATAAACAAATGAAAGCATTAGACATTGCTCGCAACTGGCTTGTAGAAAAACCACTAAAGGTTGTTGAAAAAAGAGGGTTAGATATAAACACTATTAAATCAATTTCAAGAAAAGTAGATAATCTTTACGAAAATAAACTTGGCTTAATAATTATTGATTATCTAACCTTAATCAGAATTAGTGCAGTGGGGGGGAGATTAGACAAAGGTTATGCGAATGCTGCAAGAGATTTGAGAGATTTATCAGATGAACTCAACTGTCATGTAATGCTACTGCACCAAATTAACAGAGATCTAAAGAATAGATCAAATAAAAGACCTCAGTTAACGGACCTCCGTGAAAGTGGGGAACTCGAGGAAGCTTCAGATGTCATTGGTCTTCTAAACAGACCAGAATATTATAAAGCACGCGAAGAAGGAATAGAAGAAGAATTATATCAAGACGATGCAGAATTTATTATTGCTAAAAATAGAGAAGGGAAGACAGGCACTATATCTGTAAATTGGATCCCTGAAATTTTAACATTCCAAGACTACCTGGATAAACGAGTTTACGGCCCTATAAATTACTTAAGACAATAAAAAAGACTCTGCTTGCGACAGAGTCAGAAAGAAAAATATTTTGCGAGGTATCTTAACTATGAGTATATCAAAAAGCTATCACGAAAAGCAAATAGAGAAAATAGACAAATTAATACAGAAATCATTTTGGCTAAAGCACAAAAGTTATTGGTTTTTAAATAAGTGGAGAAGTGAACACTTAAGAGAACTCAAAAAATCAGAAGAAGAATTAGCTTAACCTCCGTCTCGACTGGGCCAACACTAAAGAACAAATATAAATCTAAAGGGAAAACAAGAGCGTTGATCACCTGAGGTCTGGGCCAGCACTTAAAACCTAAAACCCTTAAAGAGCGGGCGGGGGGGAAGTTCGTACGAACTTAAAAACATAAAACCATTAAAACCAAAGAGGAGCGATAAAAATGAGTGAAATTACTAAAAAGAAATGCAATCGTTGTTTAGAACTAGAGAAAGGTTTATCTGATGGCCCAGGTGATGATCTTGAAGAAAATTTAATAGATGAGGTTATCAAACATAGAAATATAACTTTAAATTGGGCTAATAATTTTCTAGAAAGACATGATCCGATTGATAGAGTCTGTGAAGAATTTTTGAAAGAGACTATTTATCAGGCTTTAGTTGATAAAGATGAAAGTTACAGCAATCCAGAGGGAGATATTTATTATGCTATTAATGGTCAGCTGCATAAAGCTGTAATCACCCTGGTGAAAGTGGAAAAAGAGGAATTAGAGTCCCTGGGAGATTGGAGAAATAAGATGTTTCCAAATAATGAGCTGGCCCAGTCGTATAAAAAGGAGCATAACCACAGCTTAAGTGAGGAAAATATTGATTTTGAAACAGTTACAGACTACATTCAGCAGCTGAAAGATGAAAGGGATCAGTTACTGCAGCAATCAAAAGTAGTTTTAAATGACTTTCAGATAGATACAGGCTCAATGCAGGTTTTAAGAGAGATTGTAGAGGAGGTTAACAATGCTGATCAGTAATGAAGAAAGAAATAATATGATTAAAATTTTTGGTGAAGAAGCAATTAAAAATTTAGAGATAGCTGAAAGTCCTAATAGTTCAGCTGAGGAAAAGGAGCATGCTAAGTTTTGGCTGCACAGAAAAGTATTATTAACTTTCAAAGAAATGATTGAGGAAGATCTCAAAGGGACCAGGGACTTAAAAAAATTCATAGAGGAAAATGAGTCTAAAACGAGTGAAAAAGAGAGGATCAGAAAAGCCAGAAGGCTCAAACAGGGACTTGAAGACTCTCTTTATACTTTCGGTAAGACAATAATTGATCATTTAGTTGAGTTTGAAAAAGTTGCTAAAGTAAAAGATTTAGCTGCTATTATTCAAAAGGAGCCTGAAAGGCTGAGGGAACTGGCTAAAAACTTTGATGAGCAAAGAGATGAATCATTATTTATGTTTTTGATTTATACAGAAGGAGCCGAAGGCGAAGAGAACCCGCTGGCCCGCTCGGTGCATCACTATTTATTAACCAGGGCAGAAAGTGATCCAGAATTTCAAAAAGTATTTTTAAATAAATTAGATGAAGTTGAAAAAGGAGAAAAACGGGCTCATTTAGAGCTCATTAAAAAATAAATTTATATTTAGGTAGTATGAAAAAAGAAAAATTAGTGGGAAAGGAGGTGGTTCCAGTGGGTATGAAGCTTAAAGATTTTAAGAATGACCCTGAAAAGTACGAAGAAATCAAAGCTAAATGCAGATCATTAAATATTGATCCTGATGATGAAATGGAAGTCAGCGAAATCTTAGCAGCTATGAATAGTAAGAGTGCCAGATTAAAACTAAAGGCTCAAAATTTAGCTAAGACAGCTGATAAAAAAAGGCGACAAAAAGGACTTAATTAAAAACAATCTATAAATTTCAAAAGGAAAGGAGGTGCAATCTATTATGGCAAGCAGAACTACTTATCAAACTCATTTTTTGCTCGGAGCTAAAGTCCAGTCTTCAATGAACAAATCCTTTGCTAAAGTGCAAAAGAACATGAAAAATATCAGAAAAGGAGCTGGTTATACCGAAAGTGCTTTTTCTAAACTCGGTAGAACTGTCAAAAATGCTTTTGCTGCAGCTGGTATTTATTTTGGTGCCAGAGCTATAGTCAGAAGTTTTCAGAGTGTAACTACATCAGCAATGAATTTAAATGACAAGATGGCCGATGTAGCAACACTTTTAGACGGAGATGCCAAAAAGAAAATAGGAAACTACAAGGAAGAAGTTCAGGAACTGGCAATTGCAGTTGGAAAATCTTCTGACGAGTTATCAACAGGGTTATATAAAACAATTTCTGCCCTGGGTGAAAGTCCTGAATCAATGAAAATATTCACTAAGATTGCAGAAAATGCAGTTGCAGGAAATGTTAAAGTTGCTGACAGTGTGGCTTTTGTTACTGGAACTATGAAAGCATATGGTGAAGAAGGACTAGCAGCAGCTGAAAAAATATCAGATTTAGGTTTTCTAGCTGTAAAACATGGAGATACAACTTTTCCTGAATTAGCTAAAAACATGGGAAAAGTAGCTCCAATAGCGTCCAGCCTAGGTGTAGGTATGGAACCTTTATTTGGTGCAATGGCTACTTTAACTGGTGTTACTGGTAACACTGCAGAAGTTGCAACAGGTGTAAGAGGAATAATGAAAGCATTTATAAAACCTTCTTCTGATATGCAAAAAGTATTCGCTGGCCTTGGATATTCTTCTGGTGAAGCTATGATTAAAGCGAGAGGTTTTAAAGGGTCGCTTGAAGTTTTGAGCAAAATAACTGGAGGATCTACTCAAGAAATGGGTAAATTATTCCGTGAGACAGAAGCTCTGACCAATGTTTTAGCTTTAACTGGAGATCAGGCCGATGCTTTTACCAGAAAGACAAAAGCAATGACCGATGCAGAAAATGCTAGTAAAAAGGCATTTGAAACCAAAATAAGCACAACTAAAGCCTTATGGAATCGGTTTAAACAACTTGGAGGTACCATAAAAGAGGACTTCGGAAATGTTACTCTGCCTGGCTTAAACTCTGCTTTAACTAATGTTCTCAGCAATTCAGAGGGAATAAGAAATAAATTTAAAGCAGTTGCAGGTCAGCTCGGAAGGGTATTTGAGGTTGGTGCTGCAGCATTTAATAGCGTGAAAGAAGCTATAGATGACAATAGCATGAGAATTTTATTTCTAAAAATGAGACTAAATGTTGTCAAAAGGAGCTTTTCTAATGCTTTTCAAGCAGGGAAACCCGCTTTAAACTGGATGATCAACACGGGAATACCTGCAGCAGTTGATGTGCTGATCAGTTTATCCAATAAAGCTTTAGATGTCTATAATTTCTTTAATGATAATTGGACAGCTATAGAACCAATAGTTTTCGGAATAACCTCAGCACTTGTAGCTTATAAAACGGCTCAGCTTGGTGTAATTGCCGTGCAAAAAGTAGGAATGATAGTGCAGAGTATTTCTAAAGCTTACAGCACTTTTCAGGGAATAATGAACGCTGCCAGATACTCAACGCTTGCAGCAAGTAAGGCACAGGTAGCTTTAAACCTCGCAATGTCAGCTAACCCTATTGCAGTTGTAGCGATAGCGATAGGAGCTTTAGCAACAGCAGGGTACCTGGTGTATAAGAATTGGGATAAGATACTACCTAAATTACAAGCTTTTTATGATCTTATCAGAAATCTACCTGTCGTTGAAGCTTTCGTAAGTGGAATAACCGACATTTATCAGTCAGGAAAAGACACATTTAACGGCCTGGTTGACTTTGTGAGTGGTGTTTTCACTGGCAACTGGTCAAAGGCCTGGGACGGAGCTGTACAGGCTGTCGGAGGTGCTTTTTCAGTTCTCGGTGATCTGATTAAGCTTCCAGTTAATAACACTATTGGTCTGATTAATACTGCTATTGCTGGTATTGGAAAGATTGATGTTACAATCCCTGATTGGGTCCCAGGAGTCGGAGGGAAAAACTTCGGACCTGATATCCCAAAAATACCACTGCTGGCAAAAGGAACAAATAATTTTGGTGGTGGTCTCGCAATAGTTGGAGAACAGGGGCCCGAGATGGTTAATATGCCGAAAGGCTCTCAGGTAACTACAGCCAGTAAGACTGAAACTATTATTCAGAAATTAAAAGAAGCTCCTTCGAGAGCGAGCCAAGTTCTGAATAATTTAAAATCTGATAATTCGACAAAAAATACTAAAATTGAAATCAATATCGAAAATATCATAAAAGGAAACGCTGATAAAAAAGAATTAGATCGGTCAAATAGAGAATTAAGGGAGATGATCGAAGAAGTATTCTTTGATTTAGGCGGAGATCCGAGAGTTGATTTCAGTTAAAAAAAGGAGAATGTTAAAAATGAGCATTAAAGATAAAATTAATTCACTGATCGGAAACTTTGAAGATGAGACCATTGTAGATGAAGATAACTCAAACAATCAGGAGTCAGCCAGTTCGCTGGCTTCTGACCCTTTAGCATTGAAAAAGAGAGACTATGAAGAAGCTAAGGAGGAATTTCTGAATAAGGTTAAAGAAATAAGAGATCTGCATAGTGATAGAGAAAAGAAAATCAAAAAGAATATTAATTATTTGCAGTCTGAAAAAGAAAAATTAGAAAAAGAGTTATCTCAATACAGAGCTGATCTTGTTGAAGCAGAGCTGCAGGGAAAGAGCAGCAAAACTGATAATCTAAATAAAAAGATTTCAAATGCTAAAGATGAGATAGCAGAACTGGAAGAACGAATAGATAGTTATAAAGCAGCTGGCTCTATTCAAATCAAACCAGAGCAAAGAAAAGAATTGTTAGAGCTTTATCAAGTAGTCGATAAAAAAAGAATTACTTATAGAAAGGCAGGCCGTAAAAGGCAGGAGCAACTTAAGGAATTAAAAAAACAATTGGAAAAAGAAATAGAGAAAGTTCGTCATATTTTCGACAGACCTGGTTCGCTTGATGTCATCAACAAGCTAAGCATTATTGAGCATTTAATTCATGAACACGGTAGAGTTGAAATGCTTAATCATGAAAGAGAATCTATGTATAAAGACTGGCTAGAAGGAGATAAATCATATAAGAAATATCTCGAAGGCTATGTTCACAAAAAAGAATAACTAAAAATAACAGTCTGTTTTTTTGCTGAGACTCTCCTCCAATTTAATTTTACCAATACTAAACGAGTCTCACATTAGCCAGCAGACGATCATCAATAGATAGCAGCCTGAATGCTGAGAGGTTTAACCTTCCTAAAAAGGGGTAGGGCTCCACACTCTACCTCTACCTCATCAGCCCTCAGAACGCACGAGAATAGGCCTAAAAACCGCGGGTCCCTCTGACAATCCTAACTTGCGGTGACGCTGAATCCCAAAAACTGGCTAGATTTCGCATATTTTAGGGCGATTTCCTTCCATTTTTAGAAAGGAGAATATAAATGAGCTATGAAGTTAAGAGTAAAGAACTGGCACGAATACTTGGTATAACAGTAAGGAGAGTAAATCAACTTGCAGATGAAGGAGAAGTCTTTCAACGCGAGGTGAGTGGAAATTTCGATTGTGTAGAGTGTGTAGCAGCTTATTATAACAATAAATTTACCGACGAAGATTACAAGGAGCAGTATAACAAAGAGCGGGCTCTGCATGAAAAAGCAAAAAGGGAAAAGGCTGAGATTGAGCTTTCTGAAATGAAGGCTGAAGTTCATAAGGCAGAAGATATTGAGTTTTTTATGACTGATATGCTAACTACATTTAGAAATAGAATGTTATCAATACCGTCAAAACTGGCTCCACAGCTGACAGGGGTTAATAATACTAATCTTATAAGCTCAATGTTAAGAAGTGAAATCATGCAAGCCTTAGAAGAACTTTCAGAGTATGATCCAGAAGAAATTTCAGGCACCAAACCACCTGAGGAAGAGATCAGAAAAAAAGAGGAAGAACTTGAAGAAATTAAAAACCAGGAGGAAGAGGAATAGATATGATTAAATCAGATCAAGGCAATTATTGGGAAGCTGAAGAACCAGAAGTTATTGATAACGGCAGTCTGC